>Ga0265293_10009253_pt1 | contig 14224 bp, 16 predicted proteins | sample Munlanlewell138R_FD_192505 | JGI IMG/M metagenome (GOLD analysis project Ga0265293, IMG submission 192505) | Leachate microbial communities from a municipal landfill in Southern Ontario, Canada - Leachate well 138R | ecosystem: Engineered > Solid waste > Landfill > Unclassified | place: Canada...
CATACAGGCTACGCCCAGACCTTAGAGGAACTGACATTTAATAAGGCCAATCCTGATTTGCAGACGGATACTCCGGACTCAGTGCGTACATATCTTATCGGTGATGATGTTATAGCTCAGAGGACAGGCGGCAATACACAGTATCTGTTATATGACGGGCATGGTTCTACAAGGCAATTAGCCGAGTATGATACAGCGGTTACAATCGCTGATGATTATTTATACGATGGTTATGGAGTACTTTTACAGGATGAGACGACAGCCGCAGCTAATCCGGGTAAGGTAAATGTTCAGGCTGCGAGCCTGCTCTATGCCGGGGAACATTTCGATTTTAATGCTCAGCAGTATTATAACCGGGCAAGATGGTATAATCCGCTAATCGGCTTATTCAACCAAGTTGACCCATATTCAGGAAACACCTCCGACCCGCAAAGCCTGCACAAATACCTCTATTGTCATGCTAATCCTGTAAACGCCATCGACCCAAGTGGTAGATTCTCTGTAACTGAAGTTATAAGTGTTAATACTATCATGGCTGTCGCTATTGGCGCTTTAGCACCTGCATTAATGGTTGGATATGAAAAAGCTAAAGCAGGTGCTTCTATATGGGAGATAATAAAAAGTGCAGCTTTAACTTGGGGATCTGCATTTGGCTTAGGCATTGGATTAGCAATTGCTGGACCTTACCTTATGGCCGCAGCGATTTGGGCTTTGACCTTAATACCAGGTATCAGTTCTGGCATCGCGGCAGCAGCAATAGCAATTGCATTCATCGGACTCACAATATATGGAGGATATGAATTATGGACTTCGGATTACCCCTTATGGCTTAAAATTTCAGTTACAGCTATTCTTGCAGTTTCAGTAGTTGTGTCACTTGGAAAAGAAGGTGTACAGAATTTAGTTTCAAAGGCCAAAAATATAGTTAATGAACTTGGTGGTGGCAAACAACCACCTGCCAAAAATGTAACAAATCCTTGGGGTAGAAGAGGAAGTCCAGCGCATCGTGATAAAATCTCACAGGTTGAGACAAGATTTAACGATAAAGGTTGGAAAACAGTATCTGGAGGTTCTCAACCTGAAGCAAGAGTATATATGTCAGATGGTTCCTATAGATATCCTGACCTCGTTATGGAAAAAGGCGGTAAAACAATAGCTATAAATGTAGGAAAGCTAACAAAAGCCGGATTGCCGATAAGTAGGGAAGCCTCTGCATTAACTGATCTAAGGAGTACAGGGGAATTAATGCATGCATTTTTTGTAAGTTATTAGTATTATTGTGATAAATTCTTTCCAATAATTTAAAAAATAGCTGCTATTTAACAGGATAATATATGAGACAAGTTATCTATGATATTAATAACTGGAGAAGATTGGGCAGAGGACAGGTATTACAGTTTTTTGCGACAGACGACGAGGTGCAAAATTGGCTATTGACTTTATTGCCTCCAGAATATGGCCCCTATACACTGGTTGGAGCTGATTCTATAGAGGTGGAAAATAAAATGTATGTTGAAAAAGGATTTGAAATAGATATTAGTGATTTTAAGACAGCTATCTATGAAAAAGAATACCCAAGATGGCAATACTGGATCAGATCAAAAGCTTTAACTCCAAAATTAGATTTTTTGCGACAAAAAAGGATTACTTGGGTATTGTCCTATTCAGGACTTGTAGGCCTTCAACATGGAAGGTATCTCAAAGATGCAGGCCGCGACTTTTCAAGCATAGGAATCGTTGATAAAGTTATAAATGATGAAACAGGTGAAGAAATAGTTAACAAAGAGTATTTGAGTATTTTTAAGAAGCTGAAGAAAGAAATAAAAAGGCATTTACTGTATTCTTCAATCTGGAAATTTGATGATGGTTCTGAACGCGAAGATATAAAACTTCAATTGATGACACAGGGTGTCGTTGACCAATATAACAAAGGTATTCTATTTAAGAACAAACCCGGTAGGAGGGTAAAATAACAACAAAGTAATTAATATTATTGTAATAGCCCGGTGTAGTGGTTCAGGGAATTTATTGCGTTAAAAACCGGCAAAATAAAAGATTATTTTGAAAAATGATTGTGTTTAAAAGCGTAATAGTTCAGCGATTTTAAGTTCGATACTTGATGCTTGATACTTGATTCTCGATACTCGATTCTGGATACATCACGAAGCTATGATTTATACTGGCTTATCCTAATATCCCCGCCGGGCATATGAGCTATCATTTCAAGCTCGCCTCCAAGGGCCTGAATCAATCTTTGCAATGTGCTTATCTGTATATCATCCTGCGATTCCAGCTTCGATAAGCTCGGCTGTTTTATACCGATAGTCTCAGCGATTTCTTTCTGAGTAAAACCGGCTTCCTTACGTATTTCCGCCAGCAGCATTTCAGCCATAATCTCTTTAGCCTGAGCTTTTGCGGCTTTGACTCGTTTGGCGTTCATCTTTTTTTCAAGCTTTTCGAATTTATGCGCCATTATATTAACCCCTCTTTCTTAAGTTCTTTTAAATGCTCATCATACAAACGGTCTGCCAAAGGTATCATTTTCTTATAAAACCGGTTGTCTCCTGTTTTATCCCCGCCGATTAGCAATATCGCGCATCTTCTCGGGTCGAATGCATAAAGCGTTCTTAAAGGCTTGCCTTTGCTCTGCGTTCGCAACTCCTTCATATTTGAATGTTTCGAGCCTTTTATAGTATCTGAATACGGTCTCGGCAAAGATGGCCCGAGGTTCCTGAGTAATTCGACACTAACAACTAAATCCTGCTGCTGCTCTTCGGTCAGGCTTTGCCACCACTTTTCAAATTCATCCGTGTATTCTACTTCCCACATACTTATATTATAGCTTATATACTATATTCGTCAAGAGCTATATTAGTATTTAATAAAATATTTTTAAATATCATATTTTTGCAGAGGTTCAGGGCTTTTAAGCTCGATACTCGATTCTGGATACTGGATACTGGATACTGGATACTGGATTCTTGATTCTGGATACACCCGCTACGATTCACCAACCACTAACGACTCACCACTATCGACTAACTAATATATGCCGGTGAGTATTTTGATACTGATTCGCAGCAGTATTACAACCGAGCAAGATGGTACAATCCGCTAAGCGGCCTGTTCAACCAAATGGATCCATACGCAGGCAATACCTCTGACCCGCAGAGTCTGCATAAATACCTCTACTGCCATGCAAACCCGGTAAACGGCATTGATCCAAGTGGGAGAGAATTCAATTTAATTACTACCTTGAAGGCAATTTCGATTAGAATACTAACTTTTGGAATGTCCACTACTACAAAGGGTATGATTTTTAGGGCAGTGGCTGCGACTGCTTTACAATATCCCATAGCATACTATACAGAAAAAATTCTTACTCCCTTAATAGCAGAATTAAAGACCTTCTCTGATCACCTCCGATATTTCAACGCGTCTTTGTCTAACAGCGTAACAACATTTGCACAAGAACTTGAATGGGCAAAGAGCAAAAATATGTTCTTTTTCTCAGTGGCACCTTTGACTGCTCAATTACCTGTTATTCATGGACTTATAATGAGCTATAGAACTCTTGACTTTTTCCATACTATCGCCACAATAGAGCAAATTCTCTTACAAGGAGTAGCTTATGGTATAAGTACCATAATAAAAGGCGTATCTGTAAATGCGTCATTTGGAATTAAATTGCATCCAAATAGCTGGTTTGATATTGCCAAGGGACTTGCCAGCGAAGAGTTGGTTCCAGCAGATGATGTGCGAGTTGCTGACGATATTCTTATGGATCTTCGTAACCTTGAACTAGGGGAAGCAAAGTTAAAATGGTTGGAATTGATAAAAAGAGTAATGAGCTATGGACAGATAGAGGGGCATGGAGAAATCGAAGTTGCTTGGTAGGTCTTCGCTCTCGCTATTATTACAAAATGGCACAATGGAAGGATTTAAAATGAAACATAAGGGATGCCTATATGCAGGCCATCTAGTTGCTTTAAGTTGTATTGTTGAGATATATCTTATCTATGATTTGTTATTCAATTCCGTCAACGGATCTGTTCTATATCTTATATGGTTTCCATTTTGGATTGTTGGTGTTTTTAGGACATGGTGGTTTTGGCTTGCTACACTTATTATTGAAGGAAAATTAAAGAAGATAACTTTTGAAATTGGAAGTACTCCACTATCAGGTTTCTTATCTGGGTTGTTAATAGGGTTAGCAGATTCTCTCGCTATGGTGGCTGTTGGTGTACCAATGTATCTGCTGCTTAGATTCACAGGACGCGATTTTTCTGTTTCTTCTGTTTGGAGTTGGGCTTACTATATGCTTTTCACGGTTTTGTCGCTTTGGATAACAATGTGTTTTATTGTTTTATATGCTAAAAAGATGAAACACACGGCAATACAAGATAGTTGAATAGTGTAGTAATTCAGCGATCTTAAGCTTGATACTAGATGCTCGACGCTTGATTCTCGATTCACCTGTCACAATTCACTCTTCACCAAAACTAACCGCCCTTAAACCAGTACAATCTTGCTAACAGGCTCAAGACTGTTACCAGAACCTGTCCGTATACAGACCTTGACGGCGACAGCTATGATGATGACAGGGTCGTTGAGATAACCACGTATACTTATAACGATGAAGGTATTCGAGTTAAATCCGAATATGAGAAATATGAGTTTTATGATTATGACACACCGGGCACTTCTGAAAAGCAGCAAGATAATGAAACGACTTATCTGATAGATTCGTATAATCACACAGGCTATGCACAGACAATCGAAGAGGAATTGGTAACCACTGATTATATAGATGGAGTGGCACAGACTCCTGTTACGTCGGTTCGTACATATCTAATCGGTGATGATGTAATTGCTCAGAGGACAGGCGGCAATACACAGTATCTGTTATATGACGGGCATGGTTCTACAAGGCAATTAGCCGAGTATGATACAGCGGTTACAATTGCCGAGGATTATTCATACGATGGTTATGGAGTACTATTGCAGGATGAAAATACTTTCCCGCCAAACGGTACACAGACACCCGGCAAGGTTGATACTCAGGCTGCGAGCCTGCTCTATGCCGGTGAGCAGTGGGATACCTCTGCTCAGATGTACTATCTGCGGGCCAGATATTATAATCCCTCCAACGGCTTATTTAATAACGTTGACCCGTATGCAGGAAATATGCAGGATCCACAATCTTTGCATAAGTATCTCTACTGCCATGCTAATCCGATAAATGGAATCGACCCCAGCGGAGAATTTGGTTTCTTTATATCCAGTGTTATATCTATCAGTATATTATCGAGTATTTCAGCGATAATGGGTGGAATAATGGGAGGCATAGGAGCCCGTAAAGATGGAGTTGGAGGAATATTTAAAGGCATATTTTTTGGAGCTCTTAAAGCAGGGATTGGTACGGCATTGTCGTTAACATTCCTGTCTATCTTTAGTATGTTTATGGGACCATTTGCGGCTCCCCTTTCTTTTGGTTTGTCATCAGCTATAATTACCTTTGCTGAAATTGCGATAACTAAACATTCTTTCCAATTTGAATGGGAAGATTGGGTACAAGTTATTCTATCTTTTGTCGTGGCAGCCACAATGGGAGCTGTTTTTGGAGGAGGTTCTAATGATCTAAGAATGCGTATTGCAGATCGCATAAGAGATCTGTCTTTTGTCAGAGGCAAACTGGCTCAATTAGCTTCTGGTGGAATGCCTGAATGGCAACAAATCAATTTTAGCATTAAAGGGATTACGCCGGGTAATGCTATGGCAGCATTTGAAACAGTCAAGGGGCAATTTCAGAATGAAATGAAAGATATTATTAAAGATCTCGTTATGGGTGATATCGTTAAAAAAATTACAACGAGCCTAATAACTCCAATAGCCACGGGAATAGCTAATTTCTGTATGGCATTTGCGAAAAAAGCTGATGAATAAATTTGTTATAAAGCTGGTTTTCATAACTGTGAAAATGTGCTACAATCAGTGTCGTACTGATATATCATTAGTTGAGGTGGACTTGTGTCGAGATTCGAAAAAAGGTACTATAAGCTTGTGCTAGATTCTCCTCCTCAAGGGCGAAGCTATTTGGCGAGTTGTTGGGAAAAACCTTTGTGGTCGATCACGAAACGCCCTAAGCGGATGTTTTTAATAGCCTCTATTATATTTTTAACTTTTATGTTTTTAACATTTCCATTTATTGGTATCTGCACAAGTATTCTTACAGTGGATACATCTGTTATAATTGCTTTTTCTTGTTTGATAGGTGCAATTATAGTGTCTGTTGTTCGAAATGTGTATGTATTAAAACGTGGAAAAAAGTTACTTCAAGAACGGGTTCCATTAAATGCAGATGAATTTTTAGCTCAATCTGAGAATCTTAATGGGACTGATGATCGATATATAAGTGCTATACGTGAAGTTTTTGGTTTTGTGTACTCATGTTCGCCGGAGAAAATTTATCCTAACGATACTGGCGACTCTTTGGCCTTATTAGGCCAACCTTATGACCCATATGCATTTGAAGTTGTTTTAGGTACTGCCAAAAAACTCAGAATATCTTTAGATGATAAACAAGTGGATCGAATTTGCAAGATTATACGATCTAAATGTCGAACCGTTGAAGAATTGATAGCCGTTCTTGCATCTGAACTGGCGAAGTTTTGATTCCTTTTCAAGCAACATGAAGAAGTCAGAAGGGTGTAATGGTTCAGGGAATTTATTGCGTTAAAAACGGGCAAAACAAAAGATTGTTTTGAAAAATGATTGTGTTTGAAAATGTTGTTATGCGCATTTTGGTTGATAAAATGGCAAACTTGACCCAACTTTTTAGTGGACAAGATGTAAGCACATCGCATTTTCAGTATTAAAAACAGGGGTACAGATTTGACAATAACTGCGGCTATCGTTTTGATTTAATCAGCTTTTCGTAATCGGCATGTGAGCCGATCCAGAACCATATCATATCATGCCCTTCAAGAACACCAAGAGCCCGCCAGCCTATTCCTACACGTATAGAAAATATGCCGGTCTTCCCTGTTATTCTTTTAAACTGAAGGCTTGGGTGGTCAGGATTATCTTTCCATACGCGATAATTCTTGCGTGCAGTCTTCTGAATTCTTTTCGGCAGCTTATTAAAAAATCGTATGAATTCTTCGGTAAGGTATGACCTCACAGTTCGTCTGGCTCCATCCGTTTTGTACGACCGTTCTTGTGCTGTTTGAGGGCATCTTTGGCAAGCGAATCGAGAACATCCTGAGACTCCACAAAGGTTTCATCCCATTTCTGTTCGGCCTGCATATCCTGCAGCAATTCGCGAGCAAGCTCATCCTGCAGATTAGCCGGTAATTCAGAAGCCTTTTCGAAAGCTTGTTTTAGCAGTTTTGTCATGTTAAAATTCCTATAAAACAGTTATCATTATATAAATATTTATGCGACAAGTCAATAACTTCATCGTAGAATGTTTAAGATTAGGGGCATTTATACGAGGACTGCCTTCTAAGATGTCCGGCTGGCTGTTCGGTCTTGCTATGGCGATGCTTGTTATTGCCTTCTTTATACCGGCGATTGTTCATATTTTGATTCGGATGTCCGGCCGAGACCCTGCCCATATGCCACTTAGCCTCAAACACAGGTGTCTATCTGTATTGATTGCCTATGTGATGCTGATTAGTCCTGCCGGATTTGAGAAACTTGCCGAGGCTTCGGTAAATTACAGTGAACTTGGAGTAAGCAGCTGGGGTGCTGCCGGAGATGTAATCAGCTATTGTTACGATGCCAATGGATCACTTGTCTATAAATTCTATGATTTCTTCTCAACTATAGCATCAACAGATGAACTATTAGCTCAAGGAATTATAAAAAGTGCAAGTTTCAAGCTTGGAAATATCACAATAAATGCTGAGGCCGAAGTCCATTTAATTTTGCATTCAAGAATGAAACTCCTAAGAGGTCTTGCAACTGGCGATTTAGTCCCAGCAGATAATGTAAAAACAGCAACAGCAGCAATAACCGCTCTTAAGAAAGGTGATATACGCACTGCGAGAGAGCAATGGTATGAATTAAAAAATACTATTCTTAAATATGGTGATATAAAAGGGACGGTGGAAATTGAAGCTAAATGGTGAAATAAAATGTAGCGGATCATCCGTAAAACAGTCTTTGGGTTTTTATATTGGATACGTATTACTACTATTTTTTGTAGTAAGTATTTTGCTCATGTTGAGTTGGCAAGTAAACCTATTTGAAATTAAAAACATAATTATTATAGTATTGGTAAGCCTATGGTTAGTTTTATCCTTCAGGGCTTTTGTTTTTTGGATATTTCCATCACCATTAATAATGTTTTTTGCTTATGGATTCGTAGAGAAATATCAAAAATGCCCATTACGATTATTCATGTCCGGTTTAGTGTTTGGTTTTATAGACATTATAAGCATGGTTGTTATTAGTTTGCCATTGTATTTCCTGTACATGCTGGTAATCCCGAAAGGATTAATAACAACATTTTGGCCATTTATTTTTTCTGTCATTGGCTGGATTTGTTCGGCTTTTTTAACTATGTTATTTACATGCAGTATAAACAAAAATTGTTTTCAGAATAAACTAGAATCCATAATTAAAAATCAAGATTAAAATATACATAAAGCTCTTTGACAAGTAAAAGAATATGATGCCGAGGGAAGCATTATATCTGTTGTCAGTCCTGAGGGGACGGTTAATTACAGCTACAATTCTATTACCGGACAGAAGGTTAATACCAACAGCGCAAGGACGGATACACAATATTTCAATGATGAGCTGGGCAGGCTGCAAGGGACAAGCACGGCATCTGAAGATGTTTATTATCATTACGATGATAACGGCAACCGGAAATGGCAGTGCATAGATATAAACGGCGGATTTAATAACAGCGACCCTGAAAATCCGAGCGGCTATGAGATAAAGACCGATTACAGCTATGACAGCCTGAATCGTCTTACGGATTTGATTCACAAAAAAGCTGATTTAACAACCCTGTCCGGTTACAGTTATACCCTAAAAGCAGACGGCAGCAGGCAAAGCGTCAATGAATCGCTGCAAGAGGATAGAAATATTACCTACGGCTATGATAATCTTAACCGCCTTAAAACTGAGACTGCTGCTGCGGCTTCAGGCAGTTATAATGTTACTTATGAGTATGATTTGGCCGGCAATCGTACAGAAAGACACATCACAGCTAATAGTCAGTTGTTAGATACCGAGTACCAGTATTATACCGGCACTGACAGGCTTGAAAAAGAGATACATACCGAGCCGGCTTCGAGGCTGGATAACGGCAATGAAATCTATTACGCATACGCTAATCCGGCAGGCAAGGGGTTCTATTATCGCGATTCGAGCGGCAAGGTCGTAGGCGCAGTCCGCGCGTTCTTTGCGGGTCTGCCTAATGTCTGGTCGCAGTGGCTGTTGGGTATAGTTTCAGCGTTCTTAGTTATTGCGTTCTTCGTTCCAAACTTATTACTGCGCAGAACAAAGCAGCGGCTTGGCTTCTTCCATCGGGGGATGTGCTGCCTGATAGCATGGATAATGTTCGTCAGCCCGGAATTGTTTAACCAGCTATCAGAATCGGCTGTGCAGTATTCGCAAGTTGGCAGAAGCTCATGGGGTCAGGCCGACAGGACCATCACCTATACTTATGATGCCAACGGTTCGGTACTTACCAAGATAACCACAGTTACATCTAATTCGACGGTATTAGAATCGGTAACCAATCATTACAATCTCGCAGGCCGGCTGGATAAGGTAACAACCGAAGATTCGGATGGCGATGAGCGAATAGTCGAATATACCTATAATGACCAAGGCATAAGAGTTAAGGCTTACAGCTATGATATTCCGTATCAGGGCAGTGCTGAAAATCACAAGACGATTGTTTATCTGACTGATTCTTATAATCATACAGGCTACGCCCAGACCTTAGAGGAACTGACATTTAATAAGGCCAATCCTGATTTGCAGACGGATACTCCGGACTCAGTGCGTACATATCTTATCGGTGATGATGTAATTAGTCAAGCCACAGAGGGCACAGAGACCACAGAGTATTTGTTATATGATGGACATGGTTCGACTCGGCAGCTTGCGGGATATTCTGCAGGTTCAGTAACAATCGCTGATAGCTACAGCTATGACGGATATGGTGTCTTCTTACAGCCGGACTATGATTTAACACAAAGCGCTGTCAGAACACCGACTAAGCAGACAAATCTGTTATATGCCGGTGAGCATTTTGACGAAGATTCACAGCAGTATTACAACAGGGCAAGATGGTATAACCCCCTTTCAGGATTATTTAATCAATTAGACCCTTATGCGGGCAACACCTCCGACCCCCAGAGCCTGCACAAATACCTTTATTGCCACGCCAATCCGGTAAACGGCATCGACCCAACAGGTCAAAATATGACAAGCGTGATTACTGTTGCCATTGTAGTAACCATTTTGATGTTTATTCTCTCTTCTCCTAATGTTGTTAATGCACCAAGCTCTGAAGCTAGATATAGAGACCGTAGCGGAGATATGATAGTAGACGTTTTCATTTGTATCGCATTGGTTCCGGCAATGGTATACGGAAAGTATCTAATAAAAAATATTTTTAGAATTGGCAAACCACATAGACTTCCACAGGATGTATCTGTAAATCCAAAACCACCAGAAGTAAAACCTTTGGAACGTCCGATAGGAAAGAGCCCAACACAAAATGCAAGATTACAAGAAGATATAAGACAATTAAAAGCTCAGGGTTATACTGATTTTCGTGTTAATCAACAACAGGTTAATTCTAAGAATGTACGTGTAGGTGTAAACCAGCCTGATCTGCAATGCACAAGTCCACAAAATCAACGTTTGTATATGGAATACGATACGCCTGTATCTCCTCGTGGCCCAATTCACAAACAGCGAATTCTATCCAATGATACAGAAGGAACTGTCATCTTGATTAAACAGAAATAAATTTTATAATATGAATATGTAGGATAAATAACTATGGTGAAGATGCTTTTTGATAACATAATGGCCCCTATTACTTCTGAGTTAGGTTTTTTGGAATGTGACGCCAAAACCGCATCCCACGAATTTTATAGTTGGCAATCTCAAATTCACTCCAAATATAAAAGAAGACGGTTAGAGATTGAAGACGTAGTTGAAAAGAATCTTGGATCTGTTCTTGGTCGATTGCTTCCTCTTAGGGGTGGTGATCATACTAAACATCTTTTTATTCCAACACGTGATAATAGGTGGGCGGCTTGTTTTGATAATGGGTGGCGAGGTGCGGATATTCCTACCTTTGTGAGTGTTCTCTCTGAGAAAATTGGTTGTCGCGGGGTTCGTGCAGCATATGTTCCAAATACAATAAAACGAGATCCGAGTACGAAACGTGGTTGGAGTGGCAATTATGGAGCAGTGATTTTTGAAGTATATGGACCCAAGCCTAATCCTATATTAAATACACTAAGATATGTATCTCTAGTCAATGATGGTGGTAAATGGTCTTTTGATATAGGAGGTAACCCTTTTGATTTTGAGCAGATGGAACGATATGAATTACCACAAAAGGCAGACCGATTTGACCCTGAAATGCTGGATAATTATCTAAGATATTTGGGCATAGATGCATTTTCCGAAGATTTCTATATTACTACAAAAGAATATCCTGCCAAATTAATTTCCTTAAAAGGTGATCTTGGTTATACTGTGGAGGAATATACACTCGAACAAGCCCGTGAGGATTATTGAGCTTATTTTTAATATACTGTAGTGTTGTAGTAGTCCAGCGATTTTTGGTACTCTTTGAAAAGTAAATAAAAGATAGCGCAGAGCGGATAGTGTATAGCGTTTAGGTAATTATCAATCCACACCGGGCCTGTGGCTGCGATAGATAACGGCGATGAGAGGTATTATGCTTATGCCGATTCCACAGGCGGCGGAATTTATTATCGCGATTCAAACGGCAAAATGATAGGCTCTGTGCGGGCATATTTTACAGGTTTGCCTAATGTTTGGTCGAGATATGTCTTTATGGCTGTAACGATTTTATCTATCGCTGTGTTCTTTGTTCCGAACCTGCTTCTGCACAGAAGCAGACAAAGGCTCGGCTTCTTCCATCGGGGAATGTGCGTATTATTGGCTTGGCTGATGTTCATCAGCCCGGAAATGTGGAACCAGTTGTCCGAGGCATCGGTTAATTATTCGGAGATTAAGGTCAGCTCTTGGGGCAAATCTCACAGAGAAGTTATCTACGAATATGATGATAACGGTTCAGTAATACAAAAAGTTACAAACGACGACTGGGACGGTGACATCGAGATAATAGGTTACACTTATGACCTTGCCAACAGGCTGGTTAAAGTTATCACTGAAGATGGTTTCACAGGCAATAAGCATATTGTCGAATACGAATACAATGACGAGGGCATAAGGGTAAAGTCTCATTCCTATGATATTCTCTGGAACGAAAGCCTCGATAACGAAAAGACGGCAGTCCATCTCACAGACTCTTATAATCACACCGGATATTCTCAGACTCTTGAAGAAGAAACAGAAACAATCGATTATATTTCCGGAGTGCCGCAGACACCGGTTACACAGGTAAGAACGTACTTTATCGGTGATGATTGTTTAGCTCATAAGACCAACGGAAATACTCAGTATCTGCTTTATGACGGCCACGGCAGTACAAGGCAGTTAGCAACTTACAGCGGCAGTGATGTATCTTCTAATCAGAATTTCAGCTATGACGGATACGGGGTATTCCTTCAGTCTCGGGACTTAACCGAGAGCACGGTTCGTGTCTTGGAGCAGCCGACAAGCCTATTATATGCGGGCGAGCATTTTGATTTTAATGCTCAGCAGTATTATAACCGGGCAAGATGGTATAATCCGCTAATCGGCTTATTCAACCAAGTTGACCCTTATGCCGGCAATCTCCACGACCCGCAAAGCCTGCATAAATACCTCTACTGCCACGCTAATCCGGTAAACGGAATTGACCCAAGTGGACAATTCTTCACCGCTATCGGCATACTTACAACAATTACTATTGTGATACGAATAACAGCTCTTGTTGGCTTGGCTATGTTGTGTATGTCCGAACCTTTTTTAGTTTTTGGTTATACAGGACTTTCGTATCTTAAAATTACAACAAGGGGAGTTACTAAAGATAATAAAACATATTCGGTCACACTTCATAAACCTGAAGATTTTATTGCAGAACTGGAAAAAGTACAAAAAGCAAAAGAAACAATTATGTTTTTTGAATATATGGGGCACGGTTTTGGTGGTGAAGAAGATGCACTTGGAACAACAGAAAGAGGATGGGGGCTCGCCATTGGGAAAGAAGGCGGTGGATTTGTTAGAGGACCGCATCCTGACCCACGATTGGCTCAAGATACATATGGATTGATTTTCTTTGATAATTATGTAGACTTAATCAAAAATGTGTTTTCTCCAACTGCGATTATTGAGTTAGAAGCATGTTATAGTGCTTTCGATCAAAATGCCATAGCATACAAGTTTAAAAGGACTCTACCAAAGTCAAGCGTTTACGGATATACAAACAAAGCTTATCCTTTCCCGATTACAGGTGTTAGAGAGGCATTGCCTATAGGACGAATCGAAGTATATTAGGAAGTAATGATTAAAGGATCCAATAAAATGATAAACAAAAATTTATTTAAGTTAAAACGTTTTGAAATATTACTGGTTTTCCTGATTTTATTTGCTTTGCTCTTTTGGTTTATTCTGTTACCCAAAATCAGCCCTTCAAATACTCGAAGAGTTTATTCCACAAAACAAAGTTTATTAACTCTAAAGGAGCAGTTACAATACTTTAATAAAATAAATCACCGATACCCTGAATCGCTAAGTGAACTTAAGAAATACATGCAACAGGACCCCAACTTTCCACAGAGAGGCAAATTTATTACTGAGCGTATCTCTGACCCAAATGGGAATACAAATGAATACAAGGTTCTGAATGGTAAAGGTGGCTGGCATTATAATAGTGAGACTGGAGAGATAAGGGTAAATCTTACGCAACCGATAAAACATTATGTTAGTTCATATCTTGGAAATGTTGGGAATGAAATCCCCTCCGATTGGTAGTAACCGAATAGAAGGGTGTAGTGGTTCAGGGATTTAGTTCTTTTAAAAGTTAATATACTCGATGCTGGAT
>Ga0265293_10009254_pt1 | contig 14224 bp, 13 predicted proteins | sample Munlanlewell138R_FD_192505 | JGI IMG/M metagenome (GOLD analysis project Ga0265293, IMG submission 192505) | Leachate microbial communities from a municipal landfill in Southern Ontario, Canada - Leachate well 138R | ecosystem: Engineered > Solid waste > Landfill > Unclassified | place: Canada...
TTACTACTGGTCCTATCTTAAGAGTGAATGGCCAAGACCAAGAATTAAAGGAAAATTCATTCTACACAAATAGGCACCCAAGAACAGCAGTAGCAAAAAAAGAGAATGGTAATATTCTCTTGTTCACAGTAGATGGCAGATCTAAAAAATCTATGGGAATGTCATTAGAAGAGCTCCAAAAAACATTAAGATGGCTAGGAGCTTCATACATAATAAACCTAGATGGAGGGGGCTCTACAACAATGTATGTAAAAGGCCAATCAGAAAATGGTGTAGTTAATCACCCCTCAGACAACAAAAAATTTAACAACAAAGGCGCTCGCAAAGTGGCCAACATAATTATTGTCAAATAATTATAGCACAAGAACCTCCACTTTATTTAGAAAACCTGCTAGCAGACAAACTCTATTACTAAAGTAGACCTATAGATAAAATAATTAGAGACCCACTTTAAATGAATGAAAAAGCTCTTTTCATCTATACTCACAGCTCTACATTTGTTAGAGGAGATATCTCTATTTTAAGCAAAAAGTACAACTTAACTGAGTACCAATTCAAGAATAACCCAAAAACACAACTCCCGCTCTCTCTTTTTAAACTCCTTATTTACTTACTATTTAATATTAACAAAGTTGAGCTTATATATATATGGTTTGCAGATTATCACTCCTTTCTACCCACTCTTTTAGGAAAACTATTTAATAAAAAAGTTTTAATTGTAATTGGCGGCTACGATGTTTGTAGAGAAAAGAAATATAACTACGGCAGCTTATCTAAACCACTAAGAGCCTTCATGACTCTACAATCTATTAAATGGGCCACCTGCAACCTATGCGTCTCTAAAAACATAGAACGCACAGTAAAAGCCATTGCCCCCAATGCCCAAACAAAATTAATTTACAACGGAGTTCAAATTCCATCTCTCCAAGAGAGTTTCTCTCCACAACTAAACAACAACTCCACTCAAACAATAAGAGAGAATGCCTCGCAAAAAAGCATACTTTGCGTAGCACTAATCTCTACCGTTCAAACATTTTATATAAAAGGGATAGACCGCTTTAACAGAGTAGCATCTCTGCTCCCACATACTCAATTTATACTTGTCGGCTGCAATGCTACTGTTTTTGAATGGGCTGGTATAAAGCCCTCTCCTAATCTAAAAATTGTTGAAGCAATCCCACCAGAAGAGTTAGCAGAGTACTACCGCACATCTCATGTTTACTGTCAGTTTTCTAGAAGAGAAAGCTTCTCACTTTCGCTTGCCGAGGCTATGAGCTACAGAATGATTCCTATTATCTCTAAAGCTGGAGGAATGCCCGAGGTAACAGGAGGCTTAGGGTTTTCACTCTACTTCTATGAACCCTACTCAAACAAAAATGAGCATAATAAAAGCTCAGCCTCAAATAGCGAACTAGAAGCGGCTCAATTAATAAAAGAAGCACTTACACTAGAAAAAAGCAATATTTTTAGAGAAAGAATAATCCACAACTTTTCTCTTGAAAAAAGAGAAAAAACTCTCAGCTACACACTGCCACACAAGCAAGCCTCTGCCCACTAAAACTTCCCAACTAGCTTTGCTTCCCAGCAGCAACGCTCTTTTTTCTAGACGCTATTCTCTTTGTGGTTTTTTGGGGCCTGCGGAGCGCCTCCCTTTGGTAGTTGAACGGTCCTGGGCCTATCTGTTCAAACTACTTCATCTAATTAGCTAAAAAAGAGATGTTGCTTTATGCTGAGCAGAGCTGAGCAGACATTGCCAGGACTAAAGTTTCCTATCCAGCAACTAGCAGATAAGCAGAGTGTTAAATAACGCATTAGTGAAATTTCAGTATAATATTGATGTGAAAACTTGATCTGATAATTCATCTGATTTTTCCCTAGAAGACAATTTCCCGGGAGATGATTGTTCATAACTTGCTTATTAAGTGGAAGCTAGCTTTTGAAAATAAGCCCTTTTGGGTTCATTTAGAAAAATTAAATGATTGATTACTAGGTATTTACGCACAATCGTCTCCTGGCAATATTTGCTCAGCCTTGTTAGTTTACTTTGCCCTGTTAGTTTGCTTGGCAAACAAGAGCCCGAACCAGCGCGGGTAGGCATTGATGTAACCACCTGTTACTCAGATGGTTGAGTTTTGAAATAGGCCCAAAAACAGGGTATTTCAAAAGTCAACTATTTCACTTAGTGCATATTACACGAGCGCCTACCGAGCCGTCACCTTGCTTTGGCTAGGTGGGAAACTTTAGTCCTGGGGAATGGTTTCTGGGTAAAAAAAAGCACTCTACTAGTTAGAATGCTCTTTTTTAAAATGTTGACCTACCAGGATTCGAACCTAGACTGACTGAACCAAAATCAGTAGTGCTACCATTACACCATAGGTCAATACCCTTGATTTTGGGACTGCAAAGATATTGCTTTTTTTATTTCTTCCAAAAAATTAAGCTATTAAATAACTAAAAACCTCTTTTTCATATAAAATATAGAGCAAAACCCACCCAGCAAACCTAAGTGAGCGGCCTATTAGCATGAAGAATGCACTTTTAATAAAATCTATCCTATAGAAGCCTAAACCTATGGCAAAAATGTCTCCTATAATAGGCAACCATGTTAATAGTGCTATAAGGCTTCCATATTTTTCAATTTTTGATTTTTGTTTAATTAATCTCTCATGCTTTACTCCCAACCACTTTTCAATAATATCCCATCGCCCTAAATGGCCAATATAGTAAGATGTAAGACCTCCTAACCAGTTACCAGCGGTAGCTGCAAAAAAAGCATAGAGAGGGTTAACTCCAGCAAAAAGGACTCCGGTCAAAACAACCTCGGAACTGAAAGGAATAACTGTAGACGCCAAAAAAGAGGCTACAAAGAGACCTATTAATCCGTAATTAAGAAGAAATTCAACCATAAAAGTGCATAAAGCATAAGTTTGAAAAAAATTAAATTATTTTGCTCTTTTTGATTTGAAGAAATCGCTTACTAGGGAAGAGCACTCCTGCTCCATTACTCCAGCAACAACTTCACATTTTGGATGCAAAAGAGATGGAGAGAAGAGGGAGAAGCCTCTTTTACTATCTGGAGCACCATACACCACTCTCTTTACCTGCGCCCAATTAAGAGCTGCGGCGCACATAGGGCAAGGCTCTACAGTAACGTAAACTGTGGCCTCATTTAAATATTTACCCCCATATGCATTTGTGGCAGAGGTAATAGCTTGCATCTCTGCATGAGCTGTGGGGTCGCTTAGCACCTCAGTTAAGTTATGTGCCCTGGCAATAACTCGGCCCCCAATAACAACTACGGCACCTATTGGTACCTCGTCTCTTTCCAAAGCTTTATGGGCCTCTTTCAAAGCCTCTCTCATAAATGTCTGGTGATTTTCACTCATCTCTTCTAAAAATTTAGGACAAATATAATTATTTATTCAAGACATTTTGTCAGATACTCTATTTGGCATTTTATTTGTCATAGGAGAGAAAGTAAACTGTACTAAAACAATAAAAATTTATAAATTATTTAAAACAGAAAAATTATGAACATCAAACCATTAGCAGACAGAGTTCTGGTAGAAGCTAAAGAAGCCGAAACAAAAACAGCAAGTGGATTGTACATTCCTGACACGGCAAAAGAAAAACCACAACAAGGTACTATAGTAGCTACAGGGAATGGCAAAAAAGACGAGCCTATGGAACTTAAGGCCGGCGATACCGTTCTTTATGGTAAATATTCTGGTACAGAGATTAATGTAGATGGCAAAGAGTACCTAATGATGCGTCAGTCAGACGTTTTAGCAATAATAGGCTAACTCGGTTTTTACAACCTTAATTGGCTAAATTAAATAGTTATGGCCGTATAAGGTCAAAATAATAATAACACAGTTTAATAAATAAATAATATGGCTAAAGAAATAAAATTTGATATTGAAGCACGTGGTCTTATGAAAGACGGTGTAGATGCTCTAGCAAATGCAGTAAAAGTAACCCTTGGACCAAAAGGTAGAAATGTTGTAATTGATAAGAGCTATGGTTCTCCTCAAATTACTAAAGATGGAGTAACAGTTGCGAAAGAAATTGAATTAGAAGAGAGTTTCGCAAATATGGGCGCTCAAATGGTTAAAGAGGTAGCTTCTAAAACTGCAGACCAAGCGGGAGACGGTACCACAACAGCTACTGTTCTTGCTCAATCAATTATAAACGTTGGTATTAAAAACGTAACAGCTGGTGCAAACCCTATGGATCTGAAAAGAGGTATAGATAAAGCTGTTGAAGCTGTGGTTGGCTCTCTAAGAAAACAGAGCAACGCAGTTGGAGACAATATTACAAAAATTGAACAGGTTGCTACAATATCGGCAAATAACGATATTACTATAGGTAAACTTATTGCCGAGGCAATGAGCCGCGTTAAGAAAGAGGGTGTAATTACCGTAGAAGAGGCAAAAGGTACCGAGACAGAGGTGAAAGTAGTAGAGGGAATGCAGTTCGATAGAGGGTATATCTCTCCTTACTTTATGACCAATCCAGAGAAGATGGAAGCAGTTCTTGAAAAACCACATATCTTAATTACAGATAAAAAGATCTCTACAATGAAAGATCTATTACCTGTTCTTGAGCCTGTTGCACAAGGTGGAGGGTCGCTTCTTATAATTGCCGAAGATATAGATGGAGAGGCACTTGCTACTTTAGTTGTAAACCGTTTGCGCGGTACTTTAAAAATTGCTGCTGTTAAGGCACCAGGCTTTGGAGACAGACGCAAAGAGATGTTAGAAGATATAGCTATTCTCACAGGAGGAACAGTAATTTCTGAAGAGAAAGGGCTTCGTTTAGACGCCGCAACATTAGAGATGCTGGGTACTGCAGAGAAAGTTTCTATTGACAAAGAGAATACTACAATTGTAAATGGTGCAGGAGAGAAGGCTGCTATTGATAATAGAGTTGCCCAGATTCGCAAGCAAATAGAGAGCACAACTAGCGATTACGATAGAGAGAAGCTTCAGGAGCGTCTTGCTAAACTTGCTGGTGGCGTAGCTGTTCTTTATGTTGGAGCTGCAAGTGAGGTAGAGATGAAAGAGAAAAAAGACCGTGTAGATGACGCTCTAAGTGCAACTCGTGCTGCCGTAGAAGAGGGCACTGTACCAGGAGGTGGAGTAGCTTACATACGTGCAATAAAAGATCTTGAAGCACTTAAGGGTAGTAACTTTGACGAAAACACTGGTATAGCTATTATTGCTCGTGCCATTGAAGAGCCTCTTCGCATGATTGCAGAGAATGCGGGTATTGAGGGAAGTATAGTTATCCAAAAAGTAAAAGAGGGTAAAGGAGATTTCGGATATAACGCTAGAACAGACGTATACGAAAACCTATTTGCCTCTGGAGTTATAGATCCTACTAAAGTAACTCGTATTGCCCTTGAAAACGCAGCTTCTGTTGCAGGAATGTTCCTAACTACAGAGTGTGCAATGGCAGAGAAAAAAGAAGATAACCCAATGCCACCAATGGGCGGCGGCGCTCCAGGAATGGGCGGAATGGGCGGAATGGGCGGAATGATGTAACCCATTAAACCCTGCAAATACAGAATGCTTGAAAACAAGCATCCTAGACGAAAACTCTCCCAAAGCTTTTAAAAGCTTTGGGAGAGTTTTCGTTTAAACATTTAGGCTAATTGGTTGTTGTTAAAACAAAAAGTTATGTTGAAAGTTGGCGATAAAGCTCCAGACTTTGTTGGAAAAAATCAAGATGGAGAAGAGATTTCGTTAGAGCAGTTTAAAGGGAAAAAGCTGGTGTTGTATTTCTATCCTAAAGATAATACACCTGGTTGTACTGCCGAGGCTTGTGATTTAAGAGATAACTACGAGAGGTTCTTAAGTGCAGGTTACAAAATTGTTGGAGTAAGTAAAGATAGTGAGAAGTCACATAAGAAGTTTATAGAAAAACACAACTTACCATTCCCTCTTATTGCAGATACAGAGCTGGTAATTCTTAAGGCTTACGACGCATGGGGCAGAAAGAAATTTATGGGAAGAGAGTTTGATGGAATTATTAGAAAGACTTTTGTGATAGACCAAGAGGGAGTAATAGCAGATATTATAGAGAAGGTAAAAACCAAAGAGCATTCGGCTCAAATACTTAAGTAAAGGAAACTAACTACCCTATTATCCAGGCTATAATGTGATCTTCAAAAACTTCGTAGTTAAGGTCAAACTCTTGCTCTTCACCATCTTTATCTTGGAAAATTGCAGTTAATTGGCCACTCTCTTTTGGGTTAAATTTTTTAATGAAAATTTGTTTAGCAAAGTCTATCCCAGAACGAGACATCCTTTTAAAAACTGCCTCTTTTGCACTCCAATAGATAGCAAGGTGCAACTCGCGGTCACGGTCACTCAAATTTTCTCGCTCCTCATCTGAGAGAGCTCTCTTCTCTACTACACTAAAATTACGGCTTAGTTTTTCAATATCTACTCCAACACTCTCATATGGGTGAGTAAGAATACAAGCATACCTAGATGTGTGGGAGATACTTATTTCTATAAGGCTATTTTGCAAGAAGGGGCGGCCATTATCGTGATGTCCCAAATAGAACTTCTCTTCAAAAATAACGTCTAGCAATGCTCTTACAGCAAGCTTCTCTTTGCGCCGAGCAGCATTTTTAATAAGTTGCAACTCTTCTAACTCTTCATTAGGAATAGAGCCCAACAAAAGTAACTGCTCTTCTGTCTCTATTATCTCCCAAAGAGAGAGTGTTGCGCCATCTTCTAATTCTCTTTTTAAAACTAATCCCATTTCAATTATTAAAACATCTGTAACTTATCTTCTATTGCTATTTTTCTAAGTGATTTATGATTTAGCTAGCTGGCTATTGTAATTTATCTGACTCATCTGAAATCTCACCAACAATCTCTTCAAGAACATCTTCTAAAGTAACAATTCCGTCTGTCCCTCCATATTCGTCTGCCACCATAGCTAAATGAATTTTCTTTTGTCTAAACTCCTCTAGTAGATCGTTAATTTTTTTATTCCCTGGTACAAAATAGGCCTCTCTTATATGCTGTTTCCAATTATAATCTGCCTTAGACTCTTTTAGATATACCACTAAATCTTTTATATATAGAAACCCTTTTATATTATCTAAATTATCGTCAAATACAGGCAGTCTAGAATAGCCACATTTTACAGCTGTCTCCATTACCTCCTTTGCTGTCATATTAGTACTTAGAGCAGTCACCTCTACCCTAGGCTTCATAATATCGTAAACCGAGGTATTATTTAAAGCCACAATGTTTTTTAATAGAGTTCTCTCTTGATTATCTTTAATGTCTAGCCCCTCTTGGGCCTCTGTTATCTCTTCTAACGACTGAACCTCTCGCTCTTCTCTCTCCTCTTCTAACACCACAGTAAACCTATTCAATAGACCATTAAAAGGTGTTGCAATAGCAGTCATTACTAATGTCACAAAAGAGGTATTATAAAAAAAACTACCCTCCCTACCCTTCAAAGCCAATTTTACAATTTCATTAACCGAATAGATAAGTACAATTGCTAAAGCAGCGGCTGCAACAACCGAGTTGAGTAACCTAACAGAAAAGAAAATAATAAGAAGCTTTACAAATAGTGAAAACTGTAAAACTGTTCCGTAAAAACTTTCTGGATTTGATAAAAGATAAGATATCTGTTTACCCTTTTTATTGGAGCCGTCACTAAAATCATCTTTTAAATAATTAAAGGAACGGTTAATTCCTGAAACCAAGGCATAAACAAACAACACAACAACTAAAGCTATCCCTAGGGAAAAATAATCGTCTAGAATACTGTTGCTTAAAATACTACTGGGAGGTTCCAATTTAAAAAATTAATGGTTAGTTCTGCAAATATAATTAAAAATTTATTGCATCAAATTTTATAATAGAGTTGCAGTAAATTTCTCAAGTAGTATTGCTGGGTAATAAGACTCTTTTGCCTTCCTAAGTCCCTCATCTCCAATATCGTCTTCTCTATTAATATACTTAAACCCTTCTGCATTTCTTTTTACGAACTCTCTGTTAATCATTGGGTATGCCCCTCTAACATCTGTAAAAGCCTTCTCTATGTGAACAACTAAAGTATCTGAATTAAGTACCTCCCCTACTGTATAGGCAACAATTTGGCCATCTACCCTTAAAATGCCCCCTTTCATTTTTAACTCCTCAAAATAATCTAGACACTTCTCTACAGCACAACTCTCCCAAGAGAGAGTCTCTAATTTATCGCAATCGAATCTTTTGCACCATTCGTGTGAAAACTCCTTAACCTCATCAACTTTATTAGGAGTAAACTCTTCGTAACTCCAATTATAGTTACTTACAAAATAGTTCAGGTGGTTTCTCTTAGGCTGCAACTTCTTCCCACTTAATGTAGAGAGCCTGTTGGCATCGTAAATATAATCGAAACTATCCCTTTCCTGTTTAAATTTAAAACTATGCGGATAAATTTTTTCTAGCTGCGCCTTTGTCTCTCTAGTGAGACCAATCAAAGAAAAAGCAGAGTCATCTAAGGAAGCATCTCTAATCATCTCGTCTAAAACCTCTCTTCTATTACCCCTTCCTGGAGGGTACAGATAATAGCGTTGGCCCTGGCTCCCAGTGCGTATAATCATAAAATCTTTAAACCTACCAATCTGGGTCTTATAGGTTCCATCCCAAATAAATAGATTTGTAAAATTATATTCAGCTCCTCTATAATCAGAGAGAGATAGAATTCTATCTACCCACTCTTTATCACTAATTTCAATCTTCTTAAACTCTAGCATATACAGTTATTCAGAGATCCATCTTCTAAGCAAATTTATTGCCTCTTCCTTCATAGGCGAAGGTAAAGTAGAGATTCTTGCTCTATGGCTCCCTTTTGGTTCAATAAAAAGAACAACGTTACTGCTCTTTGGTTCACTAACTTTAACAGCACTCCACGGATCATACTCACCATAAATGAACATCATATTACTATTGCCCTTTTTAACAAACCTCTTTAATTTTCTATATAGAGTTTTATCGAATTTAAATTGGGCCTCTTTAGGCACAAAAATCTTATCTAAATAGCCCTTAGCATTTTCAATTGAAAGCAACCCTTTAAAAGGCTTAGTGTCATAACCATAGTAACCTAATTCCCTAGAAGCCTGCACAAAAAACGGAGTTGTTGTACTCTCATGAACATAGTAATCTGGAGAAACCATCTTAATCCAATAATTAAAAATCTCATTATCACTAGAAGTTGTTTCAGGCACTTTTTCTATTGAACTACCCCACTGCCAAAATGAAAATGGATACTCCAAAACAGTATAGTCATAAATATGAGTAAGAGGCAATGAAAACTCATAACCTTTAGCAACACACAAAGAGTCAAATTTTGGCTGTAAAGTTTCTCTACGTGAAAGAACCTCTATTTGAAACTCTTCTAAAATTGCCCTCTCTTCTTTAGTGCCCACAAAATCTCTTAGAAAAGGCTCGTGACGCCCATCTTCTTTACCCTTACACAAAGGAGCAACATAAGGGACAGTAACATCTACATCTTCTGGAAAAAATGCAGTATATAGCAATGCCGTTTGCCCCCCCTTGCTTATTCCGGTAGCAATCCACTTATTCTTATATAAAGTCCCAAAAAGCTCCCTAACTCTATGGAGGTCGTAGGCCGAGTTTTTAGCAGTTAAATATTTCCAATTCTTATCTTCTGGTGTAGATTCTAAAAAATAACGATGCTCTACAAAAACAATATTTGCATCTAAAATTCTAGATATCTCTTCTCTATAAGCAGCACCTTTTACATAGCCAGCTCCATAGCCCTCAGTAACAATAACAGTAGGCCTATCGAATGAAACATTCATAACAAAAACTCTCTGCTTAAAAGTACCTAGTTGGGGGTTAGTATGGTCTAAAGGCTGCTCTACATAAAGAACATATTTATCATTAAACTCCTTTGCCGGCAACCTACTCACACCAGAAACCCCTGGAAGTTGTTCTATTCTGGATATAAGTGTATCCTGCACAAGTGTTTTAGCATCCTGTGATTTAGTTATTGCCTCTTGGGCAAATAAAAGAGAACTACTATTAATAGATAGTGAAAAAAGAACAAGAACAATGGCTGTAAGCCTTAATTTCATTTTGTACATAATGAGGTATTGATAATAGTTGTTTTTTAATAATTAAGTACTATTTAAATAGCTATTCGCTATAGATAAACCAACAAAAATAAAGAAAAAAACGTTACTTTTGTATAAAATTTTTTAAAGAATGAGCAACTTAGTAAAAGAACTCACTTGGAGAGGTATGGTCCATAACATAATGCCCGGGACCGAAGAGCAATTAGAGAAAGAGATTACAGCAGCCTACGTAGGGATAGACCCTACAGCAGATTCCCTGCATATTGGGCACTTAGTTAGTATAATGATGCTTAAACATCTACAATCTAACGGTCATAAACCAATTGCACTAGTAGGTGGTGCAACCGGTATGATTGGAGACCCATCTATGAAATCTTCTGAAAGAAATTTGCTAGACGAGCCCACTTTAAGGCACAACCAAAATGCTATTAAAAAACAGCTATCACGCTTTCTAGATTTTGACTCAGATGCACCCAATGCTGCCATTCTAGTTAATAATTACGACTGGATGAAAGAGTATACTTTTCTACATTTTATTAGAGATATAGGAAAGCACATTACAGTAAACTACATGATGGGCAAAGATTCTGTAAAGAAAAGAATAAGTGGAGACGAAAAAGAGGGTATGTCATTCACAGAATTTACATACCAACTGGTTCAAGGGTACGACTATCTCTTTTTATACGAAAATTATGGCTGCAAACTGCAAATGGGAGGGAGCGACCAGTGGGGCAATATAACTACGGGTACAGAACTTATTCGGCGTAAAACAGCTGGCGAAGCTTTTGCTCTTACCTGCCCATTAATAACTAAAGCCGATGGCGGGAAATTCGGCAAAACCGAACAGGGAAATATATGGCTAGACGCTAACTACACCTCGCCCTATGCTTTCTACCAATTTTGGCTAAATGTAAGCGACCAAGATGCACAAAAATATCTTAAGATATTTACTATGTTATCTAAAGAGGTAATTGATTCTGAGGTTGAAAAACATTTAGAAGCTCCCCATCAAAGAGAGCTACAAAAACTTCTTGCAAAAGAGGTTACCACCATGGTTCATGGTATAGAAGAGTACCAAAAAGCAGTTAAAGCATCTTCTATTCTTTTTGGGAAATCTACCTCAGAAACTCTAAAAGAGTTAGACGAGAGAACATTCCTCAATGTATTTGAAGGGGTTCCTCAATGTGATATTACAAAAGAACAACTTTCAGATAACATTATTGAGTTACTTGCTGTTCACACTACTGTATTTCCGTCTAAAGGAGAGTGCCGAAAAATGATTAAAGCAGGGGGAGTGAGTATAAATAAAAGTAAAATTGACTCAATTGAACTATCTTTGAGTGAAAATGATTTACTTAATCAAAAATATATTCTTGTTCAAAAGGGCAAGAAAAATTATTTTATTTTAAAAACAAGCTAATATGGAAAGTCAAAGTACAAGACAACTAAAGGTTTCTAGACAGTTACAAAGAGACCTTTCAGAGATATTTAGAGAAAGAGGAACTCAAGCATTTAGCGGAGCTATGATAACTGTTACCTCTGTTAGAATAAGCCCAGATCTTTCTGTTGCTAGAGTATATATAAGCATATTTCCCTCGGCAAAAACAGAAGAGGTGCTGGAGATTGTAGAAAATTCTGCAAGAGCTATTAGAGGAGAACTAGGAAATAGAGTCTCTAAGCAACTTAGAATAGTCCCTCAGCTTACTTTTTTACTGGACGACTCTCAAGACTATGTGCAGAAAATAGACGAATTGCTTAAAAAATAGTTAACAGTTGCACTTAACACTCTTCATATCTAAAAGATATCTGTTTGCTAAAAAGTCGCATAACGTTATCAATATTATATCTGTGATAAGTGCAGCTGGCATTGCTATAGGCACAGCAGCATTAATTATTATTCTCTCTGTTTATAATGGGTTTGAGGGGTTAATTAAATCTCTCTACTCAACTTATGAATCAGATCTACTAATAACACCTGCAACTGGCAAAAGCTTTTCTCCAAAGACGGCCCAATTCAACCAAATACGTAATAACAATAGCGTAGCAGCTTTTTGCGAAATTGTTCAAGAGAATGTATTTGTGAAATATGGGAACCAAGAGTCTGTAGCTACAATTAAAGGAGTAGACTCAACCTTTTCTAAAATAACTCATATTAAAGAGTATATAAAAGAGGGTGAATTCTCTCTTTATCACGGAGAGACTCCTCAAGCAATAATGGGACGCTCAATGGCTTTCCAATTGGGTTTGAGAGTTCACTTTATAGACCCTCTACAACTCTATTTCCCTTCCCGTAATAGAGCTCTCTCTTTAGTAAACCCAACCTCTTCGCTCAATTTACAAGAGGTATTTCCAGCAGGGCTATTTACTTTAGATCAAAACTTCGATAAAAAATATATATTTATCCCAATTGAAATTGCTCGTAACCTTCTTGAGTATGAAAATGAGGTCTCTTCTGTAGAAATTTACACAAAAGAGGGGGTAAATATTAATCAATTTAAAGAAGAGGTGAAAAAGAGTCTTGGGCCTGAATATCTTGTCAAAGATAGATATGAGCAAAATGAGACCCTCTACAAGATGATGAAATCAGAAAAAGTCTCTATCTATATTATCTTGCTATTTATTCTCATTATAATCTCTTGCAATCTTTTTGGTTCTCTCTCTATGCTCATTATAGAGAAGAGAGAAGATGCCAAAACTCTAAAAGCTCTAGGAGCAAACAATAGTTTAATTAAACGAATTTTCCTACTAGAGGGGTGGATGATCTCTCTTCTTGGTATTTTTATTGGCGTTGCTGTTGCCCTTTTTGTTAGCTTTATTCAGCAACAATTTGGTATAATTCCAATACCTGGTAACTTTATTGTAGATAGCTACCCAATAATTGTTAAACTCCAAGATGTTGTTCTAACCATCTGTGGAGTAGCAGTTATAGGATTATTTTCTGCTATGCTACCTTTTCTAATTGTTAAAAAAATTGAAAATTTTTAAAAAATGATGCAACGTTTTAATAGCCCTCTGCATCTTAAAGATGTAGGTTTAAGTTTTAATACACAAGAAAAGGGGTCGACATCTGTAGCAGGGAGTCGGCCTTTTTACGTTATAATATCTGTACTTCTTTCAATTTCACTACTATTACCAACACTCACTGCTAACGCACAACAAATTAAACCTCGTATAGTAATTCTTGCTACTGGAGGGACTATTGCAGGAAGTGCTAAAAGCTCTGTGCAAGCCTCTTACAACCCGGGAGTTCAAAACATAGAAGTAATTATCTCTTCTGTTCCAGAGGTTGAATCTTTAGCCAATCTAGAGGGAATTCAAGTATGCAATATATCAAGCCAAAATATCACAGAAAGAGTTTGGCTAGAACTTTGGAAAATTGCAGATAGCCTATTTAAAAATGATCTATGCGATGGAATTGTTATTACCCACGGTACAGACACAATGGAAGAGACTGCCTACTTTCTTAACCTTACTTTACGGCATTCACTGCCAGTTGTACTTACTGGCTCTATGAGACCTGCCACTGCTATTAGCGCAGATGGCCCTTTCAACCTCTATAATGCTGTTGCTCTAGCTGCCTCACCTCTTGCTCACAACAAAGGTGTAATGGTAACAATGAATGACTATATCTACTGTGCAAACGATGTAACTAAAAGTAATACAGTAAATACCAACGCCTTCTCCTGCCCAAACCTTGGGCCACTAGGGTATATGAGAGAAGGAGTTCCCACATTTTACAGAGAAAATATGTTCACCCACACCTCTGCATCTGAATTTGATATCTCTAACCTAATTGAAAAACCTAAATCTGAGTTGAATGAGTTGTCTCCAGCAGCGTTGAACAAACTACCTAAAACAGAAATCATTCTCTCCTACGCATTTGCATCTGGCACAGCTATAAATGCAATAATTGATTCTGGTGCCCAGGGAATTATTATTGCAGGAGTTGGCCACGGAAACTTCAATAGAGAAATTTTAAAAGGGATGGAAAAAGCAGTTGCACAAAACATAGCAATAGTAAGATCTAGCCGCATTTTAATGGGAGGGGTAGATTTTGCTGCCGAGGAGTACAATCCTCAATACCCAGTAAGCCTCAATAAAAGC
>Ga0265293_10009256_pt1 | contig 14223 bp, 13 predicted proteins | sample Munlanlewell138R_FD_192505 | JGI IMG/M metagenome (GOLD analysis project Ga0265293, IMG submission 192505) | Leachate microbial communities from a municipal landfill in Southern Ontario, Canada - Leachate well 138R | ecosystem: Engineered > Solid waste > Landfill > Unclassified | place: Canada...
CGTGTCACCTACAAGATGATTATTTGTCATAATATATCCGTCAGCCGAGATTAAAAATCCGCTGCCTTGGACGGGCTGAACAATTCTTCTTTGCTGGGGCTGCTGTCTTCTCTGCTGGAACGGCTGGCCGAAAAATCTTCTGAAAATTTCATCGTTAAAAAACGGGTCTTCAAAAAACCACGGCTGGGCGCCCTCTTGAACATGTACTCTGTCGGCTTTAATTCCTACCACGGCGGGCGAGGCTTTTTCAGCTATAGAAGAAAAGGCTTTGCCCATTTGCCTGAGCAGGTTAATACTTTGATGCTCGTCGGCGTAAACCGAAGAAAAAGATGATAAGAACAACAATAAAACAAAAACTGTCACTGCTGCAAAATACCTGTGTTTTGTCTTTAACGATAACCTCCGCATTGCCAATCTCCTATCTAATTGAAAATAAAAGGTTTAGAAAAAACTGCTCCAGTATGGACTAAGCAGACTTTTTATTTATACGTATTTCGATAAATGTCTGTTCATTTAGACTGATTAGTTTTTATCAGGATATTTTTCGGTGTTAGGGCACAAATGTTTGCGTATATCTTCTAATTTTCCGAAACAGACCAGCTCATCTGCTTCGCGGATATCTGTCTGGGCGGATGGGTTTGCCAAGGTTTCTTTTCCGCGAGAAATCGCAAGAACATTAATCCCATTTTCCCGCAGGTTCGACTCTGAAAGTTTTTTATTCAGCACTGGGCTTTCACGGCGCACCGTAACTTTTGAGACGCCGTATCCGCCTGTTGCCAAAAGAAGCTCTTCGAAAGAAACCCTTGAAAAAAACTGTCTTTTTACAATCTTAGCTCTCATATAATCGGTTAATTTTAGTGTAAGCATATTATTTGTGAAAATTTTATAAACAATAATCACTCCGGCTGCCAAAAGAGTACGATTAAGAAGAACCACCGCAGAATCAGCCAAAGGAAGCGGCAGAAAACGTTTCATAAGCAAGTTAGAAAGAGCAGTTTCTTTGGGCATTAGAGTACTCGCGAAGCTGGCTATCAAGACCACCAATCCGGCATTTCCAAGAACCATAAGAATAGAAGCGATTTTGCGTCTTTGCGGAATTCCGGTTATAAGTTCAGCTTCTTTAGTGGTAAATCCTGTCCCCGTGAAACATGAAAGCGACTGAAATTTAGCAAGTGACCATTCCAGACCGGTAAGCTGAAACGCAACTGCTCCGATTCTTACTACGATAAAAGAAACAGCAAGTGTAAATACAAAAATCAAAAACATTATGTGCCTCCCGGAAATAACAAATCAATATAGTTTTGCTATCAGAGCCAATCTTTCTTTTTGAAATAAAACAGCATTGATGATACGACAACGATGACAATTGCCCAGAAGCCGAAAGGATAAGCCCACTTGGCGTGAAGCTCAGGGAAATGGGCAAAGTTCATACCGTAAACACCGGTGAAAAAACTCAGCGGCATAAAAATTGTGGCGATTATTGTAAGAACCTTCATTATTGCGTTCATACGATTATTGACGCTCGACAGATAGACATCGAGCATGCTCGAAACAGTATCGCGATAACTTTCTATAGTATCGATAATTTGTATGGTGTGGTCGTAAACGTCTCTTAAATAAAGGGTTGTGCCGTTTTTTATCAGGTCTGATTCGGTCTTCTGCAGATTATTAATAACCTCCCGCAAAGGCCAGACTGATTTTCGCAAAAAAAGCATATCGGTTTTTAAATCGTGAATTTCTTGAAGCGTCTCAGAGCCAGGCTCGGTAACAACATGGTCTTCGAGGACTTCTATTCGCTCGCCTATTTTTTCCATAATATCGAAGTAATGGTCAACAGTCGCATCAATCAGGCTGTACACCAGATAATCGCAGCCCATCTTGCGAATTCGGCCTTTGGAGGCTCTGATTCGGTTTCGTATCTGTTCGAAAACATCTCCGACTTTCTCCTGAAAAGAAAGTACAAAGTTATCGCCGAGTACAATACTGACGTTTTCGGTATCGAGACTTTTTGTCCGCTCGTTATAGGTCAGCATCTTGAAAACTACGAAAATATATTCTTCATAATCTTCGAATTTCGGTCTTTGCCATGCCGTAACAATATCCTCGATAACCAAATCATGCAGACCAAAAACCTTGCCGAGCTTGAGCACCGTATTAATATCTTCGATACCGTCAACATTTATCCAAGTTACGGTAGGTTCGGTTCGAAGCTGAAGACAATCTTCGATTTCTGTAATCTGTCTTTCCTGAAACTGCTGTTCGTTATAATCTATCAGTGTTATCCTCGCAGGTTCCGGTGGTTTTTCTCCGTGTTGTATTATATTTACCGCGGGAAAAGATTCTCCGTTCGAGTATCCGTTGGCAGAGTTTTTTGCGTCCATTGCATTTTCTCCAAAATAATTTTACGCGGGCCTATTTGCCCCCGCGGTATATCTTCGGAAGATTCAAGTCTTTGCGTCCCCAAATCCAGCGTCTGGGTCTGAAAATACCGCTTCGTGCAAACCGTACATCTTCGACAGAATAAAAAGCTTTGGGATTGAACGTGCTAATCAATTTTTCGACTTGCTCGAGGTCGCTTCTATGAACCATAGAATATATAATTTTTACGCTGCCGGTATCGCCTTCTGCATTGGTGACAGTGGCTCCATAACCCTGCTCGCGAAGATTTCCGACCAGTTTAGAAGCATCTATCTGTGTAATAATCTGAACTACCGATATTCCCATAGCCAGTTTTTCTTCGATGCAGATTCCAACGTAATTACCCATTGCGAATCCGCCGGCGTAAGCAATATAGCACAGCCAATTATCGAGGTTTTGCATTACACGGCTGACCACTATTATCCAAATCAGCAGCTCGAAGAAACCAAAAACCGGAGCCAGAATCTTATGTCCCCGCGAAGTAGATACCAAACGAAGAGTTCCAAGGGTTACATCGCAAACCCTTGCAAGAAATATTAATAAAGGCAGAACGACCAATGCAAAAAATTGTGTATCATAAAAGCTCATATGTTTAATTCCGGCAGAACTAATACTCTCAACATCTAATGAATGCTCCAAAGGTACATAACTTCGGGAGTGCTAAGCTCAAGCAGTGTTTTTTTGTCGAGACTTAAAACAGTTTTCTCACTTGCACCCCAAAAACTCGTAAAAGAAAAAGGCTTAACGTATTCTACAACCTGAGCTTTGTCTATTCCCGCCAGTTCTTGGGCTTGTTTGACGGCATCATCGAAATATCCGATTCCGTCTATTAAATTTTCCTGAAGAGCTTCTTCGGCTGCGAAAATACTGCCGTCGGCAAGCCGTTCGACATCAAAGACTGTCAGCATTGTGCGTCCATCGGCTACGATATTGACAAATCTTCGAAACGCGGGCTGAATTACTTTTTGCTGAAGATAATCAATCTGCTCCTGCGTCGGTTTGCTAAAGGAGCTTGGCCAATCTTTCCTTTCACCGGATTTTATTATGACAGGATTAATTCCCAGTTTTCCTTCTAATAATTCCTGCATAACAAGATAACCCATAATAACGCCGATTGAGCCTGTTATAGTCGTAGGCTCAGCTATTATTTTTTCACAGGCTACGCTGCAGTAATATCCGCCCGAAGCAGCTATGTTCCGCATAAAGGCTACTACCGGCACATCCCAGTCATTTCTGGCTTTTAAAATCTCGTTATGGATTTGGTCGCTTCCTGAAATTGTTCCGCCGGGAGAATCTACTCTTAAGATAATCGCTTTTACGTTTTTGTCTTTTGCGGCAATGCTAAGCTGTCTCGCGGCTTCCTGAGCAGTTTCACCGTCGATTATTCCGTAAAGGTTTATCACAGCGATTTTGCTGGTGCGTGGCCCGTAATAAATTACCCTTTCGTTGATACTGCTACTTTGACCGGCGGCAAAAACCGTTACAATCCCGATAATTACCAAAAACAGCATTGCGTTCACGAGGACCGATAATCCGAAAAGTATTCCCCAAAATAATCCCCAGCCCCTTTTGTTTTTGACCCGAACCTGTCTGGGATTGTTATAATAATTAATGGGCGGTTTTCCGCTCGAATCAGCTCCGGATGGGCCGGAAATATTGCTGTTTTGCTCAAAATCCATCATTTAATTCCTTTCAATTTAACAGCCAAACATTGTAGATGTGTTATATTAGGCTGTCAATTCATAAAGCATCTTTTCCAAGCTTGGTGTGTTCGGCGAAAAAGCCGTTTTCTTATTTAATCCGAACTTATGCTTTGCCGATTAGTCACACATATAAAAGCATTTTACCGTTGTCTTTATAGGACCATGATTAAGATGGGATTACTTAGGAGATTGACGGTAATAACTGATAAAAATTCAAGGATTTTATAGTATGGCTCAACAAGACAACTTTGTAACCCGTTGCGAAACAGCAAATAAAGTTTCTGATATTATGCATACAAGTGTAGTATCTGCTCAGCCTCAAGCGAAAGTTTGTGCCGCAGCCAAACTAATGGAAGAGAAAAAAATCAGCTCGGTGATTATAGTGCAGGATAACAATCCGGTCGGTATAGTCACGGCAACGGATTTGGTTCATAAGGTATTAGCCGGGCAGATGGACACGGCATCAACCAATATCGAACAAATTATGACAAGCCCCGTCATCAGCGTCGAAGGTTCGACCGGCCTTAAAGAGGTTCAGCAGTTGATGACTGAAAAGTCGATTAAACATCTTGTTGTTACCTGTGAAGGAAAACTTTCCGGAATAGTCTCGCGAAATGATGTGCAGGAAGCATTAAAAGAATTATTCAGTATTCAGGCATCCGATGCCAAGAATAAACTGCAGCAAACTAAAGAAGAATTGGAGCAGGTCGCAAGTCAGGCGGCAAGTGAGTCGGTGCTTAGCACTTTGACGAAAAATCATTTCGTAGCAGGGATGAGCCACGAAATTCGCACGCCGTTAAACGCAATAATCGGCCTTAGTGAAGTGCTTTCCGAGGAGAAACTGAACGAGGAACAGAGAAATCATGTTACTATGATTCGCGAAAGCGCTCAGAATATGCTGGTGCTTATAAATGATATTCTTGATTTTTCCAAAATCGAAGCAGGCAGGTTCGATGTCGAGGTTAACGAATGTTCACTCGAACATCTTTTGGCTGTCGTGGAATCTCTTATGAGACCCAGAGCGATGGAAAAAGACCTTGATTTCGGTATTTTCCCCCGTACCGAATTGCCGGCTATTATAAAAACAGACCACCTGCGGCTAAGACAATGCCTGATGAATCTTATAAATAACGCTATCGACTTCACAGAAAACGGACATATACATTTAAACGTCAGCCTCGAACAGATTAATAATCTGCCGCACATAAGATTCGATGTCGAGGATACCGGAGTCGGCATTGCGCAGGAAGACTTCGAAAAGATATTCGAGCATTTTGCTCAACCTCAAAGAAGTACAAGCCAGAATAGAAGAGGAACGGGCCTTGGGCTGGCTATAACAAAGAAACTGACAAATCTGCTCGGAGGAACTATAGCATTACAGAGCCGGGTCGGATTCGGCTCTACCTTTTCTCTGATTATTCCCGCGGGAGTCGATGTTCAGCAGCAGCCCCAATATAAAAAACAGGAAAGGCCGAAAATGAAACATACGACGCCGGTTGAAGAGAAAAGCTTCAGCGGCAGAATTCTCGTGGCAGAGGATACTCCGACAAACCAGACGCTTATAAGGATTCTTCTTGAAAAACTGGGGTTTGAAGTTGTCTTGGCGCATAATGGAAACGAGGCGATACAAGCGATTCAGAGCCAAGACGTTGACCTTGTGCTGATGGATATTCAGATGCCGCATATGAACGGTTACGATGCCACACGACAATTGAGAAAAGACGGTTTTAACAAGCCGATAATCGCGGTAACCGCACATGCTATGAACGGTGACAAGGAAAAATGTCTGACGGCGGGCTGCAATGATTATCTGCCCAAGCCTATAAACAAAAAATATTTAATCGAAATGCTGACGAAATATCTCAAACCTAAAAATGAAAATATTTGCGAGAAAATCGACTCTGTCCGTGAACAGATTCAGGAGCTTGCCGATAACTGCGCCAACCAAGATACCTGTATTCTCAACTCGCCTGAATCAGGCGAGGCTCTTGTCGCTGACGAACTTATAGACTGGCAGGCGATTATGAATATCTGCGATGACGAAACGGTAATTGAGCAGGTAGTCGAAATGTTCCGGAAAGACAGTCCTAAATGTGTGCAGTCTTTGGCAGAAGCGATAAAATCGGCCAATCCCAAATATATACGGATGTATGCTCACAGCCTAAAAGGCGCATCTCTTCAGATTGGCGCAAAAAGGCTCGGCGATGTTGCCTATAAGCTCGAATGTGCCGGAAGAGATAAAGATATGGAGCATATACCGGAATTATTCAACCAGATTCAGGATGAATACAGCAAACTTACACTGTTTCTTTCGCAGCCTAACTGGATTAATTTAGCCAAGAACAGGGGTAAATAGTCCGGCGTTTTGTTTAGAGCAGAACATCTGCGGCAGTTTATTCAATATGAACAACTTGCTGCTTGCGGTCTGCTTCGAGGCTTTGTGTTTTAATTATATCGTAAAGCTTTCGGCTGCTGCGAAGCTTCTCGAATTTGAAAGTCGGGTCTGATTTATCAGTTGTGATTAAAGTTACCTCGCCTATTCCGAGCATACAATCCAGCAGGCTTCTGCGAAGTTTCAAATCAGCCACGCGAAACATATCGATGTTATCGACCTTCCTGTCTAAGACCCCCCTGTTATATTCTATTCGGTCGGTGCTTATCTCGTAGTAAGTCATTTTTAATTTTAAGACTTTATATGTAAGCCAAAATACAATCAGCATCACGGCACCCAAACATAGACCGTTTTTATAGCTGGTAATAGCATGGTACTGATTATCGCTGATTTGAAAGTTAAAAATGCTTCCGAAGAACGGCATTATATAATATTCAACCGGAAATTTCGCCGCCAGCATAACCAAGGTTAAAATAATAGCGGCTTTTACCCCAGTACCAACCAGCCCGAACAAAGAAGGCTTGGCGGCAAATAAAATACCGTTTTCATCAGGCATCGGGCCGTCCTTTTCGGTTTTTTGTTTGGCAAGCCGTTCGAGAGAACGGGCTTTGTCTGTGTTGAGAAATTCACCGCAAAAACGGCATTTAAACGCGTCTGCCTGAATGGCTTCGGCGCAAAAAATGCATTTTTTAAGCTTCGGTTCGGACGAACCCGATTCGAGGTCTATTATTTTATACCTATTCGATTTAGCCTGTGTAGATTCCATAATTCATTATATCGGCAAGGTTTTGTGTGAATCTCTAATAGTTTATAGAATTGTAAATATCCTGCTTTGCATGGCATTTAAGCATTTTTTTGCTATAATGCGGTTTTCTTATTATGGGACAGGCTATGGTATTAGCGACAGTAGCAATAATCGGCAGGCCTAATGTTGGCAAAAGCTCACTTTTGAACGCCCTTGCGGGACAGATGATAAGTATCGTCGAGCCGACCGCAGGCGTGACCAGAGACCGTGTAACCACACTTATCGAGAGAAACGAACGTTATTTCGAGCTTGTCGATACCGGCGGTTACGGTATTGTCGATTCCGACCGGCTCGAAGAGCATGTGGAAACTCAAATCCGCAGGGCAATCGAATCCGCAAATCTTGTACTGTTTATGGTTGATATAAGAGACGGCATTACCGTGCTGGACCAGACAATCGCAAAGCTTCTTAGAAAAGAAAATCTCAAAGTAATCGGAGTCGCCAACAAAGCGGATTCGGCGAATATGTTTCCGGCCGCGGGTGAGTTTAAAAAATTAGGTTTCGGTGATTTTTTGTGCATCTCGGCTGCGAATAATCTTAACAAGCAAGTGCTGTTAGATAGAATTTTTAAGGAAATTTCGCAATTCGAATCCAAAAGACCGACGGACCCGGTAATGAAAATAGCGATTGTCGGCAAGCGCAATGCCGGAAAAAGCACTATGCTAAACGCGATGGTGGGCGAAGAACGCGTCATAGTAAGTGAAATACCGGGTACTACGCGAGACGCGATAGACGTACGTTTTGTTAAAGACGGTAAAACTATTGTCGCTATCGATACGGCAGGGGTAAGGAAAAAAAGCAAGCTGGCAGACAGCATAGAATTTTACAGCTATGTTCGAGCCACGCATTCGATAAAGCGAGCTGATGTTGTTTTGCTTCTAATAGACGCAACCGAACCTGTATCGCAGGTCGATAAAAAACTGGCGAAGTTCATCTCTGAAGAATACAAAAGCTGTATAATCGTCGTAAATAAATGGGATTTGGCGAAGGATACTGCCGGAACAGATGATTATGAAGAATATCTGACAAAGGTTCTGCCCGGATTGAAATATGCTCCGATTGCTTTTACCACCGCCACCGAGACAAAAAATGTTCAAAGCACGCTTGATTTGGCTATTTCGCTTTTCAAGCAGGCTACGACGAGAATAAAAACTCCTAAACTTAACAAGGCTTTTGAAACTATAAAAACCGAATGCAGCGGAACAAGGCGTCGAAAAGCGGCTGTTCCGAAAATTTACTATGCTACGCAGGTCTCAATAAATCCTATTACAATCGTTCTTAGCGTCAACCGCACGGAGCTGTTTAGCGAGCAGTACAAAAGGTACATAATAGGCAGGCTTCAAGAGCTTTTGCCTGTTTGTGAAGTTCCTATTAGAATTTTGGTTCGCTCACATAGAAAATAATACCTCTGTCTCCGTATTCTTAGTTTAAATCTTTTTTATGTTAAAATTAAACTTAGAATCATATATGGCCGATATATTGCAATAATTTATCATTTATGATATTATAATGCAATGAAATATGATGATTTGCTAAAAAAAGTTGCCCATTTACCTTGTTTTACGGTGGGTTTTCTTGCCGCCGGGCAGAACCTTGCCAAAATCAGGCTGCAAATCAGCCGATGGGTGAAAACAGGCAGGCTTATCCGGCTTAACAAAGGACTTTATGCCCTCGCCGAGCCGTACCAGAAAACTGCTCCTGAAAAATTCAGCATTGCCAATGCAATTAAAACTCCGTCTTATGTCAGCATGCAGTCGGCACTTGCCTTTTACGGCATGATACCTGAATACGTTCCGCTGATTACAAGTGTTACAACAACAAGGCCCGGAACAATCGAGACCCCGTTAGGAAGGTTCGATTTTAGGCATATCAATAAAAATTTTTTCTGGGGGTACACAAAAATAGAATTTTCGAACGGCCAAAGCGCATTCTTGGCGTATCCTGAAAAAGCATTGCTCGATTTGATTTATCTGACAAGCGGCGGCGACAGTGAAGATTTTATCGAACAGCTAAGACTTCAAAATTTGGGAAAAATCGACAAGAATATTTTAAAAGAATTTGCAAAAAAAACCTGTTCCCCTAAATTAATTCGTGCTTCAAAATATATCGAGCGGATTATCGATGATGGTGAAGGAGTCGAACTTTGAAGGATTATATTAAAGAGCAAATTCGAAATGTCACTGATACCAATCTTGCTAAATGCATAATTCGTGAATACCTTCAGGCCTTGCTGCTCGAATCTCTGCAGAACGGCAAGGCATTCGCAAATTGGGCTTTTGTCGGGGGTACAGCACTGAGATTTCTGTATTCTATGCCGCGATTTTCTGAGGATTTGGACTTTTCAATTTCAGAGGCAGGAGCCGAAGATAACTTTGAGCTGTTTATGAAAAAAGCGAAGTCTGACTTCGAAGCTCAAAATTACATTATCAATGTTAAAATTAAAGAATCCAAAGTAGTTAAAGCCGCTTTTGTAAAGTTCCCCGGCTTGCTGTATGAGATGGGATTATCTTCGCTGAGTTCGGAAACAGTTTCAATTAAATTAGAAATTGACACCAATCCTCCCCAAGGAGCGAATCTTCAAACAAGCATTGTAAGAAAATATGTACTTTTAAACATCCAGCATTATGACAAAAGCTCGCTTTTATCCTGCAAGCTGCATGCTTTTTTCTCCCGCAAGTATGTAAAAGGAAGAGATGTTTATGATTTGTTTTGGTATTTATCTGACAGAACATGGCCGGGGCCAAACCTGCAATTTCTCAATAACGCATTGAAGCAGACGAATTGGTCCGGCCCGCCGATTACTCAAGACAATTGGTGCGGGGAAATCATCAAAAAATTAGCGGATATGAATTGGGAAAGGGTCAATGAAGATTTAAAACCATTTGTTGAAAAATACAGCCAACTTAGTATGATAACAAAAGACAGCATCATCGCGATTCTGCGAGAACGACAATAAAACATTAAACGGCATAGCGATTATCGCTGACAATCGAAAGGCGTTTCAAATGGAAGTTTTATTATTGCTGCTGGTTTGCAGCGCCGGGTATGTAATCGCTTATAATACCTACGGGCGATTCCTCGCAAAGAAAATCTTCAAGCTCAAACAAGACGCGAAAGTTCCGTCTGTGGAATTTAAAGACGGCATCGACTATGTTCCTTCCCGCAGAGGAATAATCTTTGGTCATCATTATACTTCGATTGCCGGTACCGGCCCTATTGTGGGCCCGGCCATAGGGGTTATCTGGGGATGGCTGCCGGCGCTTCTGTGGGTAACGCTTGGCTGTATCTTTATGGGAGCCGTTCACGATTTCGGAACATTAGTTATTTCGCTTCGCAACGAGGGAAAGAGCATTTCGGAAGTCGCCGCCAAATATATAAACCGCCGGGTGCGATTTATTCTGTTTATCATCGTATTTCTGACTTTGCTGATTGTTATCGCGGTATTCGGAATGGTCATAGCGGTTATCTTCGCGCAGTTTCCGACATCGCTTATTCCTGTATGGTTTCAGATACCTATAGCGATGATGCTCGGTTATGCGATTTATAAAAAAGGTGCGAATCTATTTTTTGCAACGGCTATCGCGGTAATAACAATGTACCTTAGCATCTGGCTGGGCAGCCTAACTTCATTTCAAATGCCTTCGATAGGCCCTATACCGCCGACCGGAGTTTGGACAATTATACTTCTGGCTTACGGCTGGATTGCTTCGACGCTGCCGGTTACTATGCTTCTTCAGCCTCGCGATTACATAAACGCATGGCAGTTATTTGTCGCGATGACACTTTTGTTTGTCGGGGTTATCTTTGCTGCTTTTTCCGGTTCATTACAAATGGCCGCTCCGGCAATAAATACGAATGTTCCGGCTGACGCTCCGTCACTGTGGCCTTTTCTATTCGTTATTATCGCCTGCGGAGCTGTCAGCGGATTTCACTCTTTGGTTGCATCAGGAACAAGTCCTAAACAAATCGCCAAAGAACCCGATGCTCTAATGATAGGTTACGGCTCGATGCTGCTGGAAGGACTGCTTGCTGTTTTGGTTCTTATATGCGTCGGAGCCGGTATCGGGATAGCTTATACCGCAGCGGACGGTTCGATTCTAACCGGACAAATGGCTTGGCTTAGCCATTACCGAAGCTTCAGCGGAGCAGAGGGTCTCGGTGCAAATTTATCTGCTTTCGTAACAGGAGCAGCTAATCTTATCGGTACGATGAAAATTCCCACAGTAATAGCCGCCACAGTAATGGGGGTTTTTGTAGCCTCGTTCGCGGGGACAACGCTCGACACCGCGGTGCGAATCCAGCGTTATGTAATAGGTGAGATTGCCTTCGACCTTAAAATCAAATCGCTGACTAACCGCTGGACGGCTACGACGCTGGCGGTTTTAACAGCGGCAGGCCTTGCATTTGCCACCGGTGCCGATGGAAGAGGTGCATTGAAGCTTTGGCCGATGTTCGGAATCGCCAATCAGCTCTTGGCTGCGCTGGCATTGCTGCTGGTAACGATTTATCTCAAAACCAAAGGAGGTCTGAAATACATTCTCGCGGGGATACCGGCATTGATAATGTTAGCGGTTACAATTTCGGCGCTGATAATTAAGGAAAAAGACTACATTCGAAATTTCGGGGATAATTGGCTGTTAGCTTCGGTTGCGGCGGCACTTTTTGTCCTCGCCGCCTGGATGACAATCGAAACTATCCTTGTTTTCTTTACGGCGAAGCAGCGGGCTAATTCGGATTAATCTAAACACCCCTATAAGAACAGCTTGAACTATTAACGTCTTCGCAGCAGAGCTAATCCGCCAAGGGCAATAAACGCAATCGATGCGGGTTCGGGGACTATAGTTATGTGTGAATATGTATCGGGTCCATATAAGCCGATATGAAAAGGCTCGTTATTTGCTAACCAATACCCCATCAGGGAACCAGTGTAACCTGCCGGGGGGGGGTATCGGGCGAGAACCTCACATCACGAGCATAAATCGTAACCTGAGCGGTGCTTTCGGGGTCAACAATCCAATCACCTTTTGCTGTCAATATGCAGCCGATACGAAGCTTATTTATAGTTCCGCCGTAAAGTTCGGCTGAGGCATTATCATAAAGATTAAGCTCGCTTATATAACCGGCATACATAAACAGCTGGCTATCATCGAACACATTAAATGTACTTATGCTCGATGTGCCGAAGTTGTTAATCATTGAAACAGCTACATCATTATATGTGCTGAGAATATCGGCATCGAAAAAATAAGGTTCATTAAAATGATCTGGAATGACATAGTTACCTTCTGTCAGGTCATAAATCTTTGCAGCGTTTGTATAGCTGCTAAGCAACGCCAGCAGTAAAGCGGTAATTAGAACTCGGCTATATGTCTTGTGCATAATCTTTCCTTTCTGCTCTCCCCTGTTCTTCATTGTTGACTATTATACATAAAATAAATCCATTTGTCAAGTAAAATTTAGCCACAGATTACACTGATTTAATCTGTGTTTATTCGTGTTCATTTGTGGTTTTATCAGTCCCATAAGAATACCCACAGCCCCGCCTTCGTCCCTAAGGGACTACGGCGGGCAGGCAGTCTATTTTCTAATCCCATGTAAATACCCATAACCAGTCCTTACAGAATTCAAAAAGCTTTGACATACTGCTGTCCCAAGTCTGGGAAAACATCGCAAAATCCCTGAAATTAACAATATTATCGCTGTTTAAATCCGCTTTGCTTCTATACGCACTCCACGCCCAACACTCGGCGAACATAAATAAATCATTCTCATCGACAATCAATTCTTCGTCGAGGTTTATAACAGAATCCTCCGTCAGCCAAGCTTGGGCAAACATCGAATAATCTATAAAATTCACGAACCCGTCCAGATTATAATCCGGCGGATTCGCCCATTCATCGGCTCCGATATCGATGCGCTTATAAATCACTCTCTTTCGTCCGTCTATATCGGTTTCGCCTTCATAATCACCGTCAGGGTCGCCTGCGTTTATGCAGGGTGAATCAGCTTTTAAATGATAATCGTTTGCCGATGCGTCCCTAAAGCACAGGTCGGAATCTATATTGCCGGTTCCTGCAAAACCGCCGCCGATGCAGTTATAAGAGGTTTAAAAGTGATTTGTAATTTCTTTGCTGTCTGCTGCCTTCGGTTCGGATACTATTTTTATATCCGCCGATGGCGGATTACTATTCGATACCTCATCGCGGCCTACGGCACAGACAGCTTGAGTTATTAAGCTATCGAGAACGTTTTCGCAGCAGAGCTAATCCGCCAAGTGCAATAAACGTAATCGATGCCGGTTCGGGGACTATAGTTATACGTGAATATGTATCGGGTCCATATAAGCCGATATGAAAAGGCTCGTTATTTGCTAACCAATACCCTTGAAGGACGCCTGAATATCCTGCCGGGGGGGGGGTACGAGGCCAGAAAACCACATCACGAGCATACAATGTAACTTGTGCGGTGCTTTCGGGGTCGGCAATCCAATCACCTTTGGCTGTCAATATGCAGCCGATACAAAGCTTATCTATCATACCGCCGTAAAGTTCAGCCGAAGCGTTATCGTAAAGGTTAAGTTCGCCTATATAACCGAGGTGCAAAGCAAGCGAACTGTTATCATACATATTGAATTGTCCGCCTACTCCGCCGCCGCCGGGCATTGTAACAGTCACATCATTGTATATATTAAGCAGTTTGGCCCCATCCCATCCCGGATGCGGTACCTGATACGGTATAGTATAGTCACCTTCATACCAGTTTATTTCTATGGTTGCGTTTGCATAGCTGCTAAAAACCATCAGCAGCAAAGCGGTAATTAGAACTCGGCTATATGTCTTGTGCATAATCTTTCCTTTCTACTCTCCCCTGTTCATTGTTGCAGAAACGAGCCAAAAATCTTGGCG
>Ga0265293_10009257_pt1 | contig 14221 bp, 15 predicted proteins | sample Munlanlewell138R_FD_192505 | JGI IMG/M metagenome (GOLD analysis project Ga0265293, IMG submission 192505) | Leachate microbial communities from a municipal landfill in Southern Ontario, Canada - Leachate well 138R | ecosystem: Engineered > Solid waste > Landfill > Unclassified | place: Canada...
CCGGTAGCGTCAGGCACGTCGAGGTCTTTCGGATGAGGAGTGTAGGAACCCTCATTTTCGAGAGACCTCGACCTCTATCCCGGCAACGACGCGCCAACCACCTCTACACCCTCATCTGTGAAGAGCCTCCAAAGGAGTAACTATGAAAAACCGATTCGAAGAAACGTATTTCTCACGTCAGCACCGGTATTCAATGGGAAAAGACCATAAGGAGGGCGGCTGTTACCTAGCCATTCCGGTAAGCAATGGGGTCGTAGACTACGACGAGCAGTACGGTCTGACGCTTGGCGAGTACGAGCGATACCTGGGCGATGAAGAGGCTGCGCTCCGATTCGTGAGGGAATGTCGCCGTCGAGAGCACGACAACTTGCTCATTTATCCGCCGGGTACCAGCCGAGGAACACCCGTCTAAGTCGTCTGTGTGTGGAAAGCCGTTGTGCTGCTTGCCCGCCCGGCTCACCGATGCAGAACGGTCGAGCACGTGTCACGGACTGTCAGCCGAATCGAGCACAAACGGCATTAGACACCTGCGAAGCCCAATCACCCCAGCGCCGCCCCCGGCGTCAGCTTGAAGTCCAAGCCCTTCAACGACATCGTGGCCTCGTAGGTGCGGTCGTAACCGGTGGCGCAGATCTTCCACCCGTCGGGCGTGCGGCGGTACCGGTCCTGGTAGAACGCCGCGCCGATCAGCATGAAGTCGAAGTCGGCGACGATCACCCGGTCTTGGAGGTACCAGGTGCCGGTGGCCTCGTCGCCGTCGATGGTGATCTCGGGGTGGGTGACGCGGTGTTCGCTGATCACATTGGCCGGTAGGACATTACGCATGAATTCCACGAGCGAGTCACGGTCGGTGAAGTGGTGTTTCTCGCCGAGTGAGGAGCCGTAGTCGCCGACGATGTCCTCGGTCAGCGTGGCGGCGAACTCGCCCCACTTCTTGGTGTCCAGCGCGCGCAGGTACCGGTATTTGACCTGCTTGATGTCCTCGAGGTCGCTCATGGACACCATTGCAGCACAACCCGGCGAACTGCCCTGAACTTTGGTCCGGATGGGAATATTCTGCTGACCATGATCCGGTTCCTCGATGGATACCTCCGCTCGCCGCTGTCGGGCATCGCGCCCTGGATCCTGATGTCGGTGCTGTCCTCTCCCGGACGCTTCGAGGAGGCGGTCTGCGCCGCGCTGGGCCTGACGTTGCTGACCATGTGGCTCGGCAAGCGGCGCGGCATCTCGATCCACGCCCTGGAAGCCTTCGGCGCGTTGTTCTTCGCGGTCTTGGCCGTCGTGGGATTGTTCGCCTCCGACGGGGCGATCCGCTGGATGGAGATGTGGGCCGGCGAGCTGACGAACCTGTGTCTGGCGTTGTTCGTCATCGCGACGCTGATCGTGCGGAAGCCGTTCACCCTCCCGTACGCGAAGGAGCAGGCGCCGGAGGAGTATTGGGGCACACCGGTGTTCCTCAGGATCAACTACGTCATCTCCGCGGTGTGGGCCGCGGCCTTCACGTTCTCGACGATCATCGGTACCGTCGGCGTCCTCGCGCTGCACAATCCCGACGACTTCTGGACCGGCTGGGTGCTGCAGTTGGCGGCCATCTTCTTCGCGGTGTCCTTCACGGAGTTCTATCCGGACTACGCATCGGCCAAGGACGCCGCCGAAAGAGGCGAGACAGAGCCCGCGCCGTCGGTGCTCACGCTGTTCGATTGGGCGCCGATGTTCGTCCTCATCGCCGGCATCTTCGGCTGGGTGACCGACGCGCTGCCGGATACGGTGGGCATCGCCATGATCGTGGTCGGGGTGATCGCGAACGCGCTGGTGTCCAAACTCGCGCCGAGAGCGGCGCCGGCCACGGATCGCTGATTACCGCTGCAGGTAGCCCGCGGCCATGTCGATCAGCGTGGCCCGCTCGCGCTGCCAGTCGACCGGCACGCCGACGATCATGTCGGCCAGCACCATGCCGCGTAGCGCGGCCCAGATGACCTCGGCCACTTGATGATCGGCGGGATCCTCGGAGATCAACCGGCCCAGTGCGCTGACGGCATCGTTCATGTCGAGCAGATGCTGCCGGGACGCGCCGCCCAAGGCGCCGCGGGTGGCCTGCAGGATCTCGAACGCCGCCCTCGACGTCGGGCTGCTGTAGCACTGCCAGGCGATGTCGACGACGGTCTCGATCCGCTGCGTCAACGGCAGTTCGCCGACCTCGGCGGTGGAGAGGCTCTCGATCAGCCGTGCCACGCCGTCATCGACGACGGCCATCAGCAGTCCGTTGCGGTCACCGAAGTGATACTGGATGACACCCCAGGTCACGCCCGCGCGCTCGGCGACGTGCTTGGCCGTCGCGGCGGGGAACCCCTCCTCGACGATGCAGCGCACGGTCTCGTCGATGATCTTCGCGCGCGTCTCGTCGCCGCGCTTGCGGGGCGCGGTGGTGCGGCGGGTCGGGGATACAGATGTCATTGTTGACTTTATAACATTAACGACTCTATGTTGGAAGGGTGACTACAGCCCCCAGTCGCTTCGAATCTCTGTCGCGCGCCGAACTCGCGACACTGCTGCCCGAACTGCTGCTCATCGGCCAGATGATCGACCGGTCCGGAATGGCCTGGTGCATCAGTAACTTCGGTCGAGAAGAGATGCTGCAGATCGCCATCGAGGAGTGGGCGGGCGCCAGCCCGATCTACACCAAGCGCATGCAGCGCGCGCTGAACTTCGAGGGCGACGACGTACCCACCATCTTCAAGGGCATGCAACTCGACATCGGCGCCCCGCCACAGTTCATGGACTTCCGCTACGTCCTGCACGACCGCTGGCACGGCGAGTTCTACCTCGACCACTGCGGCGCACTGCTGGACGTCGAACCCATGGGCGACGAATACGTCCGCGGCATGTGCCACGACATCGAGGACCCCACCTTCGACGCCACCGCGGTGGCCACCAATCCGCGCACCCAGATCCGGCCCATCCACCGACCGCCGCGCACTCCCGCGGACCGCGAACCGCACTGCGCATGGACGGTGATCATCGACGAGTCCTACCCCGAGGTGTCCGGCCTGCCGCCACTGGCGATCATCGAGAAAACCCACGCCGCCAGTTGGGAATTGGCGCCCATAGACCCCGACGACGAGGGGCAGTCCGACTACTCCGGGCCCCTGGTGAGCGACTTCGACTTCACCGCGTACTCGAAGTCGGCCCTGGTCCGCCTGGCCGACGAGGTGTGCCTGCAGATGCAGCTGCTCAACCTGTCCTACGTGCTGGCGGTCAAGACCCGCGCCACCGACGAGTCCCAGGCCCGCGACATCTGTACCAAGCAGCTGATCGGGCTGGCCGGCCTGGCCGCGGAGCGAATTCACAAGGCGCTCAAGCTGCCCGACGGCCTCGACGGAGTACTGCGCACACTCGAACTGCACCCGCTGGTCAACCCCAACGGCTACGTCGACACGCAGTTCGAGGGTGGCCGCATGCACGTGCACCGCAGCGTGGCCCACGACGACGGCACCTGGATCGCGCTGTGCACACCGGGGGAGACCCGGCCGCTGCAGGCCATCGCCACCGCGATCGACCCGCACGTCGACGTGCACGTCACGGGGACCGACACCGACTGGACGCTGGAACTGAGCGTCGGCGACACCGCGCACAAGGTGGCCTCGGAGGTGGAGGTCGCCAAGTTCAGCGGCGGTGCGACCTTCGTCTTCGAGGAGCGAAAGTCGCTCCCGCTCACCGTGGTCTGACCCGGTGGCCTACCGGGTCCTGCAGTGGGCGACCGGTGCCGTCGGCCGCGAGGCGCTGCGCGGCATCCTGGATCACCCCGACCTCGAACTCGCCGGCGTCAAGGTGTACTCCGCGGACAAGGCCGGCGTGGACGCCGGCCTCCTCATCGACCGGGCGGAGGTCGGGATCGCCGCGCGCACCGACGTCGGCCCGCTCACCGGCGTCGACTGCGTGCTCTACACGCCCCGCACCCCCTCGGTGGACGACGTGTGCACCATCTTGAGCGCCGGAATCAACGTCGTCACCACGGCTTTCGCGTTCCACCCCGAGCGCATGGCCGCCGCCGACCGGGACCGACTGCGCGCGGCCTGCCTGGCCGGTGACGCCACGCTGCACGGCACGGGCCTGAACCCCGGCAACCTCGGTGCGGTGCTCCCGCTGGCCATGGCCGGGATGTGCCGGGAGATCGACCACCTCACCGTGCAGGAACGCGCCGACTGGTCGGTGTACGACAGCGTCGACATCACCTTCGACCAGATGCGCTTCGGGGCCGATCCCGCCGAGGTGTCGGCCGAGACCGAGAGCCTGCGCTACACCAGTGACCTGTTCCGGCAACAGGTTTGGCTGCTCGGCGATGCGCTGGGCGCCGACCTGGACGCGGTGAGCACCGATCTCGAACTGCTCACCGCGACCGCCGATCGTGACGTCTGCGGGCGAACGCTGCGCGCCGGCACCGTGGCCGGGCAGCGCTGGCGGTGGACGGGCCGCTCGGCCGGCCACACCCGCATCGAGGTCGAAACGCTGTGGACCGTCGGCGAACCGCAGCCCGCGCATTGGCCTTCGCCCCGCCACGGCTGGACCATCACCCTCGAGGGCGCACCGTCGCTGCAGGCCCACCTGATGACCTTGGCCAGCTTCACCCGCGACGTCCCCATGTCCGAGCACGTGCGCTCGGCGAGCATCGCCACCGCCATGCAGGCCGTCAACGCCGTTCCGGCGGTGTGCGCGGCCCCGCCCGGGTTTGCCACCATGGGAAAGCTGCCGTTGGCGTGGACCACCCGGATGGCGTCGTCATAGCTTCGTGACCGAGTCGCTGGGCCGGCCCGTCGCAGGCGGGGTCTAGGGTGGAGCACTGGCCGCAGCCCCTGTAGGACGCAAGGTAGAGGTAGTGACGGACCCCTCAGGGTTGTCCATCGGGACGACCAACCTGGTCGTGGCGCGTGTTGGAGCTTCACCGCTGACGCGCCGCGCCGTACTGACGCTGTACCCGCACCGCCCGCCGGAAGTGGGCCTGCCGTCGGAGAATCCGAATCTCAACGAGCCTGGGCAGGTGCTCCGGGGCTTCGTCGAACGCGTCGGCGATCCGGTCCCGCTGGTGGCACCGGACGGGTCGAGCCACAGCGCCGACCGGTTGCTCATCGCCGCTCTGGCCGCCTTGGTGGGCACCCCGACCGGCGACCTGGTCATCGCGGTGCCGTCGTACTGGCCCTCGGGGACCGTGCGCGCGTTCGGCGCCGCACTGCGGGAGCACCCGGTGTTGGCCCCGAACGGGGTCGCCCCGCGCGTGGTGGCGGATGCGACCACCGCGCTGACGGCCCTGCAGACCGACCCCGGCCTGACAGGAAACGGCATCGTCGCGTTGCTGGACTTCGGCGCCAGCGGCACCAGCATCACGTTGGCCGACGCCGAGAACGGTTTCCAGCCGATCGGCGAAACCCTGCGCTACCCGGACTTCTCCGGCGACCAGATCGATCAGACATTGCTGACGACGGTGCTGGCCGGCGTCTCGCAGCGCGGAGAGGCCGACCCGTCGGCGACCGCCGCGGTGGGCTCGCTGGTCCGGCTGCGCGAGGAATGCCGGCGCGCCAAGGAACGGCTCTCGGCCGAGACCGCCACCACCCTGGCCGTCGAACTGCCCGGGTTCAGCTCCGAGATCAGGCTCACCCGAACCGAATTGGAAACCGCGATCGCCGAGCCGGTCAACGGCGTGCTGACCGCGCTGGACGAGTTGCTCGACCGGCATCGGCTGGTCTGGTCCAACATCACCGCGGTTGCCACCGTCGGCGGCGGTGCCAGCATTCCGCTTGTCACACAGCGGCTTTCCGAGCTGAGCCGGGCCGAGGTGGTGACCACCCCGCGGCCCGACCTGGACGCCGCGGTCGGGGCCGCGCTGACCGCCGCCCGCCCGGATGCCGAGGCGCCCACCGGGATCGGCACCGCGATCGGCGACGCCGCGACCGCGGGCGCCGGGTTGCCCGTCGCCGCGCCCGACCCCTCGCAGTCCTCCACCTTCCGCGCGCTGGCCTGGTCACAGGACGACGACGCCGTCGCCGACCCCGTGCCCTACACCGGCCCCGACCCCTACACCGGGTCCGATCCGTACGCCGCGTCCAACCCGTACGCCATCGACGAGACCGGGGCCCGGCCGCAGATCGAGTACACCCCGTCGACCGGGGAGATCGAGGCCCCGAAGCGGCCCTGGTACCGGGTGCCGCAGTTCGCGATCGGCGGGGCTGCCGCGATCGCGCTGGTCGCCTTCGGTGGTGTCGCCTACACGCTGACGACCCAGTCGACGAGCACCGAACCCAGCCCGCCCACGAGCTTCACCATCCCGGTGGTGTCCGACACCGTGGAACCGCCGCCACCTCCACCGCCGGAGCCCCCACCACCGCCGCCCCCGCCGCCCGTCGTCACCGTCACGCAGGAACCACCCCCGCCCGCGCCGGTGGCCCCGCCTCCGCCGCCGGTCACCACGACGGAACCGCCGCCGACGACGACCACCACGACGACCACAACCACAACGACAACGACCACCACGACGACTACGCCGCCGACGACCACCACGACGGTGCCCACCACGACCACCACCGTGCCCACGACGACGACCACGCCGCCGCCGATGACGACGACACACCTCAACATTCCGGGGTTGCCGCCGATCCCGATTCCGGTCCCCGGCCAGCCGCAGCAGTAACCCGTCGTGGCGCGCGCCGCGGAATTCACGCACACTGGGAGGACCGCAGTGGGTGCGGGAACTGCCGTCATGGAGGCTGCGATGAGCAACAACGGGCCGTTTGGCTTCGACCCGGAGGACTTCGACCGGATGGTCCGGGAAGCGGGCGAGGGCCTGCGCGACGCGTTCGGCAAGGTGTTCGAATCGACCGGTGAACGTGCCGGCTGGGGCGTGCTGTTCGACGAGTTCGGCCGGCGGACCAAGCCGCAGCCCGAGACCACCGGCGACACCGGCGAGGGCGTCTGGGCGATCTTCATCGTCGACGACAACGGCGCCGCCACCGTCGAGCAGGTCTACGCCACCGAACTCGACGCGTTGCGCGCCAACAAGTACAACACCGACCCGAAGCGCAAGGTCCGGTTCCTGCCGTACGGCATTGCCGTGACCGCGCTCGACGAGGGCGACGAGACCGACGACGCCTAGTCGACCGGTACCGGTGCGTCGGTGACCCTCGCCCCGGTGGGCTGCGCCGCGAGCATGCGGGCCGAGGCCGCCCGGCGCCGGTCGAACATCCGGTATTCGACCAGCCGATCGAACTCCCGCCGCGCATCGCGGCCCAGGGTGCGCAGCAGTTCCCGACGATCGACCGCGGGATCGCGCACGGCCGCCGCCAACCAGACCAGCAGCCGTCGCGCAGCGAAAACCTCTGTCGGGGAACGCTTCCGGGAGAACACATCCAGCAGCGCCGTGGTGCGCTCGGGGCGGGCGGCGAACCAGCGGTAGGCGGCCGACTCGATCACCGACACGGTGTCGTCGCGCCCCAGCGAGTTGGCCCACTGATACATCGGCAGGCACTGGGCGTCGCGGTCCATCTCCCAAGCGGCCAGCGCGGCGTCGAGGGCGGCGGGGGAGTCCAGGTGCGGGGCCGCGGCCTCGCCGAGCAGGCGCCCGAACCGCAGCGCGTCGCGAATTCCTTGCGCGGTCACCGGATCCTTGAAATGCCCGGCGTCACCGGCCAGCGCCCACCCCGGCCCGTGCGAATGCCGGAAGTAGGACGGGTGCGAGTAGGACACCATGACCTTGCCGGCCCGCGTGCAACCCCGCAACCGCTCGGCGTAGGGCGGAATCCGCTGGATCGCGGCGGCGAACGCGGCCTCGGGGTCGGTGCGGTACTCGTCGGCGCGCCATGCCGGCGGCATCTGCAGCGCGACGAATTGTCCACCGTTGCAGGGAAATACAGTCACCAGGTCGTCGTTGTTGCGCCACTGCATCGCGACGTCGCGCTGGTCGTCGTGGCAGTCCTCGTAATAGGCGTAGGCCATCATGCGCTGGTTGTCCCACCGGTGGTGTTCGCGTGTGCCCACCAATCGGGCCACCGTGGAACCGCGCCCGTCGGCGCCGACGACCAACGCCGCGGTGATGGTGCCGTCCTCGCCGTGCCGGCGCCGATAGCGCACCCCGGCGACCCGGCCCGTGGCGTCGCGTTCCAGGCCGGTGACCCGCACCCGTTCCCGCACCTCGGCGCCGGCCTCGCGGGCCGTCTGGACCAGCGCGAGGTCCAGGCCGGGGCGACGCACGCAGCCGCCGGCGGCCCAGCCGTCGTAGGCGCTGTAGGTCGCGACGAGTTCGACGCCCGGCGCGCCGATACCCGCGCGGACGTGCAGCGGGGCACCGAGTTCCAGCACCCGCTCGCGGGCGCCCAGCTTGTCGAGTTCGGCCCAGTGCGGCGGGAAGAGCAGATGCGTCGAGAGGGTGTCGGAGGGGAACGCGGCGCTGTCCACGACGACGACCTTGCGGCCTCGGCGGGCAAACGCGATCGCCGCTGCCGACCCGGCGCAGCGGCCCCCGACGATCACGACGTCGGTGTGTTCGGACACCAGGCCAGAATGCCACCCTCGGGCCGTATTTTGTAGAGGCATTCAAAAAATGAACCGATATTCGATTTGATGGGGTGACCTATCCTGGCCGACGTGACCGCAGGTAAGGCGCCCACCACCCGATCGCCCGAGGCGGTCGCGCGGGCCGAGCGTCGGCGCGCCCGCATGCGCGAGACCATCCTGGACGCCGCCGAGGTCGTCTTCAGTCGGGCCGGGTACGAGGGCGCGCGTCTCGAGGAGGTCGCGGCCGCCGCCGACATCTCCGTCGGCTCCATCTACACCCACTTCGACGGCAAGCGCGACGTGTACCTGCATCTGGTGGAGCGTTCGCTGGCGCTGTTCGCCGAGTACATGGCGCGTGGCGCTGACGACACGCTGACCCCGCTGCAGCAGGTGCTGGCCGGCGGCGACGCCTACCTGAGGTTCCACCTTGAGCATCCGGGGGCGTTTCACTTTCTGGCGCACCGCAACCCGGGCCTGACGCCGGTGTCCTCCGACGACGACATCGAGACGCGGATCCGGGAGCAGGTCAGCGAGTTGCTCGCGCAGTTCGCGGCCACCATCGACCGCGCGGTGGCCGTCGGCGAGGCGCGCCCGGTGGACTCGGCGCGCCTCACCCGATTCCTGTGGGGCGCCTGGAACGGGGTGATCGCGCTGCGGTTGCAGCCCGACGGACTCCGGCTGACCGACGCGGAGATCGTCGAGACCCTCGAGCTCGCCCGTTGGTTGCTGCGCGAGGGGCTGGCCGCCTCGGCCCTGCGCGACGAGAACGGCGAAGTGGGCGACCGGGTTCCGTTGCCCCGCATCCACTGACGCCGGCCCGCGCTACGTAGGCCACCGATCCGCCGCGGCGTCCACTACGGTCAGATCCCCATGGGACAATTCCGTCGATCCATCAGCGCGGCAACGGTTCTGGCCGGCGCCGGCGTCATCACCTGGTCGACGGTAGCGGCCGTTCCGGAACCCGAGGTCGTCGCGATGTCGCCGCGGGTCGTCTCCGTGGCCGTGGCGCCGACCGCCAACTACGGCGAGCTCCTCGCGGCGGCCGCCGTCGAAACCCTGCAGCAGAGCTTCGCGGCGGCCACCGCCGATGTTCCCGCACTGTGGAACACGGTGGTCGACGACTGGCCCGACGAACGGCTGACCGGGCGCAACTACAGCCGGGTGGCCGACATGGCGCTGCTGCCGCTGGTGCCGTTGGTCAGCGGTCCGCTCAAGCGGACGACCACGCAGGTGCTGACCGAACAGTTCCCCGACTACGCCGAGCAGATCGAGGACCTCTCGAGGCTGCACGACTACGCCCTGGTCCGCGCGATCGGGCCGGCGGTGAGCGCGATCGGCGGCGCCGGTGAGGCCCACGCCGGCATCTTCCGGCCGATGACCACCGGGGACGTCCCCGGATTCGTGCAGGCGGTCGTGAAGGCGCCGAGCTACGTCGTCGACGGCCTGCTGCACGGGGGCTACGGGGACATCGGGCCGCTGGTGGGCCGCGACGAGTGGACCGCGCCGCCGGGGCTGCTGACGCCGCGGGGTGAGGAACCGGAGCCGCGGAACATCGACGGTCCGATCGAGGCCGAGTCGCGGCAGACGATCACCCGGCGGCTGGCGTCGTTGGTGCGGGAGCCCGAGTCGCGGCAGGACGCCGGCGAGGGCGACGACAGGGACGCCGCGCCGGTGCGGCGCGGCCTGCTGGCCCGGCAGGTGGCGGAGGACGCCGAGGAAGCCGGCACCGAGAAGACCCGGGAGCGCAAAGGCCTGCGGGACGTGCGCACCGCCGTGCGGGACAGCGTCAAGAAGCTCACCGAGGGCAAGAAGCCGCGCGAGAAGACGAAGGAATCCGACGGTGCCGACAAGCCGGCCAAGGGGCGAAGAAGGAATCGCGCCGCAGCGAGGCTCACTAAGACGCAATTTGCTAAGCCAATTGTGAGATTTCTTGTACCGGTAGCTCGGGGCTTGGCCTATTGGAGCACCCGCGAGAACCGCCAGGTCGGCGACCGGGCCGGGTGGCGCACAGCCGTTCGACGCGCGTCGAGAGATTTCGGGAAAAGCCCAGGTACAAGCGCTCTCGCAGCCCGGTGAGTGCTGAGCCGCCGGCGCGTTCCCGCTGTGCGTCGGCGGCAAGGCCGGCCACGTCGGCACGCACGCCTACGCGTGCGGAAGCTAAGAGCGCCGGAAGGGCCGATCTTGATTGATAGCTGGACAGCCGTTACTAAACCGTTATGGTGCTTGCTGTGGGTCGGCATGCATTGGCCAGAACGCGACGGCGGAGGTCGCCGTTTGCGCTGGCGGCGATGATCGCGCCAGCCGCGGCTTTCCTGGCCGCCGGCAGCGGCGCCACCCCCATCGCCCAGGACATCGTGGAACCCGTCGTCGCGCAGGCCGAGGCCTGCTGCGGCATGGAAATCATCGCCGCCGGCCTTACCGGCGCCGCGACGCTGCACAAGGCCGCCAGCACCGGCGAGCCCGGACAGCCACTACAGGCCCTCGCCGCGTCGCACTGGCGGGTCGCCGCCGACCGCGCCGCCCGCGTGGCTCTGCCCGTCGGCGTGGCCCCTGAGAGCGGCCTGCAGGTGAAGACCATCCTGGCGGCCCGGGCCGTCAGCGCGGCCTTCCCGGAGATCAGCAGCATCGGCGGGGTGCGTCCGGACGCCCTGCGCTGGCATCCCAACGGCCTGGCGATCGATGTAATGATCCCCAACTACTCCAGCGCCGAGGGCATCGCCCTGGGCAACGAGATCGTGGCGTTCGTGCTGAAGAACGCCGAGCGGTTCGATCTGCAGGACGCCATCTGGCGCGGCGTGTACTTCACCCCCGGCGGAGCGAAGGCCGGCGGCTACGGCCACTACGACCACGTGCACATCACCACCAAGGGCGGCGGCTACCCGACGGGCTCCGAGATCTACCTGCGCTGACCCGGCCGGCTAGAGCTCCTGCTGGTCGGTCAATCCGAGTTCGCGGTAAATGGCGCCGCGCCACTTCGAAGCTTCGGTGTTGGAGGCCGGACCGCCCAGTGCCCAGTCGTGAATGTGGCCCATTCCCATCACGATTCGCAGGTTCGGGTCGCCGTCGGTGTCCTCGTCGAGCAGCCGTTCGGCGAACAGCAGCGTGCCCGGGGTCGCGATGTCGCGGGTGCCGACATAGATCACCGTCGTCGGCAGTCCCTCGGTGGGCCCGTACATCGGGTTCCACAGCGGGTCATCGATCGACAGGTCGCCCTGCCAGTCCACCGAGTCCGGGTCGTTGATGATCGCCGCCGAGAACACCGGATCGTCAACCAGCTCCACATTCGGGTCGGTGAACATGGTGTGGCCGCCCAGCGCCGGTGAGATCAGCACCATCTGGGTGGGCATGTCGTCGGCCAGGCAGCTTTCGCGCCCGGCGCCTTGCTCGTTGCAGCGGCGCAGGATCTCCTGGGCGGCCAGCATCCCGATCAGCGCACCTGCCGAATCGCCGTAGATGCTGACGTTGTCGGCGCCGTACTCGTTGGTCAGTTCGGTGATGTAGTCGGCCACCGGCGGGACCACGGTGGCGGCGTCGCCTCCCTCGTGGGCCAGCGGGTACATCGGCACGATCACGGTGGCGCCGGTTTCCCGGGCCATCGAGGCATAGTCCAGCCACTGCAGCACGTTGGGTCGGATCTGGAAGCCACCGCCGTGCAGGGCCACCACGTACTCGCCGGACGGGTTCTTCGGCGCGATCACCCAGACCTGCTGCTCGTCGTCGGGCCCGTAGGTGTCCTGGGTGACCGACAGGCCCAGCGTGGTGAACCACGGTGGGCTGTCCGAGGACATCAACCGGGAGATCTCGAAGGCGATGTTCACGCCGATCACGTCCGAGATCTGGCGCATCACACCGAGGGCCGCGTTGGTGAACTGATCCAGCAGTCCCGCCGGCGCGGTGCGGGTGACGTGCTCGAGCAACTCCGGGGACACCACGATGCCCGGCGCCAACCCGATGGGCTGATCGGCAACGCTCGCCACCGCCAGCGGGGCCACGGTCTGCTGGACTTTCGCTGCCGCACTGAGGATCTGGGTCGGCTCGACCAAGCCGATCTCCCGGCGCGCGGCCGCCAGCGCCGCCCACAACGCCGGGGAGGCCGCCGGCGCCAGCGGCGAGTTGCCCGCCCCCAACGGGTTCGACAGCCCGCCCAACAGGGTCGAGACCGCACTGGCGAGGACGCGCGGCGGCGACGGTGCCGGGAGCGGCTCGATCTCCGGTGCTGCCGCGCTGGGCTCGACCGGGATGAGCGTGACCGGCATGCGCAGCGACTCGGGCACCACGGCGGCGCTGAGTTCGGCGGCCACGGCCCGCAACTCGGTGACGACGTTGCGCGGGGTGGCGAGGCGTTCGACGGGATCGGGGTCGTCGATGGCGGTGGGCTCGGCGATGGTCGCGACCGCCGGCACGGTCAGGCGCTGCTCGAGTTGTTCGCGCAGCGCCGAGTGGCTCGGGCGCTTGGTCACCGCGGGTCGGGACTGCTCGGGTTCGGCGCCGGTATCGACCTCGGCGTCCGCGCCCGCTGCCACGTCTTGATCAACATCCGGATCGAGGACCGTCCCGGCCGGCAGGTCCGGCTCCACGACAGTCGATGACCCCGGCCTCCGGGGCCGGTCGCTCGGGTTTGGCCGTCGGCAAGGGCCGCACTGGCCGGTCGGCGATATCGTCGAGCGCGTCGCGCACGGCGCGCCGTAGCGCCGAACCTGGGCGTTGACGCTGGCTCAGCCGGTCCAACGTCGACCGGACGCGGTCGGTGGTCTGCTGTGCCGCGCTCCCGGGGCGCTTCGGCTCGGCCTCGGACTTGGCGTCCGAGGACGGATCGGCCGTTTCTCGTGTGGTGGTCTCGCGGTCCTTGGCCTTGGTGTCGGTATCGGACTTGGTTTCCGTCTTGGCGTTCGACTTGGCGTCCGAGCTCGCCGAGGATCCGGATCCATCGGGTGCGGCCGTCGCCACCCCGGGGCCCAGGCCGGTCGCGGCCGCCGCCCCGACCCCCAATGCCACTGCCAAACCGCCGACTCGTCCGATGAATCTCCCCGCTGCCATGGTTACAAGGTTGTAACGCCGTCGCTGCGGTTTGGGCCGATTGATCCGTCCTGCAGCAAAGTTTGACGCCGAAGGCAATTTCTTGCCGACCGGAGCGGCCGGAGCGGGCTGTAGCACCCCGCAAGGGCTTGCGCAGATCAAGGCGGTCTACCGGGTCGTCAATTTCCTTGAGCGAGGCACTTCAGGCGGCGTAGATTCGTTGTTCAAGCAGGGCGGGGGAGCTTCAGGAGGCCTGCGAAAGATGAACACGATCCGTTGTATCGCCATCGGCGCCGCAGGAGCGGTGCTGCCGCTGGCATTCGTAATTCTCGGCGCGCCGGCAACGGGCAACGCCGCCGAATGTGGTGCCGGTACCGTGTTCGATCCGCCGACCAATACGTGCGTGGCCGCACCGCTGCCGCCTCCGCCACCCCCGCCGCCGGCGTGGAACGGCGATCTGACACCGGGTTTCTCGGTGGGAATCTGCGCGCCGATCCCATTCGTGGCGCTGTGCACGGGGATCTGAACCCCTGCGTAAACAGTGGAGCCGATGACGGGAATCGAACCCGCGTATTCAGCTTGGGAAGCTGATGTTCTGCCATTGAACTACATCGGCGGTGTGTGGCTAGGAAGGTTAGCATCACCAGCCGATAGTCTCGTCGGGTGC
>Ga0265293_10009259_pt1 | contig 14220 bp, 10 predicted proteins | sample Munlanlewell138R_FD_192505 | JGI IMG/M metagenome (GOLD analysis project Ga0265293, IMG submission 192505) | Leachate microbial communities from a municipal landfill in Southern Ontario, Canada - Leachate well 138R | ecosystem: Engineered > Solid waste > Landfill > Unclassified | place: Canada...
TTCAGGCGCTCGGCCGCATAATGCCGCATGACTTCGAGCCCCCGTATGTCCTCGAACTCCGCTCCGCAGAACGCTTCCGTCCAGAACACTGCCGGTTGGCGGATCGCCTGCGTAGTTGCCTACCTCGTCATGATCGTCGTGAACGCTCTCGCCAACGCGCTTCCGCTGTTCGGGCGCTCCACGGGCGAGGTGTCGGCCGCGTACCCAACGTTGTTCACGCCCGCTCCGTACACGTTCTCGGTCTGGGGCGTCATCTATCTGCTGCTGGCCGGATTCGTCGTCTGCCAGGCGCTGCCGCGCTACTCAGATAACCCACGGCTGGCAGCTGCGCGGCCGCTCTTCGTGCTCTCGTGCCTGCTGAACGCTGCATGGCTGGTCTCTTGGCACGCGCTCGCCATTACCGTTTCCGAAGTGCTCATGCTGGCTCTGCTGGTAACCCTAATAGTGCTGTACCTGCGCGTTAACGCGTGGCGCGCGCCCGCAAGCGGCGGCGAGCGGTGGTACCTCGATCTGCCGTTCGCTGTATATCTCGGCTGGATCTCGGTGGCCACCATCGCTAACACCGCCATCTTCCTCGTCTCGCTCGGTGTCGATGGAGGCAGTAGCGCGCCGCTGCTGACGATCGTCATGGTGGCGGCAGCAGCCTTACTGGGGCTGCTGGCGTCGGCCACCCGGCGCGACTGGGGTTACACATTGGTAATCGCTTGGGCACTCGGCGGTGTAGCAGCGGCGCGGTCCAGCGAAGCCGCCGACTCGGCAGGCATCGTGACGGCGGCCCTCATCGCCGCTGGCTTGATGGTAGCCACGGCACTGGTGTCCATGATTTTGCTCGGCCGGAAACGAGGAATCCCGGCCAAGGAATTCAGCAGCCCACACTTGTAAGCAACCGCTACGTTTGGTCCGCCGGGTCGCGCCCTGCGCTCCCGGCAGGCAACGCGAGACCCGAACCGCCTGAACCCGTGCACAGGTACCTGGTGGCGTCACGTGGGCTCAATCTGAAACACATAACTTCGCAGCTACGGTGGACTGCTAATAGCGCCCCTCGGCTAACAACCAGCCGGTAACCCTTTATTGCTACCGCTTTACCCTGGCCTCCCCAACGTACCTGGCGCGAGGTCTGATTACCCGTTCCGAACTGTACTGCTCGAATACGTGGGCGATCATGCCAGCAGTCCTGCCTATCGCGATGATCGAGTGAATGGAATCGTGCGGTAGTCCGAGCAGGGGCTCCGATACCGCAAGCGCGAAGTCGATCCTAGGCGGTTCCTGGGTGGCCTGATCGATCAATTCAAGCGCTTCAAGTAAGAGCGAGTAATGCTCGGTCCCCTCTAGGTTCTCTGTCAAAGTCAGAACTCTAGGATCGGGGCCCGAGTAAAGGCGTCGGTAAGGGTTCTGAACACCCGGTATAGCGCCCCGTCGGCGTAGGTAGCTTCTGACTACAGACTTCGCGTCGCCAGTAGCGATCACTTCCTCCATGAACGCCTTAGCCTCGGAAACCTGGCCGAACAGGTGTCTATACCCTTGAAGCGCCGCCAGGCCAGCGAGTACTGACTGATAGAGGGTCGAACCAGCACTCGCCGCGCACCGAGCAGTGAATGTGGCTATGTTCAGCTCGTGGTCAGCCACAACGATCAAGAGCGTCTCCAGCGCCTGCGGATCGACACCCCAGGCCTGCGCCATGCACTCGCTTATCCGCCCTGGCCGCTCACAAGCCGTGCTCAGATAGACCAGATACCTGATCAATTCGATCGCGCTTCCGAGTAGTGCATCCGGTGTAGTCCGATAAGCCCCTAGGTTCTGATGCTGCAGTTTCGGAAGGATGGACTGCATCTGCTCAATGGGCGACAGGCTCCGGTCCACTCCTTCGAGAAGGCTCAAATCTAGTGACTCAGCCCAGGCGGAATTCGGCTCGGGAAGCGAAGCGCCCTGCCACCGACCAGTCCACAAAAACTCTGCAACCTGCTCGAACGTGTACTCTCGCGCAAGCTCACCGGAACTAATTCCACGATATGAGTGCTCGGTCTCAGTAATCTGCGAGATGGCGGTCGTGAGGATTGGGATTCCGAACTCGATAACCTCTGCCGCAGCTGTCTCAGGATCCTTCCTGAAACTGTTCCTATGCTTCAGGGCCATAAGTTCAGACTTGTCGTAGATGCGCGCTCTACTACCAGGCGCCTTCAAACGAGAAGTGAGCATTCCTCTGCTCACATAGGAATAGAGAGTAGCTTTACTTACCCCGAGGATTTCTGCCGCCTCGTCCGCCCCCACACCATCATTTCGCATATAGGTACTCTACCCATTAGAAGAGGGTTGAACAACGCTTGATTGGCAATCAAGATTGACAGCCATTTTTTACCGTGTAACCATCCCGCCATGAAACAGCTTGATCTGATGTACGGCGCGCGGCGCCTCGTGGGGCACGTAGCTGGTGTGAAACCCGGCGAGCACGCACTAGTGGTGCTTGATTCCGACACGGACGCTCAAATGGGTGCCGCACTCGTCTCGGCGCTCCGGGAAGTCGGTGCCGAGACCACCCTATTAGAGACTGAGCGGGCCAAAACCGATTCGGGTGAACCCCCCGAGAGCGTTGCTCAAGCGATGCTAGAGGCCGACGTTGTATTCCTCGCCGTCCAGGTCTCACTAACTCACACCGAGGCGGTGAAGGCAGTCTGCGCCAAAGGGGGCCGCGTTGCTGCACTAACCCAGTGGATTCCTGAGATGATGGCTGGCGGCGGAATAGAAGCTGATTTCCATTCAATCGAACCGCGTGTAATGCGTGTAGCAGCTGCGTTCGACCAGGGCAGCACCGTACGTGTCACGTCGAAAGCGGGCACTGACATGGTCCTCGATATTCGCGGCCGCCTAGGGACTCCACACGCAAAAACTGGTGTAGTTCGGTCAGGCACCTTCCACCCCATACCTGACATCGAAGCGCCCGTTTCGCCAGTTACTGGAAGCGGGACCATAGTCTGCGATGCGAGCATTCCCTACCTGGGAATTGGTGTGCTCGAGGAACCCGTGACATTGAAAGTCGTAGATGGGAACGTGGTTTCTATTGAAGGCGGCTGGGCGGCGGAAAGGGTTCGCGAGTCCTGGGAGTCCCTCAACGACCCGAACGTCTACAACCTCGCCGAACTAGGAATTGGCATGAACCCGCACTGCAGGCTCATTGGTCGGATGCTTGAGGACGAGGGCGTCGACACCACCTGCCACTTCGGTATAGGCACCAGCAACACTCTCGGGGGCACCGTCAAGGCTAAGTGCCATTACGACTTCATCGTTCACAACCCGACCATCACAGTCGACGACCAAGTGATCATGCAGGACGGAGAGATGCTCCTGTGAGATTCCCCCTCACTTCGGGCATGCTCCGTAGCTGCGAAGTGGGGAGCGTGAGGTGACGACACTGAGGCGGTTCGCGCGCAGCAAAGTCGCGTTGGCCGGCTTGCTTACGTTCGCCGCCTTGGTGATCGTGTCCGTAATCGCGCCTCTTGTAACCACGCACGCCCCCACGACGATCACGCCTCAAGAACGCCTACTTGGCCCTTCGTTGAATCACCCGTTCGGTACAGACTATCTAGGCCGTGACGTTTTTAGTCGTGTGGTCTTCGGCGGGCGGACATCGCTAACTATCGGAGCGATAGTGGTCCTAGTTACGGGCGTGATCGGTTCGCTGCTCGGCCTTCTATCCGGCTTCTACCGCCGACTCGACGGCATACTTATGCGGATCATGGACGGCCTGATGGCCATCCCATCGTTGCTTCTGGCCATCGCTCTTATTGGAAGCCTAGGCCCTAACTCCGCCAACTTGGTCATAGCGCTCAGCATCGTTTACATCCCACGCGTCGCACGCGTAGCACGTGCGACCGTCATGGAAGTCCGGGGGCTGCAGTACATAGAGGCAGCGCGTGCGCTGGGTAGTGTTGATCGCCGTTTAATCTGGCGCCATATCGCCCCTAACGCCCTTGGGCCGATCAATGTCCAACTCACGTTCGTCTTTGCGTACGCGGTTCTCTCGGAGGCCTCCCTCAGCTTCCTTGGCGTCGGCGCGCCTCCCGAGCTTCCGACGTGGGGCAACATCCTCAGCGAAGGGCGGCCGTACATGGTGCTAGCACCGTGGACGTCCATCTTCCCTGGCTTGGCCATAATCCTGACGGTTCTCAGCCTCAACCTGCTTGGCGACGGGCTCCGAGACATGCTGGACCCACGGCTAAAACGCGCCCCGAGTGGAGGTGGCGGATGACGGTCTTCGTACTAAGGCGCGTGTTCGCCTTAATCCCGGTGCTCCTTGTGGTGGCCGTCGTAAGCTTCGCTCTAGTACACCTGACACCTGGCGATCCCGCCGCAAACATAGTCGGTGATGACGCGACCGCTGAGGACATCCGGCTCATGCGCGAGAAACTCGGGTTGGACCGTCCGCTGATCGTGCAGTTCGGCAGCTGGGCCGGTAACGCCCTCGTGGGCGACCTCGGGCGCTCGATATACACGAGCAGGCCCGTTATGCAGTCGATCATCGCCCGACTAGAGCCGACTCTGGTCCTAACGGGGTACAGCCTATTGATTGCGATGGCGTTGGGCCTGCTGGCCGGCGTGGCCGGGGCAGTCTACAGGAACTCAGTTCTCGACCAGACACTACTGGTAACGTCGCTGCTCGGCGTGTCGATGCCGAACTTCTGGCTGGGAATCAACCTAATCTTGCTGTTCTCGGTCAGCTGGCGGCTCTTCCCAGTGGCCGGCTATGTGCCCCTCGACGAGGGACTACTACGCACATTGCACTCCCTTACCCTGCCCGCCTTGGCGCTAGGCTTCAGTCAGTCCGCCATCATCGCCCGCATGACGCGCACTTCCATGCTCGAGGTCCTTGGCCAGGATTACGTTCGCACGGCTAGGGCCAAGGGACTCAATCCGCGTTCGGTCATCTTCCGGCACGCGCTTAGGAACGCATTGGTCTCGGTGGTAACGGTTGTAGGCGTGGTCGTGACCGTACTTCTCAGCGGTTCGATCGTCGTGGAGAGCGTCTTCAGTCTGCCGGGACTTGGGCGACTGATGATCGAAGGCGTTCAGCGCCGGGACTACCCCGTGATTCAGGGCGTAATCCTGTTCGTCGCAGCGATCAACGTGGTCGTGAACCTGTTGGTCGATCTCAGCTACCTCCTCATCGACCCACGCATCGAGTACTCGTAAACCGCCTGGCAGCACAGCTACGAACTCTGGAGGAAACGTGACCGACATCCAACGCTACTTCGAATCCGCGGGGGACTCACTACTGACGGTCTTGAGGGAAATGGTCGAGATAGAATCCCCGACCCTCGAACCAGACCGAGTTAACAAGTTTGGCGAGTACGTCCAGACCAAGCTACGCGCTCTCGGCGCTGAAGTGGAATTAGACAGACAGACCGAACGGGGCCACAACGTAATCGGTCGCTTCGGTGGCAGCGCTAAAGGGGAGCGGCAAGTCCTGATGATTGGCCACATGGACACGGTCTTCGCGGCCGGTACCCTCGCCCAGCGACCGTTCCGAATCGACGGGGACCGCGCCTATGGGCCCGGCACAGCGGACATGAAGTCTGGTCTGGTCATCATGCTCGCGGCCATGGAGGCCCTTAAGAAGCTCGGCCTGACACCCAACAGGCCCGTGACCATGATCTTCAACTCCGACGAGGAAATGCAGAGCCGCATATCGCGGCCACTGATTGAGCGCGAGGCGGAGCAGAGCGCTTACGCGCTGGTGTTCGAAGGCAGCGATGATCTTTCCACTTACACAAACGGTCGCAAGGCGTCCGGTCGGTTCAAGATCAGCACGCGGGGCGTGGCCGCACACGCAGCCTCCGGGCTCAAGGAGGGTGTTAACGCCATCGAAGAACTGGCTCATCAGGTAGTCGCTGCACAAAAGATGACGGACTTCACGGTAGGCACTACCGTCAGCATCGGGACTATCACTGGTGGGGAACGCCCGAACGTCGTGCCCGCCGCAGCGGAGGCGGAGTTCAGCGTGCGTGCGGTCACAAAGGAAGAAATGGTGAGGATAGAAGCTTCGCTCCGCGCCCTCGAACCCGTTCTGCCCCGTGCACAACTCGACGTCACCGGTGGATTCCACCGGCCGCCGTTCGAGCCAAAAATGGTCAGCGCCGAACTCGCGGCGGCTCTTGCCCGCGCCGGTGCCGCTGTAGGACTGAACATGAAAGGTCAGCTCGGTGGTGGAGGGAGCGACGCAAACCTAACCGCTGGCGTTGGCACGCCCTCCGTTGATGGGCTCGGTGCTGTCGGCTTCGGTGCGCATGGGATCGACGAGTACGTTGTCATCAGTTCGCTGAAAGCGCGCGCTGCGCTGGCTGCGCACCTCCTACTTGAGCTGTGAACCGCGTCAACCAACAGTGATCGTAGTAGGTGTGGACATCGGTGGAACCTTCACAGACGTGGTTATCCTCGACGGTGAGAACAACTCGCTGAGGACCTGGAAGGTGCTAACCACACCCAGGGCGCCCGAAGAAGGGGTGCTACGCGGCGTAACGGAAGCGCTGAGCACCCATGGCTACGAGCCTTCCGACGTGAAGGCCGTAGTTCATGCCACAACGTTGGTAACAAACGCCATCATCGAACGCAAAGGCGAACCGACGGGCCTCATCACCACCAAGGGTTTTGCGGACGCTCTGGACATCGGTAGAGAACTCCGGTACGACCTTTACGACCTGGACCTTAGTTTCCCGGAACCGCTGGTGCCGCGCTCCGGTCGGCAAGAGATATCCGCTCGTAGCGGCGCAGACGGTGTGGCAGTGGCCCCAGTGGTCGAGGATGAACTCTCCGCCGCCTGGAGAGCGCTTGACTCATCGGGGGTTAAGTCCGTGGCCGTGAATCTGCTGCATGCGTACGCCGACCCGCGGTTGGAGGAGCAGGTGGGAGAGTGGCTTGGGGCGCATGCTCCGCACGTTTCTGTGTCGCTCTCTTCCGACGTGGTACGCGAGATCGGAGAGTATGAACGGGGTTCTACGGTAACGGCGAACGCTTACGTGAAGCCGCTAATCGACGGCTACCTAGAGCGCTTGGAAGTGGGCCTGAAACGTACTGGAATAGGCGTGCCGCTCCTTGTAATGCAATCCGCTGGCGGCTTCTGCCCACCTGAAGTGGCGCGCAAGTACCCGATTCGCCTGCTGGAGTCCGGACCCGCAGCAGGAGCGCTGGCCGCAGCACACGCTGGCCAGTCGGCCGGGCTGGCGGACCTTCTGGGGTTCGACATGGGCGGCACTACGGCTAAGGCGTGCCTGATTCGGGAAGGTTCTCCGGAGGTGACTTTCGCCTTCGAGGCCGGTAGGGTGCACCGCTTCAAGAGGGGGAGCGGCTTGCCCATCCTTACCTCCAGTGTTGACCTGATCGAGATCGGTGCCGGCGGCGGGAGTATAGCTGCCGTAGACACCCTCGGCCTCCTGCAGGTGGGGCCCGAAAGCGCCAGCTCAGAGCCAGGTCCGGCGTGCTATGGACTCGGTGGCGCCCTTCCCACGGTTACGGACGCCGACCTGCTACTTGGCTACCTGGACGCCGACTCGTTCCTGGGAGGGCGCATGCGACTCTCCACTGAGGCCGCGGAGAGCGCGATCATTGAAAATCTAGCTACGCCATTGGGCATGACCGCACTAGAGGCAGCCTGGGGCGTACATCAGGTGGTCAACGAGAACATGGCGAGCGCCGCGCGGATATACCTAGCCGAGAAGGCGACAGACCCGCGCGGCCTCACCTTGGTGGCCACCGGTGGCGCCGGCCCAGTTCACGCCTTCGGCGTAGCCTGCTCGCTCGGCTGCCACCAGGTGCTCTATCCTGCCGCTGCCGGCGTGGGTTCGGCCGTAGGCTTACTGGTCGCGCCTCCACGCGAGGACGAGGTGCAGCCCTTCGGAGGTCGCCTCAGCGCTGTCCGGGCGGATGGACTCCGCGGTGCCCTTAGTTATTTGGAGAACAGAGCTCGGTCCCGAATGACGACTGACCTCAACCTAACGACGCACGTCAACTTTTCAGCCGACCTGCGTTACGTGGGCCAGGGGCAAGCGGTGAACGTGCCACTCGATCCTAGGGCGCTTACCGCCGAGGCTATCCGCCACGCGTTCAAGGTTGAGTACCGGCGGCTATTCGGCGACCGGGACCTGAGCGCACCTATTGAGTTCGTTAACCTGCGAGTGACCGTGGCCGGCACAGTAGAGAGACCGGACCTGAAGCACCTGGACCCGGCACCAACCACTATAGCCACCACTCACCGGAAGATTTTCGTACCCACTGGCGCCACGGCCGCGCTCCAAGACGCGCCCGTGTACCAGCGATCGTCACTTACCGCCTGCACCGTTCTAACCGGCCCCTGCGTGATCGAAGAGGCGGCCACTACCATCGTGGTGAACCAACAGACCGAGGTCCTGGTCGATGAGCGCCTTAACGTAATTGTCTCCGTACCAGCACGTCGGCTAGCGACATACTCTGGCAACCCCACAACGAACGTGAGCGCCTTCGAAGTCAGTGGCCAGCCATGACGTTCGATCCCGCGACGCTTCAGGTCATCTGGGGCCGCTTGGTCGCTACCGTGGACGAAGCTGCCGCCACACTAGTACGGACGTCCTTTTCGACCATCGTGCGCGACTCGAACGACTACGCCTGCGTTATCACAGACGCCACAGGAAGGTCATTGGCGCAGTCTTCGCTCAGTATCCCGTCGTTCATCGCTACCCTCCCGCGGACCGTCCGCGCCATGCTCGAGCGTTTCCCGGCCGAAACGCTTGCGCCTGGAGACATTCTAGTGACGAACGATCCGTGGCTCGGAACTGGACATCTACCCGACCTAAGCATGGCGGTTCCGCTGTTCCGCGACGGCCGCCTAGTGGCGTTTGCTGCGACTGCAGCGCACCTGCCGGACATCGGCGGTCGCATCAGGTCCCCAGATGCACGTGAACTGTTCGAGGAGGGGCTCAGGATCCCCATCTCGAAGCTGGTGTCGGCCGGAACGGTCAACGAACAACTCGTCGAATTGATCGAGGCGAACGTACGCGTGCCCATGCAGGTGATTGGCGACATCTGGGCTCAGGCGTCCGCGAACCACAGGGCAGGAACGAGCCTGCAAACGCTCTTGGACGACTACGCTCTGAACGACTTGGTGGAACTGGCTTCCGAGATCCACGGGCGGTCGGAGCGCGCAATGCGCAAAGCCATCACAGAACTGCCGGACGGAAGTTACGAATTCGAAGTCCGAGGCGACGGCGTCACCGAACCGATTGTCATACACATAGCCGTGCGCGTGCACGGAGATTCCCTCGAGGTCGACTACACGGGCACGTCGGCGCAGATTCCTTTTGCACTGAACGTCGTTCCTGCCTACACCTTCGCCTACACTGCCTTCGCTCTCAAGTGCGTGCTGGATCCGCATTTACCCAACAATGAAGGCTGCTTCGGGCCGATCTCTGTAACTGCGCCGCTCGGGTCGATCTTGAATCCGGTAGCTCCAGCCCCGGTGGGCGCTCGAGCATTGACGGGCCACCTTCTACCTCCGGCGGTGTTCGGAGCCCTTCACGGGGCCGTACCGGACAGGGTGCAAGCGGCGAGCGGCTCACCGTTATGGGCGATCCAAATGGCCGGCGAAGAGCCGGAGGGCCGCTACGCAGGGTTGTTCTTCTTCAACGGCGGTCAAGGGGCGTCGTCACGTAGGTCCGGCGTCCACTGCCTAAGCTTCCCGTCCAACATGGCGTCCACGCCCGTCGAGGTTATAGAGCGGAACTTACCGCTACGCGTAATCGAGAAGTCATTGCGCAACGGCTCCGGCGGCTCTGGCGCGAACGCAGGCGGTATGGGACAGACGCTCCGCCTGCAGCACATCGGTAAGGGCAGTGCGTCACTCGCTTTCATGGCTGAGCGGATCAAGAACCCTGCGTTTGGCCTGGCCGGAGGCGGCTCAGGGGCAACCGGACGAGTGCTTCTGAACGGCTCCGAGATAGACCCTAAAGCACGCTTTCACCTGAATCCCGGCGATGAGTTGCTATGCCAAACCCCGGGTGGAGGTGGCTATGGAGTCCCAGCCACAAACGACTTCTAACTTGATTATCAATCAAGATTGACAGCCTAAAGGCGAGGTGACATGCTCGAACACGAACCAAATTCTGTCCTGTGGAGGGCTCCCCGATGAACGACTCCCCCGTCTCGGTCTGCGCCATGTTCTCGCGCCGGACGCTGCAGGTGGCGCTCAGCTTGAGCGTGTGCGTAGCAGCGCTTCTCGGAACGAGTCTGGCAGCGGCCCCGCAAGCTGTAGTGGACTATGCGAACGAAGTTGGTCCGCATCCTGCAGACGCACGTATAGCGAACGTAGGTACTCCCACTTTTGGCGGCACGTTGAATGTCGCTGAGAACGAACTTATCCCCTCGATCGACAGTCACCGAAGCTCGGCTCGCACTACTACGATCGTCAACTCGGTGTTCGCCGAGGGCCTCTTCGCGTTCAACGCGGTCGGCGGCTCACATCCCGCCCTCGTGGACACTTACGACGTCAGCGAGGATGGCCTCGTTTACACGTTTACACTCCGCCCAGGCGTCAAGTTCCACGACGGGTCCGATCTACGCTCCTCCGACGTCGTAGCTTCGCTGAACCGGTGGCAGGGCGGAACGCTTGGTCGTCAGGCTGCAGAGAACATCTCCACGCTTGAGGCCGTAGACGACCTTACCGTCAGAATCAACCTCTCGGCGCCGCATCCATTCCTCATCTACCAACTGACCGTTCCTCAGACCTCGGGAGCCTACATCTACCCGGCGGCTCAGGTTGAGGCGAACCCGGATCTCGACATCGAGGTGCCTATCGGTACCGGCCCATACTTCATCTCCGAGCGTCGTGAGGGCCAGTTCACCGCATTCGACCGGTTCGACGACTACGTTGGCCGTGTCGAGGCCCCGTCTGGTTTCGCTGGCGGCCAGGTCGCATACGTCGATCGCATAGTGCTGCACGAGATTCCGGACGCCGCGGTACGCGCTGCTGGGGTTGAGAGCGGCCAATTCCATATGATCCGCCAAGCCACCCCTGATCTCTACCGAATCTACGAGAACCACCCGACCGTAAGACCGAACGTTCAGACCGGCTCCTTCGCCTCTGCCAACTTCAACAAGTGCCAGGGAATCATGACGGATATCCGACTCCGGCTCGCAGTCCGCAAGGCGATTGATGTTCGCCAGGTCGTCGCCGCCGTGGGACCCGCTGAGTTCAACGTAGCGACCTCGTCCTTCGCGCCTCCAGGCGACCCTTGGGACACCCCCATCGGCGATGAAGCCTACTTCGGCTATGACCCAGAAGGCGCTCGTGAACTAATGGCGGAAGCCGGTTACACCAATCAGCCGATCCGCTGGTTGGTTGACCCAAACGTTCCTTCTTACTACACGGCCGCTCTGGTCTCGAAGCCAATGCTTGAGGAAGTAGGCTTCAACGTCGAAATCATGCCGATGGATGCCGCCACGCTCCGCACCATGCGTAACGACCCGACTCGGTATGAGCTCTACGCGCAGTCGCTTGCCTGGCGGCCTGACCCCGCTGCCCTTACCCACCTCTCCGATGGCAACCCAGGCTGCTGGGTGACCGACGAGAAGAACCGCATCCTTGACGCTCTCCGCGCAGAAACGGACTTCGACGTTCGTTACCAACTGTGGGAAGAGCTTACTGAGCAGTACTACGAAGACGTGGCAGGCGTGAAGTTCGAGTCTTACGGAACGCTGGACCTAGAAGCCAAGGTCTATAGCGGATCGTTCTCGGCCTGGGCCTACTACAACTTCATAAACACTTGGTTGAACGATTGACTTGATAGCTGCTGCTGGTTCCCCCCGACCAGTACGCAATTGACCTGCCAATCCGTAAACGCGTTTGCGCCCCGTCCGGTTATCGGATGGGGCGCAAACGCGTCGAACACTCCATCTGCCCTTCTCGGCTTAAGCTTTCCTGCGTGACTGATAGCGCCGCCGCCCCCGTACGCAGCCACGAGTACGACCATCACCCCATGGGTAAGCTGTCGCGCCAGGAGAAACTCCTCGCGTTCAGCGGTGTGCTGACGGTGCTCTTCCTCACGTCCCTCAACCTCACAGTGGTGGGCACGGCGCTGCCTCGCATAATCGCTGAGCTGCAGGGCTTCCAGTTGTACGCGTGGGCGTTCACGGCTTACTCGCTAACTCAGACGGTGTCGCTGCCCGTGTACGGCAGGCTCTCCGACCTGTACGGCCGCAAGAAGGTGCTGCTGTTCGGCATCCTGCTCTTCAGCGCGTCGTCGGCGCTGGGCGGGTTCGCGCAGAGCATGCCGCAGCTGATAGTGGTGCGGGCGCTGCAGGGGCTCGGCGGCGGCGCGCTGACCAGCATGGCCTTCTCGGCCATCGGCGACATCTTCACTCCGCGCGAGCGCGGTAAGTACAACGGCTTCACCGGCGCCGTTTTCGGCATCTCCAGCGTGGTGGGGCCGCTGGTGGGCGGCGTCATAACCGACACCATCGGCTGGCGCTGGGTGTTCTTCGTGAACGTGCCCATAGCACTGGTGGCGTTCTACGTGATCAGCCGCTTCTTCCCTGGCCCCATTTCGCGCGCCACAGGCAAGGTCGACCTGCCCGGCACGGCGCTGCTGGTGCTCGGGGTGGTGCCGCTGCTACTGGCGCTCACGTTCGGTGGCGTGGACCTCGCCTGGAGTTCGGCTCCCATGCTGGCCCTGTTCGCCATGGCGCTCGTCATGCTGGTGGCGTTCGTGGTGCGCCAACGCATGGCCACCGACCCGATCCTCGACCTGCAGCTGTTCAAGGACCGCACGTTCACCATGGCCAACATCGGCGGTTTCCTCACGGGCGCCGGCATGTTCGGAGCGATCATCTACTTGCCCCTTTACATCCAGGGCGTGCAGGGCGCATCGGCGGCCGCGTCCGGCTTCGCACTGGCGCCACTCATGCTCGGCATGGTGCTAAGCAGCACCATCATCGGGCTGCGCGTCAGCCGCACGGGGCGTTACAAGCGCCAGATTCTGCTGGGCCTCGTGACCATGGTCATAGGTTTCGTGCTGGTTGCGACCCTCAAGATCGACTCGGCCATGCTGTACACGGTGGTGTTCTCCGTGCTGCTCGGCCTGGGTATCGGGCCCACCAACTCGCTGTTCGTGCTGGCGGTGCAGAACGCGTTCCCCATCAACAAACTTGGCACCGTTACCAGCGCCAACATGTTCTTCAGGCAGATGGGCGGCACGCTCGGCGTGGCCGTGTTCGGCGCCATGGTGGCGGCCAGCCTGGCGGGATACGCGCGCACCTCGCTGCCGCCCGGGCTGGAGACCCTGCCGCCAGCGGCCATCGAGGAGATCGTGTCGCCCAACCTTCTCACCAGCCCCGACCAGATGGAGCTGGCTCGGCAGCAGCTGGAAGGCGTGGCGCCAGCAGGGTCGTTCGACGCTCTGGTGGAGGGACTGCGAGCCACGCTGGCGTCGGCGTTAGGGCAGGTGTTCCTGGTGGGAGCGGCGCTAGCAGCACTGGCGCTACTGGCGGCGCTGTTCATGCCAGCGCTTGAGCTGAGAGGGCCCACAGGCAAGTCGTAGCCCCAAAACGCGTGGCGCGCTTCTGGGCTGACGCCCCCGGTGACGTAACCTATAGCCATCCGGAGGCTACTAACGCATGACCACCACAACGAAACCCACGATCATCTGGACCAAGGTAGACGAGGCGCCCGCCCTGGCCACCTACTCGCTGCTGCCCATCGTGCAGGCGTACGCCGGCGCGGCCGGCATTAGCGTCGAGACGCGCGACATCTCGCTGGCGGGCCGCATATTGGCGCAGTTCGCCGACGTGCTGGGACCAAACCAGCAGCAGAGCGATGACCTCGCGTTCCTCGGCCAGCTGGCCAAGGAACCGCACGCCAACATCATCAAGCTGCCCAACATCAGCGCGTCGGTGCCGCAGCTCAAGGCCGCCATCCGCGAGCTGCAGGCGGCCGGTTACACTCTGCCGGAGTACCCGGACGAGCCCACCACGGACGCCGAGCGCGAGACCCTCGCCCGGTACGACCGCGTGAAGGGCAGCGCCGTGAACCCGGTACTGCGCGAGGGCAACTCTGACCGCCGGGCACCGGCGTCGGTGAAGGCGTACGCTCGCAACCACCCGCACTCTATGGGCGCGTGGTCGGCTGATTCCAAGTCGCACGTGGCCACCATGACGTCGGGCGACCTGCGCTCTAACGAGGTCTCCACTACCGTCAGTGCCGCACAG
>Ga0265293_10009260_pt1 | contig 14219 bp, 11 predicted proteins | sample Munlanlewell138R_FD_192505 | JGI IMG/M metagenome (GOLD analysis project Ga0265293, IMG submission 192505) | Leachate microbial communities from a municipal landfill in Southern Ontario, Canada - Leachate well 138R | ecosystem: Engineered > Solid waste > Landfill > Unclassified | place: Canada...
GAGAGAGCATCAAAAGCTTTTGCAAGTTCTTCCCCTTGATATTCTAGGGGGATGTTCTCTTCAATCCATAAAAATATTTCATCAATCGGCATGTTTACTTCGTCATAAACTCTTAATAATTTATTATCTATCTTCGAGGTTTTGAAAACTAATTGAAGAGCATTAAAAATAGATTGTTCTTTATTTCTTTCTCCTACTTCTTTTATAAGAGAACTATCATCCATTTTGGAAAGGATTTGTAGGTCGTTTATCGCAGCACGAATATCTCCTCGTGCCTTTATTGAGATTGCAGTCAAAACATCTTTTGCTACAACAATATTTTCTTTCTCACAAATATCATTTAACACTCCTAAAATAATTTTATAGTCTACGTTTTTTAATTGCAAGACTTCTGCTTTCTGTCTTAGTAAAACAAACTTTTTATTCCAGATATCGTTTGCAGTAATTATTATTGGAAAGGCAGATTTTTCCATAAGTCCTAAAAGTTCAGATAAACCTCCTCTTTCGGAGCTAGAAATTCCATCTACTTCATCTACCAAAATTATTTTAGTTTTTTTAAATAGAGAAAATTGTAGGGAAGCAGGTCCGATAATTTCTCTCATTTTATCTTTATTTCTAAAATCTGAAGCATTGAGTTCTAAAATTTCAGAATCATTTTCAGCAGCAATCGCATAGGCAAGGGAGGTTTTTCCAACCCCTGGAGGGCCATGTAAAACTAAAGCTCTTTTTTTAGGAAACTGTCTAAGGAATATTTTGGCTTTATCTATTGCTAAGTCTTGTCCTTTCATTTCAGAAAAAGAGCTTGCTCTGTATTTTTCACTCCAAGGAATATTATCTTGATTTAACATTATTTACAATCGGCCTCCTTTTCCTGCTAAAATGAAACTAGCAAGTAAGGCCTCTAATTGTATAAACTCATCACTTCCCTCAACTAATCTAAATTCTGCCTCTCCTGTTCTTTCAGTCAATCTAACTTTTAGTTCAGGTTCTATTTCTAGATTCCAAACTTCCTTTTGAATTGCTTTAATAACATCCTGACCGGAGACAGAATCTTTTAACATTATATCTAGTAATTTTTGTCGGGAGTTTTCAAAATCTCCTGAAAGAGCATAATCTAAAACAATTTTAATATCAGAAGGTTTTGCTTGAGAAATTATTGTATTTACCAAATCTGGAGTGATGTTTGGGGAAATAGAGGCAGTTGCTTGGAGTAAATTAATAATTCTTCTACAATCTCCTCCAGAGGATTCATAAAGAGTATCAAATGCCTCGTTAGTAATCGTTAATCCTTCATTTTGACAGATTACATCTACTCTTTTTTTAATATCTTTTTTCTCCAGTAATTGAAATCTAAATATCACACAACGAGATTGAATTGGATCTAGGATTTTTGAAGAATAATTACAGGAGAGAATAAATCTACAAGTGGATGTATAATTTTCCATTGTTCTTCTTAGAGCCTGTTGGGCTTCTCTTGTTAGAGCATCAGCTTCATCTAGGAAGATTACTTTAAAAGGAACATCTCCAATTGCTTTTGTTCTTGCAAAATCCTTAACCTTTTGTCTTATTACATCAATCCCTCTTTCATCGGAAGCATTTAATTCTAGATAATTTTCTCTCCAAGATTCGTTAAAAAGTTCTCTTACGATAATTAGTGCAAGTGTGGATTTTCCGGTTCCTGCCGGTCCTGCAAAAAGTAAATGAGGAAGATTCATCGCATTAGTTAGAGATTTAACTCTCTTGATTATTTCCTCCTGTCCAACAACCTCTTCAAACTTTCTTGGTCTATATTTTTCAGTCCAAACTTCGTGAGCCATGATTTTATTGTGTTAATTTAGTTTAAAAGGATTTGTGTAGTTGAACTCCTTTCTTTTTAGATCTAGAAAATTTTTCAAATTTTCTACCCCTTCGACTTTCATAAGATCGAAGGAAAAAGAAAGTTCCTCCTAACTCTAAGAAAACTTAATATTAGATTTTCGTTTATCGAAAACCATTATCCTTAAAATATAATTTCTAAAAATCAATATAAAAAACTTATTTATCTTCTCTTAAGTTTTCTCTTTCTCTTTTCCTTCTTTAATCTTTTACGCTGCCACTTCCAACGCATTTGATTTTTCTTTTTCCAACGTCTTGAGCTTCTTTTCATAGAGTTTTTAGAAAAAGTTGATTTATAAATCTTTTCTATTGTGAGAGTTTTTTGAACTTATGAAAAACCAAAAAACTTATAAACTAACTATTTTTATTAAAAATATAAATTCTAGGGGTTTTTACTTCAGATAAAATGGATAAAGATATAAAAAATAATATATTGCATTCGGGAACAAGTCTTGTAGGGATTGTTTGTAAGGATGGAATAGTTATGGCGGGAGATAAGAAATCTACTCTTGGCGGACAAATTGTTTACGAAAAAGATGCGGAGAAAGTTGTTCAAATAAATGAATATTTGGTTACCTCGGGAACTGGTTCTTCTTCGGATATTGATATGATGAGAAGACTTGCGGCAGCACAATTAGCTTTAAAGAAATTTAGGGATAAAAAAAGACCTACAGTGAAAGAGGCAGCAAATTTAATTGCAACTATTGCCTATCAAAATATAAGGCAACCTTCTATGATTCCTTTTATGGCTGGAACGATGGTAGGAGGATTAGATGAAGATGGAGAGGCAAAATTATATTCAGTAGGGCCTGATGGAAGTATTGTTCATGTTAAGAAATTTGATGCAAATTTTTCTTCAGGTATGCCTTATATTTTAGGACTTTTAGAAAGACAATTTAAAGAGAATATGACTATTGAAGAAGGAATTAAATTAGCAATAGAATCTATTAAATCTTCCTCTGAGAGAGATACTGCTTCGGGCTATGGAGTTGATGTTTTTACAATAACTAAAGAGGGAATAAAAAAAGTTTCAAATTTAAAAGCTGAGGCATCCTATACGGAGCAATAATAATTATTTTAAAACTACCAGCTGAAAATTATACTAATGGCAGATATATTAAAAACTATTGAAGATGAATTACCTAGGGGAGTAGTGAAATCTATGCTTTTTGAAGGAGCAAACATTGTTGTTTATACAGATGATGTTCCTTTCTTAAAAGAGGGAGACGGAGATATAAGGGCTGTAGTTAACAAGATTAAGAAAAGAGTTGAATTAAGAGCGGATGGGAAAATTTTGATGGATAAGGATCAGGCTGAAAAAGAGATCAGATCTATAATTTCGGAAGAGGCAGAACTTACTCAGATTATTTTTGATATTCCTAGGAGTATTGTAATTATCGAAGCAAAGAGGCCAGGAATTGTTATTGGAAAATCAGGATCTATTCTAAAAGAAATTAAGGATGTTACTCATTGGTCTCCTATAGTTCAACGAAGTCCCTCTATAAAATCCAAAATTACTGAAAACATTCGTGCAGCACTTTATCTAAATAATAACCATCGAAGAAAATTCTTAAATGAAATTGGAGAAAAAATTTATGCAGATTGGGACCCTTCTAAGATGGATATGTGGGTTAGAATGACCGCATTAGGTGGAGGAAGGCAGGTGGGAAGAAGTGCATTTTTATTACAAACTCCTAAATCTAAAATTTTAATTGATTGTGGAATTGATGTTTCGGTTCAAGGATCTGATAAATTTCCTTATTTAGATATTCCAGAATTCAATATTGATACTATTGATGCAGTAGTTTTATCTCATGCACATCTTGACCATGTAGGTCTTTTACCCTATCTATACAAAATGGGATATAAGGGTCCAGTTTATATGACCACTCCCTCTAGAGATATTGCAGCTCTACTTTCCCTAGATTTCATAGGAGTTTCATATAAGCAAGCAACAACACCTTTATTTTCCTCTTCAGATGTTACAGAAATGGTTAAACACACGATTTGTTTAGATTATAACGAAGTCACAGATATTACTCCAGATATTAGGATTACAATGTATAATGCAGGGCATACATTGGGAAGCGCAATGATTCATTTTAATATAGGAAACGGACTTCATAATTTTGTCTATTCTGGAGATCACAAATATGGTAGAACTAGACTTCTAGACCCTGCAAACACTTATTTCCCTAGAGTTGAAACCCTAATGATGGAATCTACTTATGGAGGAAGGGATAATATTTCTCCTCCAAGAAGAGAGGTAGAGGAGGATTTGATTCAGTTTGCAAATAAGGTTGTTTCAAGAGGAGGAAAACTTTTAATTCCGGAACTAGGTTTAGGAAGATCTCAAGAGACTATGCTTATTTTAGAGGATGCAATGAGGAATGGAAAATTAGAAAATGTTCCAATTTATATTGATGGAATGATTTGGGATATTAATGCAATCCATACAGCATACCCTGATTTTCTTTCACGAAATGTTAAGGCAGAAATTTACCAAGATAGAAATCCATTTACTTCAGAAATTTTTAAACAAATTGGCTCGGCTCAAGAGAGAAAATCAGTTATTGAAGGAGGACCATGTATTGTTTTAGCTACATCCGGAATGTTAGTCGGAGGGGCTTCGGTTGAATATTTGAGAGAGTTTGCAGATAATGAAAAGAATGGAATTTCATTTGTTTGTTATCAACCTCCAAGCGGATTAGGAGGACAGTTACAAAGTGGAAATCTTACTGAGGCAAAATTTGATGTCAATGGAAAACAAGAAATTGTTCCTATAAGATTAGAGGTCAGAACTATTGAAGGATTTTCAGGACATTCGTATAGGAATGAATTAATGTCCTTTGTATCTAGTATAAACCCTAAGCCTAAAAAAATTTTAATTAATCATGGAGAAATTTCTAGAAGTTTAGATTTAGGATCTTCAATCTACAAGTCTTTTAAAATAGAAACAATTCTTCCTAGAAATTTAGAGACTATTAGATTTAGATAATTAAAATTATCCAAAACCCTTTTAAAATCAATTTTCTTCGATAAATAAATGGCTAAAAAAAATATTTTTAAAGATAGCGAATTCAAAAAAGGGAAGAGGTCTATAAAAATTTCTTTAATGATCTTAGGACTTTTTCTAGTAACTCAATTAGTTGGACTTTTTATAATTGCTAATGGCTCCATTCCGGAAATCTTTGATTCAAATGTTGATGCTGTTTCTCCCTTGAGTTTATTTTTAAATATGATTATTTCATTTGTTCTTGCGCTGACGGTTTTCTTTTTTCTAGTACAATATAAATGGAAAAATTTTCTGAAAATATGGTTTTCTTTAGTAATTTTACTCACACTTTCAATTTCAATTAACGCAATATTTTCTATGTTTAGCTTAGAAGGAAGTCAATATTTTCTTTTATCTATTATAATTGCTCTTCCATTAGTAGTCTTGAAAGTTTTCCGTCCTACAATCGTTACCCATAATTTTACAGAAATTTTTATTTATTCTGGGTTATCTTTAGTTTTTGTAAATTTTCTATCTCCAATTTTTGTTATTGGAATTTTGATTTTAATTTCTTTTTATGATATGTGGGCAGTTTGGCATTCTGGAATTATGCAAAAAATGGCAAAATTCCAGATGAATGAAATTAAGATTTTTAATGGATTTTTAATTCCTCATTTAACTCCTGAATTGAAAGAAAAAATTAAAAAGAATAAGGGGAAAAAAGTCAGGATGAAGGTTCCTATTGCTCTTCTTGGAGGAGGAGATATTGCATTTACAATGATTCCTGCAGGGGTTTTCTTAAAAACATTTGGATGGATCCCTGCACTATTCATAGTTCTTGGAGGATTTCTAGGACTTTGTTATCTAATGTTTAATTCTTCAAAAAGAAAGTTTTATCCAGCAATGCCTTTCATAACCCTCGGAATTTTCTCAATGATTTTAATTTATTTCTTGCTTAATTTTATGGGTATCTTGTAACTACTTCTAAAAGACAAATGATAGAAAGATTTATAAAGGTTTTATTTATTATTAAATAGTAGCAAATGGCAATTGTAAAAAATGAACTGGTAAAGAAAGTAAAAGACTATTTCGATTTAAATGTCTATGAAACTAAGGTTTGGTTAGCTCTTTTAACTAAGGGAGTTTCATCTGCAGGAGAAATTGCAGAACTTTCGGGAGTTCCCAGAAGTAGAACCTATGATGTTTTAGAGAGTTTAGAAAAACGAGGATTTACTATTGAAAAAATAGGAAAACCTACGAAATATATCGCGGTTAAACCAGATTCCATAATTGAAAAGCTAAAAAATAATGTTACTGTGAATGCAGAAGAAAGAGTTCAAACTCTTGAAAAATTAAAGGATAGTCCGGAATATGAGGAAATAAAAGATTTGCATAATAGTGGATTAGGTCCTTTAAAAAATCAAAATGTTTCTAGCTCTATAAAAGGAAGATCTAATTTATATGTTCAGATGAGGGAGCTAATAGGTAGCGCTGAGGAAAATTTGTCTATGGCAAGTTCTTCTTTTGAATTAAATTCTAAGTTATCTATGTTTAGCGAATTATTTTCTAAACTTAAAAAAAGAAATGTAAAGATTCAAATAATTATTCCAGATAATGAGGAGGAAGCAACTAAGCTATCTAAGAAACTAGGCGTTGAAATTAAATCAAAGAAGATCAATGGAAGATTTATTATTGTGGATAAAAAGGAATTAATATTTACTGTGAAACCTAATATCTCAAATCACGATGATATGGATCATGGGTTTTGGATAAATTCTAGTTATTTTTCAAACTCCCTTTCATATATGTTTGATCTGGCCTGGAAAGCAAATTAAATTTTCAAAAAAATATAAAATGAAACAAAAATCAACTCCCAAATTAATCAATCTTTTAGACACATATCCTAGAGATAAAATCTTGGATGATCTTCACGAAGAAGACTTAAATCCAAAAATTAGGGATAAGAGAGAGTATAAAATTCCTTTAAAATTTGTTAATCTTTTAGGTGTATATCCTAGAGATAAAATACTAAGAAATTCCAAACTTGAATATTCAAATCCAGAATTTATAAAAGAAGATAAATTACTTTATATTCTTAGAAGTAGGGAATCAAGTCTCTTTGAATCTTACCAAATTATTTTACCTAAGGAAGGTTATAAAAGATAATTTAACTAACCTTCATTTTAACTAACCATCGATATTTTCCTGGAGCGATATCTCCTGCCTTCCTAATATATAGAACTTTTAGTCTTTTATTTTTAACTTCTTCTAAAATTTTTTCTTTGATTCCAAATCCATGATAGTAAATCAGTGTTCCCTTCTTAGAATATTTTAATGCAGAATCTAGAAAAGTTTCTTCTAAATTTGGACGAGTCATTAAGATAATATCAAACTTTTTTAAAGTTTTTATTCTTCTTGAATCTCCTTGAATAACTTCTATATAATCTTCTAGTTTATTTAATTTTACATTTCTTTGAGCATATTCAGAAGCATCTTTATTTAACTCCGAAGAAATAATTTTGGCTTTTATTTTTTTATTTTTTAAATGTTTAGCGATAACAATTGGGAAGGGAGCTATGCCTGCAAACATCACTAAAATATTTGAATTTCGTTTTATCTCATTAGAGATTTCTTCAGAAACTAAAGCTCTTTCATTAGAGAGTCTAGGGGAGAAATAAGTTTTATCTATATGAAGATAAAATTGAGAGTTGTTTTCTTTGTGAATTGTTTCTTTTTTATTTTCTCCTGTTAAAAATTTAGTTTTAAAAATTCTTAACTCTCCTTCGATATCTCCTTTCTTTTCTAAAATAGTTTTAATGTTCTTATTTTTTCTTAAAAACTTCCAAGAGAAAAATTTCTTATAGATCCATAAACTTTTTTCAGAGAATCTTATAATTGCAATATCTCCGATAATATCAATTGATTTTGTCATAGTTCTTGTAAAATTTAAGATTATAAAAAGCTTATTAAATTTCAAATATAGATAGATTTTTAAATAAAATTTAATTTTATACTAAATCGAAAGATTTAAAAATAAACTCCTATTCAGTAATAATATGTTAGAGAATAAAGTAATGTTGGTAGAAGATGATCCTGCAGTTCGAATGATCACTCGTATGGCTCTCAAGAGAGAAGGATTTTCAGTAGATGAATTTTCAGACGGAAGTTATGCATTAAATCGATTAAAAGAATTAAAAAGAGATACTAGAGAGGATTATTATAATGCTATTTTAAGTGATATTGATATGCCAATATTAGACGGTATCTCCTTATCAAGGCAGTGTTATGATTTGGATCTTACTAAGGCCCCAATAATTTTAATGACGGGAAATAGACATGAAGAGGTATTACCTAAAAATATTGTTTACACATTACAAAAACCATTCAGTCTTAATATTCTTTCGGAAACATTAAGAAATTATTCATTAAAATGATTGGATTTTATCTTAGGGAAGGCCTCCAAGGCTCCTAGAAGCTCTTTATGTGTTTTAGCATAATCTTCTATACTAATATTTTTTTGATAAGCTTCTAATGCTTGAACTGCAGCCTTAGCACCATCTTTTGTCCCATTAGGATGTGCATGTACTCCAGCCCCCATAGTTGTTATGAAATCTATATTTCCCATTGTTTCTATGAATGGTTTTATAGATCTAGGGTTTAATCCTCCCGAGATTATTGGTGTACATTTTTTAATATTTTTCCAATCTTGTTCAAAAAAATATCCTTGAGAAACTTTTGAGAAAATATTTTTAGCAGCAACTATATCTGTATCACTATCTCCTGACATTTTTCCAATTCCTGCGGTTCCTGTATGAATTCCAGAAGCTCCAGCTAAACGAGCAAATTTAGAAAGAACTAAAACAGAAAATCCAAAAGGATTTTCTTCTCTTGTAAATGCTCCATGTGCGGCTCTATGAAAGTGAATAAATGTCTTAGGATACTTTCTTCTGAGAGTTTGAACAGCCATCCATCCAGCAGTTATTCCATCGATGAGAAGTGCATAACTTCCTTCTTCAAATCCTGTCTTTCTAATAATTTCACATCTTCTTATCATTTCATCAAAGTCAGGAGAGGAAATATTAAAAGAATGAACTTTTTTATTTCCAGTTTCTTTAACTGCTTTATCCATTGATTTTTTTACTTCCTTAACCATCTTTTTAAATTCACAAAAATCTTGATCTGCCTGAGGCTCATCATTTTTAACAAAGTCTCCTCCACCCGACCAGAAATCATAACAGGCTTTAGCGTATTCTTTTTCCCTTAATCCAATCTTGGGTTTTATTATTGAACCTAAAATAGGTCTACCATAAGCTTTCAAATATTTTCTCATATCGTCTAGTGTATAGCTAGGACCATCATAATGTCTAAGCATTTCTGAGGGGAACCAAATATCTAATAGTTTTAATGCAGAAATTTCTTTCATTCCTAAAACATTTCCAACAATAAAAGTTAAAATATTTTGAATATTTCCTTTTCTATCAAAAATTCTCCAAGGGTATGCAATCCAGATAATATTTTTTTTCAAATCGATATCGTAGACCAAAGCATTCAAATTTTTTGAGAATTTTGTTTCTGTCTTTACTGGAAAATTTGTGCCTGTTGAAGATTCGGATGCAATTTCTGCCGCGGCTTGAAGAAAATTCCACTTCTTCTTAGGAATCATATGGAATGCAGTAAGCATATATTTTCCATTTTGAGGATTTTTTAAATCTAGATTGCAATAAGGTTTTTGATGTTCATTTAAACTTTCAAGGAGTTTTTTTACCTCGGTATCTCCTTCATTTGAACCTCTTTTTTCTTTTTTTATCATCATTATTTTTTTAATTGATTTAAGTTTATAAACATTTAGATTTCATCTGAAAATTTTAAAAACAAAAGCTTTTTAAATGCACTTTTTGTTCAATCTATATCTAAATTATTAGTTTTCATTATGCATACACTCCAACCATCCCATCGGAAATTGAATAAAGAAGAAGTGGATAAACTTTTGGAAGAATATAATGTTTCTGCAGTGCAATTGCCAAGGATTCATAAAGATGATAAGGGGATTCCCGAAAATTCTGAATCTGGAGATATTTTAGAAATTGAACGAAAGACGGAGTTAGGTGTAGAAAAATACTATAGGGTTGTTTTTTAAAATGGTTAATAAAAATTTTACTAGTGAAAGAACTCTTTTAGATAAAGAACATATCATCATAAAAAACTTTTTAAGAAATTCTTCTCTTGTAGAATCTAATCTTTCGTCTTTTAATGACTTTCTAGGTGGGAAGATGCAAGAGATAGTAAATGATATTAATCTGATTGCTTCAAATGAGGAGTTTGAGATTAAATTAGGAAAAATTACTATTGGAAAACCAAGCCTCAAGGAGGCAGATGGGTCTTTAAATTTGATTACTCCTGCGGAAGCCAGGTTAAGAAAACTTACCTATGCTGCCCCTATTGATATGGAGGTCACGGTTAAATACGGGGACATGATAGAATCTGAGGAGGTTCGGTTAGGTAACATACCCGTATTGGTTAAGAGTGAGGCTTGTAATTTGCATGATTTATCTAGGGAAGAGTTAATAGAAAAATATGAAGATCCTTCAGATTCAGGAGGATATTTTCTTATTAATGGAAATGAGAGGGTTATTGTTATGGGAGAAGATTTGGCTTCTAATCAGCCTATGATAGAAAATAATAAAACAAGAGGATTTTCACTGAGATTATTTTCACAAAGAGGAGCTTATAAAATTCCGGTATCTATTGTTGAGAATAAAGAAGGAATTCTAGAAATCTCTTTTTCAAGATTTAGAAAGATTCCTATTGTTTTATTACTTAAGTCTTTAGGAATGATTTCTGAACAGGAAATTTCTCAAATGGTAGGAATTGAAAACGATGGAATGATTATTAATCTTTCTGAATTTGCCGAGATTGGAAGTGTTGAAGATGCAATGTTAAAATTAGCAGAATTAAGCTCACTACAAGGAACAAAGAAAGAGATTCTAGATAGAATAAAACAAAGACTAGATTCCTACCTTCTTCCACACATGGGTTTTGATAAATCTATGAGATTAGAAAAAGCTAAAACTATTTGTAAAATGATGAAGCAATTTTATATTGCAAAGGAACATCCTGAAGAGAGCATTAGCGATAAGGATCATTACGCAAATAAAAGAATTAGATTATCTGGAGATTTGCTTGCAGATTTATTTAGAGTAAATTTGAATATTCTAGTTAGAGAAATTCAATACTCGTTGCAAAAAACTGTTAAAAGAAGAAAGTTCTATTCTATAAAAACAATTGCAAAATCTACATTATTTTCTCATAGAATTGAATCGGCTATTGCAACAGGTTCTTGGATTGGAGAGAGAACTGGAGTTACTCAAAATATGAAAATGGACAATAGTTTTGCGATGGTTTCACAATTACAGAAAGTTGTTTCTTCGTTAGCAGGGGAACAGGAAAACTTTGCTGCAAGGACGGTTCATCCAACACATTATGGAAGATTCTGCCCTATTGAAACTCCCGAGGGAACTGATATCGGTCTGAGAAAAAACCTTGCTATGCTTGCAAAAGTTTCTACAAGAACTAAAATGTCCGAGGATAAAATAATCTCTATTCTTTATCAATGTAACCTAGATAAAAATTCTTTAGAAGGAATCGAAGTATTTTTGAATGGAAGATTTGTTGGAATGGCAGATTCTTATGAGAATTTTTCTAATGCTGTCAGAGAAAAAAGAAGAAGCCATGAACTTCCTGAAGAATTAGGGATTAGGATTAATAAAGAATTAAAAAATATTTTCATTTCCACAGAGATTGGAAGGGTATTAAGACCTTTAATTATTGTAGACGATGGAGTTCCAAGAGTTAATAATACCCATATTGAAATGATTAAAGAAGGAACTCTAACATGGCAAGATTTAATTTCTAAATCTCTTGTAGAATATATAGATGCTTCAGAAGAGGATGGAATTCTTGTTGCACTTTATCCTAATGAAGTTACTAAAGAACATGACTATTTAGAGATTGACCCTATCGCTTGTTTAGGAATAATAACCTCTATTGTTCCCTATGCTAATCATGATCAGGCACCAAGATTATTAAGAGGAAGTAAAACTCAAACTCAATCTCTAGGAATTTATGCCGCAAATTATCCTTTGAGAATTGATACAAATGTATCTATCTTAACATATCCTCAAAAACCTCTTTCAAGGAGTTTTGTTTACGACGAAATTAATGTTTATCCTGCTGGACAAAATGTTGTAGTTGCTGTTTTACCTTTTGAAGGATACAATATGGAAGACGCAATCGTGTTGAATAAAGCATCTGCCGATAGAGGATTTGCGAGAAGTACTTATTTTAAACCTTATTCTTCTCTGGAATTAAATTATGCGGGAAGATTAAAAGATTCTATATCTATACCTGAGAAAGATGTTGCAGGCTATAGAACTGAGGAGTCTTATAGATATTTGGAGGATGACGGTATTATTTATCCAGAGGCTGAGGTATCTGAGGGAGATGCAGTTATTGGAAAAGTTAGCCCTCCTAAATTCCTATCGGATATGAGAGAGATTTCTATCCAAATGAATAAAGAAAATAGTACTGTAGTTAAGCAAGGAGAAAATGGAGTTGTAGATGGAGTGTTTATTACTCAAGATGCTGAGGGAAATAAGATTGTTCAAACGAGATTAAGAGATTTGAGAAGACCGGAAACTGGAGATAAGTTTGCTACACCTCACGGACAGAAGGGAGTTATCGGAATGCTTGCAGAAGATAATGATGTTCCTTTTACAGTTAGTGGAATTAAACCAGACTTAATTTTCAATCCTCACGGAATCCCATCTCGTATGACTGCAGGATATCTTTTAGAAGTTTTGTCTAGTAAGATCGCAGCAATATCTGGGAAAATATCTGATGCATCTGCTTTCTCAAGTCCGGAACTTGGAACTCTTGAGGATAATTTAGAGAAATTAGGATTTAGATATGATGGAAAAGAAACTATGTATCACGGAGTTACCGGTCAAAAATTAGCAGTTAAAATATTCATAGGAACTCTTTATTACTTAAAACTTGGAAGAATGGTAAAGAATTTAATTCATGCAAGAGCTTCAGGGAAAATTGCTTTATTGACTAGACAACCTATTGAAGGAAGAGCAAGAGGAGGAGGTTTAAGGCTTGGAGAGATGGAGCAACAAGCTCTAGTAGCTCACGGAGCTTCGCTTCTATTAAAAGAGAGATATGATTCTGACAAGGTTATAGTTCACATTTGTGAAAGATGCGGATCTTTAGCATTAGATGATCAAATTAGAAAGAAAGTTTCATGTCCAATCTGCCAGTCAAGACATGTTGAACCTGTAGAAGTTTCATATGCCTTTAAACTTTTATTGGAAGAACTTCAAGGAATGCATATTTCAACTAAATTTAATTTAAAAAATAAATACGAATAGATTTTAAAACTATCAAACTAAAATAATAAAATGAACAAACCAGTAAAAAAACAAATTGAAGGGTTAAGCTTTGGACTTTATAGCCCGGAAATTATAAAGAAGATTGCTGTTGCAAAGATCGTAACTCCGGAACTTTATGATGTAGATGGTTATCCTGTTGACGGAGGTTTAATGGATTTAAAACTTGGGGCTATAGATCCTGGAGTTAGATGTAGAACTTGCGGTGGAAGATTGAAGGAGTGTCTTGGACATCCTGGAATGATTGAACTTGCGAGACCTATTATTCACATAAAATATCTTGGGATTATAGAGACAGTTTTAAGATGTTCTTGTGAGGCATGTGGAAAGGCTTTATTATCTGAAGCAGATTATAATGAAGATCTTAAAGAGAGGGTTAAAATTGCAAAAGCTGCAAAAAAATGTCCTCACTGTAATTTTGTTCAAGAGAAACCTAAATTAGAAAAACCCTCATCATTTAATATTGGGAAAAGAAGAATAATGCCTACGGAAATTAGAGAAAGATTAGTTAAGGTTTCTGATTCTGATTTAAAATTATTAGGAATAAACTCAAATAATCTAAGACCTGAGTGGGCAGTTCTTACCTATCTAATTGTTCCTCCAGTAACAGTGAGGCCTTCGATTACACTAGAGTCTGGAGAAAGATCTGAAGATGATTTAACTCATAAACTTTCTGATATCATAAGATCTAATCAGAGACTTTGGGAAAATCTAAATGCAGGAGCTCCGGAAGTTATTATTGAAGACTTGTGGGATTTACTTCAATATCATATTACAACTTTCTTTGATAACTCTATTGCTAGAGTTCCTCCTGCAAGACATAGAAGTGGACAGCCTCTAAAAACAATCAATGAAAGAATAAAGGGAAAAGAAGGAAGAATAAGAAAGAATCTTGCAGGTAA
>Ga0265293_10009261_pt1 | contig 14217 bp, 10 predicted proteins | sample Munlanlewell138R_FD_192505 | JGI IMG/M metagenome (GOLD analysis project Ga0265293, IMG submission 192505) | Leachate microbial communities from a municipal landfill in Southern Ontario, Canada - Leachate well 138R | ecosystem: Engineered > Solid waste > Landfill > Unclassified | place: Canada...
TATTCAATTAGTGCTTCATCGTTTGTGATCATATCTTATGCCTAATTAAATCTATCACTTACCTTCTTTTTATAAAAGATCAAAACTGTGTTAGAATAATTTTCGTAAATATGGAAAAAAATAAAAACATCAAAATTGTCGCCCTGAATAAAAAGGCTGCTTTTAACTATTTTTTAAGCGATTTCCTCGAATGTGGAATCGTCCTTCTAGGGACGGAAATTAAATCGGTGAGGGAAGGCGGATTATCTTTATCTGATAGTTATATCGTCTTTAAAAATCACGAAGCTTATATCGTCAATATGAATATCGCTCCTTATAAAAAAGGAAACATTTTTAATCACGATTCACTGCGAAGTCGAAAATTATTGCTCCATAAAAAAGAACTCGAAAAACTAGAGGCTGAAGTCATTCAAGGTGGTTACACCTTAGTGCCGACTAAAGCGTATTTGACAAAAGGAAAATGCAAGCTAGAAATCGCTTTAGCAAAAGGAAAAAAACTCTATGATAAGCGAGAAGAGAAAAAACAAAAAGATGATGAACGTGAAATCGCTTCAAATCTTAAAAAATTTAATAATCGATAAAACATGAGGTAAACGAGCCTCATGTTTTATTTTAACTAAAATAAAAGGAGACTCAGACGGGCGTTCTGAGCCTCCCCAGAGGGAATAAAGAATCGATTTTTAAATCAATTCTTTTTTACGAGAAAATAGGTAGACACCGATGAGAGAAACACCGACGAGAGAAATCGTCACGATCGCGATGATTGCACTCGATTCACTTAAGTTATTACTTAAGGGTTCGGCTTCTTTTGCACTTTCCGCTAAGAATCTTGCGCGTCTTAACATCGCTTCAGAATAAGCTTCTAAACCGGTATATTCATTGGAATCTTGACCGGTGATAACTTCGATATTGAAGTGAGCGATTTCAGAACTCGTCATCGCTTCATAACGGGTTTTAATGAGATTAAGACCCTCTATATCCATCGCACAGTAATCACCATCCAGAACGTCTAGTAAATAATTGTAATTATACATAGTTGGCGCAGTTTTATAGATAGCGATATCCGCTTGACCTGAAGAATAACACGAGAAAATTGGCGGATTATTAGTTGAGTTGAATCTCATCGTATTTCTCTCAATTCCTGAACCTTGAGAAATGACACTTGCCACTCCAGTAGCAGTAATGGTAATTGCCCAACTTCCTCGATCATCATTTGTTTCTTGAGTTCTCAAATAGTTATTACTTCCAGTTTGTGCATGTAGATATCCATCACCTGTATATAGTCCAAAGGTTCCGCTGATGGTCCCTTCGGTTAAGGTGAGAATTTGGGCATCTTCTGGAACGGTTGAAAGCGTTCCATCTGAAGCAGCGACAGCGACAGAACCGCGGTTATTTCCGTTTTGTGTGGTACTCATTGCATAAGTTCCAGCATAGGCGAGAATTAGTACTTCGTCTCCAACGCTTAAATTAGATTCACTGAGTACCAGACTAGCGCCACTAGCGCCGCCACTATAAGAGGTGGTAAGAACGAAGTTAACGACTAAAACTGAAGTAGTTGTATAAACATCATCGATTCCAAGTCTAATCGTTTTACCGTTATGATCAAAATCGGTTAGAGGTGTAGTCGGAGTGATTGTCGGAGATGTAACCGGGTCCCAGGTTCCACTATAAACATAAATCGTCACATCATTAAGGGTGAGATCACTTATCGCACCGCTCGAACGTGTCGCTTCAATCACACCTGGAGATAAGGTATTTCCTTCTTTATATGTCGTGACTCGACTCGTCCAAGAAATTGAGGCAATTGCATCTTCTAAAACTGTGACTGAAACCATCGCAGTTGCGGTGATCTCGCCTTCAGCATATGAAATCTCGAACGAGCTAGTTCCATAAATAAGAATTGGAAGAGTTAATTGTGATTCATTTAATGTCACTTTGCTATTGTCATCATAGACGGCTTTGATCGCTAAACCAGTGACATCAAGGGTTGTGCCTTCATATTGTGAACCATTGGTCAATGTGCCAGTCACTTCTAGACCATTGGTTAAAGTCGCCGCGGGTGCGCCACCATAGGAAATAGTGATGGATTTAATCCAGGTCTGCGTGTTAGATCCGTGAATATTTTGCACAGTAAAAGCTGAGCCTAGTAAACCTTGAATTGTGACTGTCGAACTAGCTGTAGGTTGTGCACTATATTTTGAAACACCATCTACTTTGACTTCAGTAGTCGCAACAGTTGTGCTAAATAGAATATCTAATTGGGTTATTTTATAAGATATGTCAGTCAAGGTGACTGTTAATATGTTACCGTTATTGTTCGCTCCATAATAAAGTCTTAATTGGCCGGCGGTATTTAATCCGATGTGGTTAGTTGAACCACCTTTAGTCGAAACAGCGGTAAATGGTTTACCACTTAAGCCGACTAGATTAGCGTCATCGTTCCCTGTCATGTTCGTGGTGGTTCCACCTGGATATTGAAGAATTGCGGTCTGTGATGGTTGCACTTCATTAGTGACATTCACAGTACAAGTTGCGGTAAATCCTCCATCTTGAGTAGTTGCGGTGATAATCGCGCTGCCAGTTTGAACACCACTCACTAGCCCAGAACTATTTACAGTAGCGATATTTGTGTTACTCGATGTCCACGTAACAGCTGTATTACTTGCATTACTTGGTGAAATGGTTGCAATTAATTGTTCTGTTCCAAGAATCGCTAAAGAAGTACTCGTTTTGTTTAGTGAAATGCCTGTCACATCAACATTAACAGTGGCTGCATTTCCAGAAGTGCAATTATCGGTCGAGGAAGTTGCGTAAATGCCAGATGAATTATTCCATATGCAATCGACCCAATCAGGAAAATCGATAAAAGGATTACGATTTTTTTGAAAATTGCGATAAATGAGATTGTTACGGTGAATTTCATAATCATCGACAGGATCTGATCTGTGCCATGCTAAAAGAGTATTTAAGGAAGCGTAACTTGCAGGAGTAGTATCACTACTGCTAATAGCTGTTCCATCAGTAACGTAATTTTCATCTAAAATTAAATAAGGTTCAAAATCCGAAATTGCTCCACTAATTCCAGCATAGTTATTATATCTTGCCACCATATATAAACATGCTCGAGCAATATCACCTTTATCGGAATCTTGGGGTTCGAAAACTTTTTGGGATCCACTAACCCCAGGATTGGTACCGCGTATATTGTCATGAATTCCGTCTCGAAGTTCTTGCGTGTCAATATCTGTGACATTTCCATAAGCGTAATTATTGTGATGAACTTGATTGACACGTGCATCAGCGATTACTAAATGATGAATATCAGTACCAGCGGGGCCTGATGCTCCTTTGTCAGCTTTAAATCCTCTTGATTGTGGCCAGATGTGTTCTCTATTTAAAGCATTATAAACGTCGGTGTGAGAACTCGAAATCTTCATATTGTGTGTATCATTATCATTACGATAAAGAACATGTATGTAAGGGTCGTCATTATTATTGTTGTAACCAGTAACTATACCTGTTGAAGCATTATAAGTTCCTGCGATACCAGAAGCAGGAGAACGCGTCCAATTTCGCTCGGTAATTTTTGCAGATTTCCAAACATTATCGTAACTAAGGTATTTCATATCATTATATAAAATAGGCTTAAGGTTTTTTAAAAGGTTCGTGCCTTTTCTTTCATTCACCGCTAAAGAATCAATTGAGGAATAATATGATCGAACCTCACTTTCGGTATTATCATTCAAATTCAATGTCGTAGGAATAGAAGTTGAAGAAGGCGGGGCGCCAAGAGCGAGTTCTGCATCTTTATTACTAATTTTATTAGTAAATGTGAATAATGATGCAAGAATGAAGCCAAGGCTTAAGAGTGTAAAGTTCCGTTTGATGTTTTTCATAATATTTCGTATTTCTTTTCTAAATAATTATTGTACTTCAATGCCGATGCGATAGCAGTATAACGCTTTTTGGATTCCGCTTATTTCAATTGTCACGACTCCGCTCATTGCGGTGTCTAAAGTGGCAATGTAAGTGTTGAAACCAGATGTATTCGGTTCTAATGTCATTTGTTCAATTAAAACGCCATCTACTTTAAATGCGATTGTCGCCAAGGTATTTGAGGCTACTGACCCTTCAAATGCAATCTCTTTGATTAAGTTTTTAGACGCTAAAGAAAATTCATCAACGCTGGTTAAAGTCAAGGTTCCGATACTCGCACTCGCTGATCCAACTTGAACACCACGAGTCTTATCATTTGCGGTGTAAGTTGCGCTTGCATTAGTTCTTAGCTCTGTCCATTCAACGCCGCTTAAAGTAGTTGAGTTAGTCACTCCAGATGCACCTGAGAAATTGGCTGTGGTAAAAGTATGGTTCCAAGACATTTGTGCCACCGGATCAACAGTTATATTGATTGGATAAGTTATTGTTTGATGAGAAGAATTGATATAAACACTGACTTCTTTAGTTCCACTGGTAGAAAATGTTTCGTTGTCTTCTACTCCACTAACAGTGAACTCGTCAGCACTTAAAGTCTTACCCACTGTGAAATTTTTATTCACTTCGACAACTTTCAAAGAAGTGCTTTTACTAAAAGTTTCGCCGACTAAAAATTCATAGACGCCATCTTTAACTGCATGGTTGTTCACTTCGGCAGAAGCGATCTCGAGTTTTAAAATTGTCGGTTCAATATATTTGAGTTCACCGGATTCATTTTGTTTTGATCCAAAAACATAATCGGCGAGTTCTGGATAATCGATATATGGATTGCGGTTAAACTGATAAGCCAAAACCGCAGTGTTATGTTGGTACTCTTCTCGAGTTACCGGATTGAGATTCCATTCTAACAGGTTAGAAAGGTTACCATGGCATTTATCTCCAGTTCCACAAAGCTCCTCGCGCAAATAAAGATTACTATACATGGTCGCCATATAAAAGATAGCGCGAGAAGTCTTACCTTTATCATCGCTATTGCTCGGTTCAAAAACTGTATCAGTATATTTGTTGTCCCCGATTGTGCCAGTTGGGGTTTCAACATTTCCTAGATTTTTATTACCTCGTGAATTGTTGCCAGTTGTCCAAGCCGCAAACAAATTATGAAAATCTGTAAGTGGTCCAGGTGAACTAGTGCTCGGATTAGATCCGACGATTAAGGTCTTTGGCATCACGTGTTCGCGATCCCAACCCAATTGATCTCCACTGCCTTTCGTACGAGTCTTTAAAATGTCATCTTCAGAATAAAGTTGATCGATCATATCGAGATTATCAAATGCCTGATCACCAGCTTGATTAACATTCCATACGCCATCGTATTTTTTAGCGACGAAACCGGTGTTAATTGCGGTGGATAATTTCGACTTTAAATCTTCTCCGTTTGTCCAAGACAAACAATTATTATAATAATTACCATATGCATCTACCGAGTAGGTAGTTCTATCGCCATCTTCAGAATTTTCTGAAGGAGTTTTAGGATTGCAAGAAGCTAATCCAAAAGACAATAATATTAATAATAGGAGAGATGAAAAACCCTTTTTATTCATAACAGCACCTCCATTACGTGATTATATGTTATATAATTCGAAGTTGCAATAACTCAAAGTATTCACAAAAAATAATAAACTGTGCTAGAATGCTAAAACAAAAAAGGAGTATTAGTATGAATAAAGTCGTTATATTCACTGATAGCTGTGTTGATTTAGGTTCTGACACCATCCAAAAACTGAAAGTAGAAGTTGTTCCACTTCTTGTTAATATAGGAGAGAAAGTATTTTATGATGGGGTAGATATTACCCCTCAAGATATTATTGACTCCGTCGCTAAAGGGGGAGTTTTTCCAAAAACTGCGGCCGCTGCCCCAGCAACTTTTATTGAAAGATTCACCCCATACATTGAACAAGGTTACGATATCTTTTATTGTGGCATTGGTTCAACTTTTTCCGCCACTCTTAATAGTGTTTTAATTGCACGAGCTGAATTTCCTGAAAACCGGATTTTTCTTGTCGATTCTAGCAATCTCAGTAGTGCAATCGGACTTTTGATTCTCAAAGCAGTTAAATATCGCGATGCAGGATTATCTGCAAAAGAAATTGCAGAAAAAGTATCTGAGCACGTCGATCGTCTAAGAGTTCAATTTGTTGTTGATACTTTAGATTTCATCTACAAAGGCGGACGATGCAGTGGTGCGACATTGTTCTTTGCAAAACATTTAAAAATTCACCCTATTTTGAAAGTGGGCGATGCTAAAATGAACGTCTATAAAAAGACCCGAGGACCGCTTGTCAAGGCTTGGAACGAGATGCTCAGTGACTTTAAGAAAGATTTAAAGAATCTTGATTTAGATAACGTTGTTATTGCCGGATGCGCTAACGAAGATGGTGAAAAATATATGGTTGAGCAATTGCAAAAATTAATTCCTGCCGAAAGTATTAGAGTGACCAAAGTCGGAAGTGTAATCGCTACACATTGCGGTCCTAACACAACAGGTATTTTATATCTGACAAAAAAATAAAAGCAGAACAATCAAAAAGAAAACGCGTTTTTGACGCGTTTTTGACGCGTTTTTTATCTTTTATTCGCTAATTTGTGAACTTTTATTTTTCCGGTGATCGATAATTAAGATAATCAAATATCCAAGCAAAAGAGGAATCATATAACCTAATAGATCGATGAGAACATCGGTTAATAATCCAGCTCTTTCAGGTATTAACAATTGAATCAGTTCTGATGAAACGGCAATGAAAAGTCCACAGGCCGAAGCGATGCTGAATCCGACATATAGAGGCTTTTCTTTTAACAGTAGATGAAAGGTAAAAAAGCCTAACAGTCCATCTCCAAAAAACAATAAAAAATGACCAAAGAATTTACGGATAAAGCCGTGGAATTGTTCAACGTTTTCAAAATTGATAGTTTCAGGTTTTAAGGTGTTGATGAATTCGGCGGCAAGATTTGAAAACTGACTACTTTGTTCACCTGAAATCTCGCCAGAGATAGTGGATTCGAGAATGATAAAAATGTTTAAAAGAACAAAAAATCCAAGAAGAATCCACTTAATGTTTTTTCTAAAAAAATTCATCATCAACCTTTTATTATTATTTACCAGCAATTGATAATTGACGGACGATAACTGAAGGTGCATTAACACCACCTAATTGCATTTTGGTATCACTACCAACCGCAGTGATATTTTGGAATAATTCAAGGAGATTACCGCTGACAGTAATCAGTGCAACTGGTCGAGTTTTCTTTCCATTTTCGATTAAAAAGCCTTCCGCCTTTAAAGAAAAATTACCGCTGACGGCATTGATTCCGGCATTCATCCCTTCTAATTCGGTGATATAAATTCCTTCGTTTACTTTTTCAAAGAGTTGTTCTTTAGTAAATTTTCCAGGTTTGATAAATAAAGTTGCGACGCCAGCACCAATTTTTCCGCCAGCTTTATAACCATTGCCTGTAGTTTCTACCCCGTCTTTTTTTGCGGTCTCTAAATTATAAAGGTAAGTTGTTAAAATACCTTTTTTGATGATGTCTTTATTAGAAGTGGCGACGCCTTCATCGTCAAATGAACGAGCATAAACAGTTTTTGCTAATGGTTTTTCACTGATCGTCACTTTAGTAGAAGCGACTTTGGTATTTAGTTTATTAACAAAAAGTGAAGATCGTTTTTGGACTCTTTCAGCATCAGCAGAGTTGATATAAATACTAGTTAAGGAAGCAAAAACATCCGGCGATAAAACAACCTTCATTTTCTTTGAATCAGTCGGGGTTCCTCCCAGTTTATCTAGTGCACCATTAACGATTTTCTCTGCTAATTCATCGATGTTAACGTTTTTATAGTCATTATCAAGAATGAGATCGAAATTAGTTTTCGTCTCACTATTTTCTTTTGCGACCGCAACTCCGACGAATGCGAAGTTATTGTTTTTTTGTTTCAGTTTTAAACCATGAGAATTTAAGATGATCAATTCAGATGAACTTTCGTTATAAGAAATATTTGCAGCTTCGATAATTCTTTTATCTTTTGCTAATATTGCTTTTTCCAAAGCAAAGAGGTCAGCTTTCTTTTTTTCAGTCGGAACTTTTTCGAGTTCAGAATTAAAGGTGTTCACTCTTTTATATTTTTCACTCCCTTTAAACAAAGAAGCGATTTCTTCTTTTTCAATCACTTTAGCATTTTCGACAATTGCATCGACTAGAAAAGGGATTTTGTCTTTGGTAAAACTAGAAGTGGTGGCTTGACCAAATTTTCCTCGATAAACTCCACGCGCAACAACTGTGATATTTGTACTCGCTTGTATCGACTCCATCTCGCCATGAAAAACTCCCATAGAAAGAGATGAATTTTTGCTAATGTATAGTTCAGATTCAGTAATATTTTTTTCTTTTGCAATAGCAAAAAATCTTTGATAAATGTTCATATTATTTAAGTTCGCCTCCTCTTCCTCCGACTGTGATCGAACTGATGCGCAATGTCGGTTGACCAACGTTTACTCTGATGCTTCCTGAAGAGGCACCACACATTCCTTGGCTAAGAGATAAATCATCTCCAACCATATCTATTTTAGGAAGGATTTCTTCTCCCTTTCCAATCAAAACCGCACCTTTTACCGGTTCGGCAATTTTACCATCGCGAACAATATAAGCTTCCGAACAAGCAAAATTGAATTCTCCGGTTGTCGGATCGACACTGCCACCAGAAAATGATTTAGCGTAAAGTCCTAATTTTGTCGCTTTGATGATGTCTTCAGGTTTGCTGTCACCTTTATCGATATAGGTGTTGCTCATCCTCGAGGTTGGTTCATAGCGAAAACTTTGTCTACGCGAGGCTCCGTTTGGAGCGGCATTCATCCGACGTCCGTTAAAACTATCGACCATGTATTCTTTTAGAATACCTTTTTTAATTAAAACTCGTTTAGTGCCTTTGATTCCTTCGTCATCATAATCGATAGAACCCCATTCATTAGGAATCGTCGAATCATCGATTGCGGTAACTAATGAAGAAGCGATTTTTTCTCCGATTTTGTTTGAAAAGCAGGATAAGTTTTTGCTGACACCTGAGGCTTCTAAAGCGTGTCCGCACGCTTCATGAAACAAAACTCCGCCTGTGCCACCTTGAATGATTACAGGCATCACGCCACTTGGGCATTCTTTTGCTTCGAGCATTGTGATACAAGTTTCAGCAGCTTCCCGAGCAATTTTCTTTAAATTGATATTTTCAGATTTGAAATAAGAAATATCCATTTGGGCGCCTGGACCTTCAAATGTCGTTTCGATTCCATTTTGATCAGCCGCAGTAATCATAAAAAATGCTCGACCGAATTGATTTTTGGCTTTGACAATGTCTCCACGCGAAGTATAGATTACTGTGTTTCTTTCTGTGTCGTTAAAACCACCGATCGTTCGGACAATCCGCGGATCAAAATTTTCAATTTCTTTAAGCCCTTCTTTGATTAAGGCGACTTTTTCTTCCTTAGTGACATCGCTATAATCTCTACCAATTGGGCTGATAGTCTTATATTTCTTTTCTTTTAAATGTGTGACTTCGAGAACTCTTTTGTCTGAAAAACTTTTTGACAAGGTTAGCGCGAGTGCTAGAAGTCCTTTTTTAGATAAGTCACAAGTATAACCATAAACGCTTTGAAGATTCTTTAATAATCTGATTCCGACACCATTACTATTGACGTTTGTCGAAGTTTCAACTTTTCCATTATCAATACTCAAAGAGTAAGTATTAGTGTCTTCATAAAATATTTCAGCATAATCTGCACCAGTAGAAAGACCGAGGTTAAGAATTTCTAAAGCTAATTTTTTTGAAATCATACGTATTCCTCCTTATAAATTATTATAAGTTTATATTTTTAATCTCTTAAAAACAACTAAATTACATTGACAATATGAAAAATTATTCATATACTTTAATAAATAAGAAAGGTTTTTGTGAAAAACATGGATATTAGAAATAAAATTATCGATGATGAAGTCATTCAAAAGATGAGTCAAATGCTCTTTGTTTCCAGTGAAAAAAATCGTTTGAAAATTCTTGTTTCCTTGTTCGAAGGCGAAAAATGTGTGAGTGATTTAGAAGAAGCGACCGGCGCTTCTCAATCTTTAGTTTCACATCAACTGCAAGTGCTCAGGAAAGCAAAACTCATCACTTTTCGAAAAGATGGGAATCGAGTTTTTTATTCATTGGATGATGATCACATTTATAAATTAATTCAAGTCGCCTATGAACACGCCCAAGAAAAGGAGCAACACAATGAAGAAAATTAAATATTACATCAGAGGAATTGGTTGTTCGTCTTGTGCTTTAGAAATCGAACATAGTTTGTCTCAAGATTCAAATATCAAAAAAGCGACAATTGACTTTGCTAACGGGACGATGAGTATTGTCTATTCACAAGAAGAATATTCAATTTCAAAATTAACTGAATTAATCAAGAAAGTAGAAAACACCGAAATTGAAATCGTCAAACAAAATCCGGCGAAAAGAGATAACAAAGCAACAGTTTTTGATACAAAAATGCGTTTATTGATAATAAAAGTTGCGATTAGCACGATTTTGCTTATCGGTGCAGTTTTGTTTGAACATTTTTTGACTGGAGACAAATTCACTTGGCAATGGGGGATTCATTTTTCTATTTACCTTTTAGCGTATCTTTTGATGGCCTACGATTATATTTGGAAAGTTTTAAAAAATGCACGGAGGTGGCAAACGCTTTTTGACGAAAACACTTTGATGATTATTGCTTCTTTAGGAGCTTTTATTATCGGGCAGTACATGGAAGCGGTTCTCGTGATTCTTTTAGCGCATGTTGGCAATATTTTCGAAGCGATATCTTTAAGCAGTTCTTATAATTTGCTCATCGGGGCAATAGATAAAAGATCAAAAACCGTCTCTTTATTAAAAAATGATAATTCAATTGAACTCATCGATGCGAAAAATCTTAAAATCGGTGAAGTGATTGTGATTAAGGTCGGGGAAGTTGTCCCTGTGGACGGTGTCGTCATCGAAGGAGCCGGATTTTTGGACACATCAAGTGTAACTGGTGAGTTTATTCCGCTGGACGCTAAAGAAAAAACAAAAATTTATAGTGGCTTCGTCTTAAAGTCAGGATTTTTAAAATTAAAAGCAACTAGTAAATTTGATAATTCTACGACTGCAAAAATTCTCAACATGGTTGTCGACAGCAAAGAACATAAAGCAAAAGCAGAAAATTTTATTACGAAATTTGCTCGCCTTTATACACCGATTGTCGTAGTAATTGCGATTATTATCGCGATTTTTCCATTTCTTATTATTTCGCTAGTAAATGGAAGTTGGGTCACTGATATTTGGAAAGACTATCTTTACGCAGCATTAACATTTTTAGTTGTCGCTTGTCCATGTGCGATAGTAATTTCTGTCCCGCTCGCTTATTTTTCTGGTATTGCTTTAGCATCTAAAAACGGCATTATTATCAAAGGTGCTAATTATCTCGATCGTCTAAACGAAGTTAAAGTTTTAGTCATAGATAAAACCGGAACTTTGACGACAGGAGAATTTTCTGTGACTGAAATTCAACCCAGCGGGATTACTTTAGAACAATTTAAAGAATTTGTTTTAGCGGCTGAATATTACTCCACTCACCCTCTAGCGGTAGCGATTAAGAAAAATTTTAAAGATACGATTCTCGATGGGAAAATTGAAAATTATGAAGAAAAAATTGGCTCTGGCATTACTTTAATTTATAAAGGCCATCAACTTGTTTTTGGCAACTTAAAAATTGTAAAAAAATATCTTGTTGAAGGAAAAGATAGAAAAGAAAATATCACCACTTTGCATTTGCTTGTCGATAATAAATACGCTGGATTTTTAACAATGGATGATACGACTAAAGACAATGCAAAAAAGACAATTGATGTTTTAAAAGAGCTCGATGTCAAAACGATGGTTCTCACCGGTGGAAATAAAAAAAGTGCAGAAGTATTTGCTAATGTTATGGGAATCAAAGAATATCACGCTGAATTATCGCCTAATGAAAAAGTTGAGTACTTAAAAGATGAAATCACATCAAGACGAGGAGCAGTAGCGTTTATGGGTGATGGCGTCAATGACGCGCCGAGTATTATTTTAGCGGATGTTGGTGTCGCTATGGGAGCTTTGGGGAGCGATTCAGCAGTTGAAAATGCCGATGTAGTTCTTTTAAATGATGACCCATATAAATTTGTCGATGCGATTAAAATCGCAAAAATGACAAGAAAAAGAGCAATTGCATGTATTAAAACTGCTTTATTCATTAAAATTTCCATTATGGTCATCACTCTAGTACTTGCGGTTTTAAATATCGCATTTAATATGATGTTCCTTGCGGTTTTAGCAGACACAGGTTTAACGGTTTTACTCGTCATCTATGCATTCTTACTGATCAAGAAGAAAATTAGATGATGAGAAGCACTCCAATAAATTGAAGAATAGTCCCGATTAAAACGAATAAGTGGAAGATGCTGTGCATCCACTTTTTCTTTTTTCCGAGAACGTAAAATAAAACTCCTAGTGTATAACTTATCCCTCCAAACAAAATCAATAGCAGAACGGTAGTTTCTAACATCCTTAGAGCGGGGTAATAAAAGATGATTGCCCAACCCATTACCACATATAAGATTACGGTGATAACTTTTATAGCTTTCCCGTTCAAATTGAAAAGATTGAGTAATGTACCGATGAGTAATCCGATGATTTCAATTGAAAAGATGATAATTCCGATATTTGTCTCTTTAAAGGCAAAAGCACAAATGGGAGCATATGTTCCGGCGATTAAAAAATAGATCGTATTGTGATCGATGAGGCGGAAGAGTTTTTTCCAAGTTGAGGTCTTTGGTAGTGCGTGATAAATCGTTGAATTGAGATAAAGCAAAATCATACAAAAGGCATAGAAGAATAAAGATAGACTTTCAATCCAACTGTAATCGTTTAAAATCGTGAACCCAATCGCGGTTCCTAAAGTGATGAGTCCAAAAACAACACCGACCAGATGGCTGATCCAGTTGAAAGTTTCTTCCCCTTTAGAATATTTAGGAAGTGGGTGACTTTTTAAAACTTCTTTCATTTCATCAACGGTCATCGGGTTTCTCCTTTTGCCTATTCACTATAAAAAAAGAAACGTGATTGACCAACCTACTCAACAAAATTATTCATTAGAGAGAAAAAACAAAAAGTAGAAAACGAAAAAACTGCTCTACTTTGAGTAGAAACAAGGCTCCTTCAATCAACTTTATTACAAGTAATAAAAGCGATATCGTCTCAATTGTTGATGAAATAAAGTCGGTGAATGTTTAAACTTAAAAGAAGGAGTGAGTATGAAAGTTTTACTTTATTTTGAAAATTTAAACACGATTAAAAAAAGCGGAATTGGACGTGCTCTTCGTCACCAAATGGAAGCTTTGACCTCTGCTGGGATTGAGTACACCTTAGATCCGAATGACAATTTTGATTTAGCACACATCAATACTTATTGGGCAAAGTCAAAAGCAATCCTAAAAAAATGTAAAAAAAGAGGTATTCCTGTCATTGTCCATGGACATAGCACCATTGAAGATTTTAAAAACTCATTTCGCGGTTGGAAATTGATGGCGCTTTGGTTTAACCCCAATTTGATGTGGTTTTATAAAAATGCTGACTTTATTATTACTCCTACGCTGTATTCCAAAAAATGTATTGATAATTATAAGTTAGGAACCGAAGTGATTCATGTTTCAAACGGAATCGAACCAAAAGATTATGCACTCGATAAAAAGAAGATTACTGATTTTAAAAAACATTTCAAAATCACCGATGAACATGTCGTGATCAGTGTTGGTTTTCCTTTTAATAGAAAAGGAATCAAAGATTTCTTTGAAATTGCTAGGCAAAGACCTGAAACAAAGTTCATTTGGTTTGGTTTTTTGCAAAACATTCTCATTTCAAGAGATGTTAAAAAAGCGATTAGACAAAAGCCTGAAAATGTTTTGATGCCCGGCTATATTGATAACGCGATTATCAAAGGAGCATACCGCTATGCAGAATGTTTACTTTTCCCTTCTTATGAAGAAACTGAAGGAATTGTCGTATTAGAAGCATTAGCATCTAGTTGTCCAGTTTTAATTCGCGATATCGGTGTTTATGCGGACTGGCTCAAAGATGGACGAGATTGTTATAAGGCTCGAAATAATGATGAGTTTTTAGAAAAACTAGATTATCTAATGTCA
>Ga0265293_10009262_pt1 | contig 14216 bp, 14 predicted proteins | sample Munlanlewell138R_FD_192505 | JGI IMG/M metagenome (GOLD analysis project Ga0265293, IMG submission 192505) | Leachate microbial communities from a municipal landfill in Southern Ontario, Canada - Leachate well 138R | ecosystem: Engineered > Solid waste > Landfill > Unclassified | place: Canada...
CAAAGCGATGGTATCATGAAAGTGAGTGTTGGTACAGGCGGTAGCGGAGAAACTGCTGTAGGTGCCGGTGCTTCTTGGTCTTGGTAACAGCTGTTAATATATATTAAAGTCCTTTCCGTCTCCACGGTTTTCGTGGGGACTATACTCCTTTTTATATTAATTTAGACAAATCCCCTTGCCATGATGTAGCCCCCCCTGTACATCATGGCTATTTTAAATGATATAATCGTATTTTTTCACTCTCATGCATTGTATTGTAATGGATATTTGTCTTTTAGGCTTCAGTATGCATTTCCACCCTGACAATGGGAATGAGCTTAAAATAAATAATGTCATTAGAATGCACATTGAAAGCTCCCCAAATTTTTGCTCTGTAAAAATGGGTGAGCGATTCATGAGAATGACGATTTTTGCACTACTTTTTCTAAAAAAGTAGTAAAAAGAAGAATGGATCGTCACACTTTATTCGCGACAACGAAAGAGGTATCCATATAAACAGTCATTGTGTGCTTTGAGTTGGAATCCATAAAAGAGTGGATACAGAATCAAGTTCGGTATGACGAGAGTCTGCTCTTGCAATAACAAAGTATTTTTTGTATACTAGCAAAAGTTAGATGTTATCAATCCCACAGGAGGTATATCATGGCAGCAGCTTGGCTCACAGTACTCGCGAATGTTCCATGGTCGGAAGTCATTAAAAATGCACCAAAAGTTGTAGATGGCTCCAAAAAACTCTGGAAAACAGTTACCAAAAAAACTTCTCATATATCCGATGTACAAAAGCATGGCATACCACAATCAGAAGTGATAGCTTCACTGGAAGCTTCAATCTCTGATCTGCAAACTCAAATGCTCGCATCTTCTGAACTTATCAAAGAACTAGCCGAACAGAATACACAGCTTATAAAGCGTATAGAAACCAACCGGATACATATGCTATGGCTAAGCACTGCAATTGTTGTAATTACCATAATATTTGGTCTAAGTTTGGCATTTACGTGAGAATGTATATTTGTTTTTTGTGATTCTGCATGCATCCCTTCCTGATGATAGGAATGAGCTTACAGTCATTCCGTGCTTTGAGTTGGAATCCATAAAAAATTGGATACCGAATCAAGTTCGGTATGAGGGCAACAAATAATGTCATCCGAGCATCATTATAAGTAGGCAATATTTCAAAGCGGCTAGCATGAAATATACCGTAAACGATATTGTTCGGATGACGATTTTCTTTGATTACCCTTCTTTGTAAAAAGAAAGGTATAGAAAATGGAAGATATTTTTTTCTTTGATACTTTTTATAAAGTATCATAAAATCATCATATCCTTCGCTTCTTATAATATAATTAAAACTAAAAATAATTCATAATTTCTTGCAATGGTTTAATATTTTCTGTATACTTTTAATATAGTTGATAAGTAATATAGATTGACATATGTCCGGCAAACAGAAATTATCTCAAAGGAGAGTTTGATGCAGGAAAATAACAAAACAAGTGCATTGGTTTTAGGGGTATTTATACTTCTTGGTTTGAGTTCACTTGGCTACCTTATAGGCAGCTCTGCGATAAAATTTAAAGAGTATGAACGGACAGTTACCGTCAAGGGGCTATCAGAAAAAGAACATGTGGCAAATATAGTCATATGGCCAATTCAGTTTACAACAGTCGGCAATAATCTCGAAGAGGTTTATAGCGCAATAGACGGCAATGCCGCAGAGATCAAACGGTTTCTTATGAATAAAGGGATAAATGAAAAAGAAATTTCATTTGGAACACCTTCTCTTACGGATAAATTAGCTCAGCAATATAGCAGTCAAGAAAGGCCTGAATTTAGATACTTAGCAAGCCAAACCGTTACAGTCTATTCTCAAAACATTAACGGTGTCAGAGATACAATGAGCTCATTATCCCAGTTAGGCAAAAAGGGGATCGTATTTAGCGGAGGAGATTATCAAACACAAACTGAATATCTCTTTACGAAATTAAATGATATAAAACCTGCGATGATAGAAGAAGCTACCATGAAAGCCAGAGATGTAGCGCAGAAATTTGCATCTGATTCAAATAGCACTTTAGGCAAGATAAAGCAAGCCTCGCAAGGGCAATTCAGCATAGAAGACAGAGACAAAAACAATCCTCATATCAAAAAAATCAGAGTAGTTTCTACGGTGGAATATTATTTGTCAGATTAAGGTTATTAAAACATCTTTATACGTAATAAAGGAGTGGTTATGAAAGTTGCCGTCAGCGGCGCAGGAGGTTTTATTGGCTCACACCTTGCGTCTATGTTCAAAGAAAAAGGATGGGAAATATCTCCAATACACACTCATGACTTTGATCTCGATGATGCATCCTTTGCTAAAAAGCTTACCGGTGCTGATGTTGTGATACATGCTGCGGGGGCAACTATCAACAAACGCTGGACCCAAAAATATAAAAAAGTACTTTACTCAAGTCGCGTAGATACGGCCAAAAAGATCGTCAAAACGATGGAAAATATGGAGCAAAAACCAAAGCTCTTTATTTGTACATCTGCTGTGGGTATCTATTCTTCTATAGGCAAACACGACGAAGAACATGCCAAATACGCTGACGATTTTCTAGGACGGTTGGCGCAGGATTGGGAAAAAGCTGCAATCAAAAGCACCAAACTGGGTATCAGAACCGTCATTTTCCGCTACGGGATCGTGCTAGGCCACGGTGGCGGTATACTAAAAGAGATGTTATTGCCTTTCAAACTAGGGCTTGGGGGCACGATCGGCAATGGTAAACAAAATTTTACCTGGGTGCACATAAATGATCTTATGCGCGGCTACCTCTTTGCAATAGAACATCCAGAGATCAAAGGGGTATATAACCTGATGGCACCCAACCCTACCACAAATTACGGCTTGACAAAAGCGCTTGGAGCAGTTCTGCATCGCCCCACTTGGTTTACAATCCCAAAATTTCTCTTGAAACTGCGCTTTGGTTCTGATGCAGCTGAGGCTCTTTCAAGCGGACAGTATGCCACCCCAAAACGTCTTAGTGAGGCTGGATTTAAGTTTGAATTCAAAACCATTAAAGAGGCCCTAAATGACTTATTTGGCCAAGATCTGTAAAATAATCTTGCATATAAAAATACGGTACTTAGCAATGTCAATATTGCAAACAATGAATATTGCTTTTTTGCTTGCAATGTTCTTCTCACCTCTACATGCAGACAAGCTCTCAAATAAGCTAAACACTATCAAACTGCCGCCTGGTTTTCATATCGACATCTATGCCAGTGGTATAAAAGGCGCACGTTCTCTTGCCATCGGACAGCGTGGCACCATTTTTATCGGTTCCCGTAGCAATGGAAAAGTATATGCACTTCAAGACAGCAACGGCGACTTCCGAGCCGACCGGCGTTTTGTCATAGCTAGCGGACTCAATAATCCAAATGGCGTTGCTTTCCGCAACAATGCACTCTATGTCGCTGAAATTGGCCGTATTTTGCGCTTCGATGCTATCGAAAGCAGACTAAATAACCCTCTTGCTCCCATAGTCGTAAACGACACTTTCCCTAAAGACACTCATCATGGTTGGAAATTTATTCGTTTCGGGCCTGACGGATATCTATATATACCCGTGGGTGCTCCTTGCAATATCTGTGATCCCAGAGATCCGCGCTACGCCTCTATTATGCGGATGCGGCCCGATGGAACTGGACTAGAGATTTTTGCAAGCGGAGTGCGAAACACGGTGGGATTTGACTGGCACCCCATATCGCATACACTATTTTTTACTGATAATGGCCGAGATTGGATGGGAAATAATATACCTCCTGATGAGCTTAATATGGCTCCAAAAAAGGGGATGCATTTTGGATTTCCTTACTGCCACGGTAATAATATGATTGATCCTAAATTCGGTAAAGGGAAAAAGTGTACTGATTTTACTAAACCTATAAAAGAACTTGGTCCTCATGTCGCTGCGCTGGGGATGCGCTTTTATACTGGCAACCAATTTCCAAAAAAGTATAAAAATCAAATATTTATTGCCGAACACGGTTCGTGGAATCGCATCCCGCCCGCTGGCTATCGTATAACTCTTGTCGGCTTTGATGAAAATAATTCACCATCATACAGCGTCTTTGCACAAGGGTGGCTTGAAGGCATTACATCATGGGGAAGACCTGTTGATATTTTGGTTATGCCAGACGGCTCCATTCTAGTATCAGATGACAAGGCTGACGCCATCTATCGTATCTGGCATAGCAACAAAAGATGATCGTGTCTAGTTAATGATAACTAAAACTTACGAGCAGTGACCCCCGCCGCAACAGCCGCCTTTTGGTTTGGCTTCATTCATGTTTACGGATATATGAAGTGCGTCACCGGCTTCACTTAATGAGAAACTATGTTTACCGCAAAATTCATCATTCATATAATCTACCATATATTTAGCTCTAAGCAGCGCTTCATCTTTGGATTGGAATGATTGATTATTTTCAAAATCACTTTCTTTAAAACATTTACATTCTTTTTCTATTACTATTGTTGTCATTATTTTCCTTTGTTTTTTAAATGGCGATAATAGCAAATATACATAAAATACAAATAAAACAAATAATTATAAATTGTTTTTTAAATTTTTATAATTGCGACTAAGTTGCAAAAAATAGTCAGACTATGGGTAAAAAAGACATTTTTTGGGTAAAATTCAATTATTGCTTATAAGGATACCAATAATGAAACTAAATATATTTTTCAAACTTTTTTTACTGCTTTTAATGAGCTCTTTTTTATTTGGTAAAACTATTGTGGCCGTAAGTGTATTACCCCAAGAAAATATTACTAAGGCTATCGGTGGAGATAAAATAGATGTTCTTTTAATGGTCAAGCCCGGTGCTTCTCCTCACTCATATGAGCCAAAACCTGCTCAAATGATAGCTTTGTCACATGCCAAACTTTATCTAAGCATCGGTGTAGAATTCGAACATGCATGGCTGGCAAAATTTAAAGCGCAAAATCCAAGAATGAAAATAGTAGATTCTTCCAGAGGAATAAAAAGAATTGGTATGGTTGCACATCATCATGACGAAGATGAGCATCATGAAGGCGATCACCACGAAGATGAAGACAAGGGCAAAGATCCGCACATATGGACATCTCCGGCGAATATCAAGATCATAGCTGCAAATACTCTTCAAGCACTCACACGAGCAGATCCGACTAATAAAGCTTATTATGAGACAAATTATCGTAAATTGCTCCAAAAAATAGTAGCCACAGATAATGAGATCCGCTCTATACTTAAAAATATTCCAAAAGGTTCTAAATTTATGGTATTTCATCCCGCATGGGGATACTTCGCTTCTTCATATGGACTCGTGCAAGTACCTATTGAAGTCGAAGGCAAAGAGCCAAAACCTTCTGCATTGGGAAAACTTATTAAAGAAGCCAAAGAACAAAATATCAAAGCTATATTTACCCAGCCTGAGTTTTCCGATAAAAGTGTACATTTAATAGCTTCACAACTCAATATAAGCGTCGTCAAGGCATCTCCGCTAGCTGCCGATTGGTCAGCTAATCTCATCGGATTGGCTCGTGCGATAGCTGTCAACACTTCCAGGTAAAATATGGCTTTAATCAATATCAAAAATCTCTTTTTTGGATACAACGAAGAGAGAGTGCTTGAAAATATAGATCTTCAAATAGAAAAAGATGATTTTATGGCCATTATTGGACCAAATGGTGGCGGCAAATCAACACTACTCAAACTTATATTAGGAATACTCAAACCACAATCAGGCAGTATAGATTTTATTGACAACTCTATTACTATAGGATATGTGCCTCAAAATATAAATATCAATACAGATTTCCCGGTCACCGCTATAGAGGTGGTTCTTATGGGTCATAGTGGTACAAAACGCCCAATTTTTGGCTATGGCAAAAGCGAAACCATGTGTGCCATGCAAGCATTAAGAGAAGTCGGGATGGAAGAGTATGCCAAATACAGAATCGGTTCACTTTCAGGCGGCCAGAGACAACGAGTCATGATAGCAAGGGCTTTATGTTCCCATCCTTCGGTTGTCATACTAGACGAGCCGACTTCAAGTATAGACGCCAACGGTCAAAAACAAATTTATGACCTACTCAAAGAATTGAACAAAACAATGACTATAATTGTAGTTAGTCATGATATATCCATTACAATGGAATATGCCAATAAAGTAGCATATATCAATAAAACACTCTCATTTCACGATATGAAACAAACAAAAAGCAGATTTTCTCTGCGTCCGCAAGGCCATTTTTGTGAGGTTGAGCTACTACAACTTTTAGGCAAAAATTCATGATAGAAGCACTCTCGTTTGAATTTATGCAGCATGCCGTCATTGCCGGGATATTAGTAAGCTTGGCGTCCGGCATCATCGGCTCTCTAGTTGTAGTTAATCGTATGGTCTTTCTGGCAGGAGGTATCGCACATACTGCGTACGGCGGGATTGGATTAGCTCTATTTTTGGGTATTCCTATATTTGCAGGAGCTTCTATTTTTGCAGTAGGTGCTGCGCTATTGATGGCATTCTTGACACTAAAGCATAGACATAGGATAGATACTTTTATAGGCCTCATATGGGCTGTAGGAATGGCGATAGGAGTAATTCTTATTGACCTTACCCCTGGGTATAATGTAGACTTGCTTAGTTATCTTTTTGGCTCTATATTGGCTGTGAGCTTGGATGATCTATATTATATGGGCGGATTGTTATTTGTAGTTGTCGCAATTGTAACTATATGGTATAGAGAAATTTTATCAGTCTCGTATGATAGTGAGTTCGCTTCACTCAGAGGCATTAATGTTCCTCTGTTCTATACTATTATACTAGTTATTTCAGCACTAACCATTGTCATAGCTATCAAAGTAGTTGGTCTTATACTAGTCATTGCCATGCTTACCATACCGGTATATATAGCAGAGAAATTATCTAAAAATCTTTTTGGAATGATGTTTTTATCCGGATTTATAGCTTCTTTGTTTGCGATTTTGGGACTTGGGATATCTTATGCGTTTGATTTGACATCCGGCGCAACCATTATACTGGTAAGCGCAGTGTCGCTTATACTGTTTTTAATATTGGAAAAATTTCAAAACAAACAAAATTAATATAAATTATTATAATTTTGTCACTGCTAATGATTTGTCTAGTTCTTGAGCAATACAAGAGAGCATGGATTGTGACAAACGCATTGAAAAATAAGAATAACCAAGAGAGTTTTTATTTTGAAACATTTTGCCCAATTGGTCACCATTGCTATCTAGATAATTCAAAAGCTTTTTATCATTCAGGAAGTTGGTTTGTGTGCATGCACATACTGCTTTAGCAGTTATTGGTCTTTGATCTGCAATATTCTGAAAATTTGGATTATTTTTAAACATATTATTAAAACCATTCTCACACCCTGTTGATACAATTTTGCCAAATGTATCAGAAGTTGCCCCTGCACCCCAAAGAGTAGCCAAACCAAGCATACCTATTGTTATATATTTACGAAGCATTATTATCCTTTATGTGTAAAATTTTTATGAATTATAACACAAATACCAAAAACACTCTAAGAGACAAAGAGGATAATTTCATGCCCCTGCGTTTTAGTGTATATTTGTCTTTTGCCTGTACGCGTAAAGACTGCAAGAACGAGCTTAAAGATTTTTTAGATATAGTAGCATAAACACATCAAAGGTAAAAGATGCGCTTTAGAATTTATTATGATGACACCGATGCCGGCGGTATCGTATATCATGCGAATTATCTCAAGTTTTGCGAGAGAGCTAGAAGTGAACTCTTTTTTGCTAGAGGCTCAACGCCTGCGATTGACGGCGGACATTTTGTAGTCAAACACATAGTTGCCGACTTTATAAAATCTGCCAAACTAGGTGATATGCTCGAGGTTAGACACCAGATACTAAAACTTGGCGGTGCATCACTAGAACTCAAACAAGAGATTTGGAAAGATGAGAAGAAGTTATTTAGTATGACTAGCACATTGGTCTTTGTCAAAAATGGCAAACCTGCCAGATTTAGTCAGGAGAGTGCGGCAATAATGAAAGAGATGTTTGGTGCAATTGACATAAAGAGTTAGTTTAATTATAATGGTACATATCCTATAACGAGGTGCATAATGAATCTCTTAGCCTTAAGTGTTAGCAAAAATATCACCAAAACAAAAATAGAAGATTTGCTAAATATTAAGCTCAATAAAGGTATTGAAAACGGATATTTCGGATTTAATGGAGATCTGCACATAGTATTGCTGCCGTTTGGAGTGTTAGCAATTATCACAGATGATAAACAAAAAATCCATAAAACATTGCAAACATTGGATATTGTCATGGATCATGATGATATAACACAAGATTATACAATCAGAATAGATCCCGAACTATCTACTGCATTTTTGATCACAAATGAAGAAATCGTATTAAAAGAGCTGTCTGAACTTAATTTTAATATTATTGCTTTATCAATTGCGCAAAGTGTAGGTTTGGAAAAATACGAAAAAAAACTTGATACCATTTTTACAAAAAGCCGAAATATAATAGAATCTACTTATATATCTAAAGTGATCAGTCGCGCTCATCTCATGGAATTTGCAAAACAATTAGTATTAACTCGTCACGATATGGTCGGCAAACTGTTGTTGTTAGACAAGCCCAATATTCTATGGGACAACGAAGAGGCCGAACATCTATATAATTCGCTTACTAAAATCCTAGAGCTGCACGATAGGCATGAAATTGCTCTGTCGAAACTTTCTCAAATAAAAGAAGATGTTATGCTTGTAATGGATTTGATCAATCATAAAAGAAGTGAATTTTTAGAATGGATAATAATTATTTTAATAGCAGTAGAAATTGTGATGGGATTGGTAGAGATGTTAGGTTAGATACCATATGACATTAATGTCATATGGTATTTTTAGCGGACCATCGCTTTAAGTTCATCTGCTGTGACTTTGTCAAAGTTAAGATATCTATATACATTATCTTTGTTTGTGTCATTGATTTTTTTAGTCACGATATCCATATACTCGTCTTTTGTAGGTATTTTACCTAGAAGTGCTGCGACTGCTGCCATCTCTGCCGATCCGAGATAGACTTTTGTATCCTTGCCAAGGCGATTATCAAAGTTTCTAGTACTTGTACTAAATACTGTATTACCTCTTGTAGCCTGAGCTTGGTTACCCATACAAAGTGAACATCCAGGTATTTCTGTACGTGCCCCTGCGGTTCCAAAGATAGCATAATAACCCTCTTCAATTAAAGTTTTTTCATCCATTTTTGTAGGTGGTGCTATCCATAGTTTAGTAGATACTTGACCTTCTCCTTTGAGAACTTCACCAAGTGCTCTAAACAACCCAATGTTAGTCATACAACTGCCAACAAATACCTCTTGTATCTCATGAGGTCTATTATCGTCTGCAAGTATCTCGCTCAAAGTTGCTACATCATCCGGATCATTTGGACATGCCAAGATAGGCTCAGTGATTTGATCTAGATCAATCTCAATGGTAGCAGCGTACTGTGCATCAGCATCAGCTTCTAGAAGTTCCGGGTTTTTGAGCCATTCTCTCATTTTATCCGCACGTCTTTGCAACGTTTTAGCATCTTGATAACCCTCTTCTATCATTTGCTCTATTAGAGCGATATTTGAGCTTAGATACTCTGCTATTGAATCTTTATTTAGTTTAACAGTACAAGCTGCCGCACTTCTCTCTGCTGATGCATCTGATAATTCAAATGCTTGCTCGCATTTCAGATCTTCCAAACCTTCGATCTCAAGAACTCTACCGGCAAAAATATTTTTCTTACCTTTTTTATCAACAGTAAGCAGTCCGTCTTTGATAGCTTGGTATGGGATAGCGTTAACAAGATCACGCAAAGTAATACCAGGCTGCATTTTGCCTTTAAATCTTACCAATACAGATTCAGGCATAGTAAGCGGCATCATACCGGTAACTGCTGCAAACGCTACAAGCCCACTACCTGCAGGGAATGAAATACCTATAGGGAATCTGGTGTGACTATCTCCGCCTGTACCTACAGTATCTGGCAAACAAAGTCTATTTAGCCATGAATGGATCACTCCGTCGCCCGGGCGAAGGATCACTCCGCTTCTGCTTGTCCAGAATTCCGGCAATGTATGCTGAAGGTTAATATCTGCAGGTTTTGGATAAGCTGCAGTATGACAAAATGATTGCATTACCATATCAGCACCAAAGCCAAGAGCTGCAAGCTCTTTGATCTCATCACGAGTCATTGGTCCTGTTGTATCCTGGCTGCCAACTGTAGTAGCTATAGGCTCACAATAAACACCTGGTTTAACTCCAGCCATACCGCAAGCTTTACCTACCATTTTTTGAGCAAGCGTATAGCCTTTGCCGTCATCTGCTGGTTGTTCAGGCGTCATGAATATATCTGAAACACCGAGGCCAAGAACGGCTCTGGCTTTTGCAGTCAAACCTTTACCTATGATTAGAGGGATTCTGCCACCTGCTCTCATCTCGTCAGGCATTGTATTTGGAGCAAGAGTAAATGTAGATACTACTACTCCATCTTTTTCTATTACACCGTCAAATGGCTTAACAGTGATAACGTCACCTGTTTCAAGAGAATCTACAGGAGCTTGAATAGGAAGACATCCGCTATCTTCTGCGGTATTGAAGAAAATAGGAGCTATGATGCTGCCTATTACTACGCCACCTGTTCTTTTGTTTGGAATACCTGGAATATCATCGCCCATATGCCATTGCACTGAGTTGATGCCTGATTTTCTACTGCTTCCCGTACCTACCACATCGCCAACATACGCAAGCGGGTGGCCCTTTTCTTTGAGTTTTGCCATAGTTTCAAGCGGTTTTTCCATTCTTGCGCCAAGCATAGAATTTGCATGAAGCGGTATATCTGCTCTAGTAAATGCCTCAGAAGCCGGAGAAAGGTCATCGGTATTTGTCTCGCCAGGAATTTTATACACCATAAGTGTGATTTCACGAGCAAGTTCCGGTTTATTTGTAAACCACTGCGCATTTGCCCAAGATTCTATAACTTCTTTCGCAAATACATTCCCGTGATCCATAAGTTCTTTGACATCATTGAAAGAGTTATATACCAAAATAGTATTCTTAAGCTCATCAGCCGCAGCTTGAGCTACTTCTACATGAGAATGTTTCAATGCTTCAACAAGCGGGCCTACATTGAATCCGCCAAGCATTTTTCCTAAAATTTTGATAGCATGTACTTTGTCTATTGCATGACATGAAGCATCATCTTGAATAATTGCATTTAAAAACGCTGCTTTGACATAAGCAGCATCATCAACGCCTGCAGGTACTTTATTTTCTATTAAATCTAGCAGATAAGCTTCGTCTTCTATCTTATCAGCTTTAAGCAAAGTTACAAGCTCGGCTACTTGAGTTGCATTGAGTGGCAATGGAGGAACACCTAGTGTGGCACGCTCCTGTGTATGTTTTTTATAATCTTCTATAAGTGCCATTAAATCTCCCTTGAGTCGTTAATTTATCATACTATACTAACTCAAACAAGATAAAAAAACTATAATTTGCATAAGTATGATCATAGCAACCTATCGGATTTGTATCAAATGGTTACAAAAAAATATCTATTTCGAGGGTCTGTCGACTATTTTTTCTTCTCTTTTTTCTTTCTAAAGAGATGATACTTCTCTTTTTTGAGAATTTTCTCTACATATTCGCTATCTGCTTTTTTAACACTAGTCCATAAACCCGAAGGCAATCGTACTTGAAGTTTTTTCTTTTCACGAAGTTTGATGATCCTTTTAGGAGAGAGAACCTTGCCCACCGGAGAGAAGTCTTCATTACATAGATCTACATCGTTGCGATAAAACAAAGTTTGTTTTTTGAAATTTCCCCATCCAGGAATCCCTTCATCAGTATAAGGAACTTCATATCCATTTTTAAATTCTACCATTATCGAATAAAAACTATCCGGGAATATATTTACTATCTTGCCTTTCCCAAATATAAGTCCATATACTTTATCGCCTTTTTTTGCATTGCTAAAATATGCCATTATCTCTCCTTTGACTCAAATAATCTCTCTATTGCCTTTGTTGTTTGGAGCACTTAAAATTCCATTTGCTTCTAATTGTTCTATTATGTTTGCAGCCCTATTATATCCTATTTGCAATTTGCGTTGCAAGTAAGATATTGATGTTTTGTTATCACTTAAAACTACATTTTTTGCCTGTTCATAAAGTGGATCAAGTTCATCTATCTCCATTTTATTGCCATTCTTGCCGTTTGTTGTATCAGTGCTCAAATAGCTCTCATCATACTCAGGAGATCTTTGAGCTTTTAAGAATTCTACGACAGTTTCTATCTCCTCTTCAGTATTCCAAGGAGCGTGCAATCTGACAAGTCCTACGGCTCCTGGAGGAGTAAATAGTGCATCTCCGCGTCCAAGCAGACTTTCTGCGCCCATGCCGTCTAGTATGACCTTAGAATCGATTCTTTGTCCTACTCTATAACTGAGTCTTGAAGGCAAGTTTGCTTTTATGAGCCCTGTGACAACATCTACGCTTGGACGCTGGGTAGCTACTATAAGATGTATGCCGCTAGCTCTTGCCATTTGAGCAAGTCTAGCTATAGAATACTCGACCTCCTTGCCTCCATTCATCATCAAATCGGCCAATTCGTCAATAACAACCACAATATAAGGCAGTGGAAGTGCAGAACGGTCTTTTGTTACCTTTTCGTTATAGTTTTCTATATTTTTAGTACGATTTTCTGCCATCAATACATAGCGTCTCTCCATCTCTCCTACCATATTTGCCAAAGCCGCAATTGCTTTTTTAGGAGAGGTGATAACCGGAGTGATAAGATGCGGAATGTCGTTATATATAGAAAATTCTAGCATCTTTGGATCTATCATCATGAGCTTAAGCTGGTCTGGATCATTACGATACAAAAGAGATAGTATCATTGCATTTATACCAACCGATTTACCGCTGCCTGTAGTTCCTGCTATAAGCAGATGAGGAAGTTTTTTGATATCTGTAACAAAAGGTTTTCCCACTATATCCTTGCCAAGAGCTACTGTAAGCGGTGATTTTGATTCTCTAAAAAGAGGACTTTCTAGAATTTCTCTAAGATAAATAGTATCTATAGTATCATTGGGGATCTCTACCCCCACTACATCGCGTCCTGGTATCGGTGCTTGTATTCTAATGGTCTCTGCACTAAGTGCCATAGCCAAATCATCTTGCAATCCCAATATCTTGGATACTTTAACATGCGGTGCGGGCTTAAATTCAAAGGTAGTTACAAGCGGACCGGTATAAGTGCGTATTACATCACCTTCGATATTAAACTTTTTGAGTTTATCTAAAAGCTCTTTTATTTTGCGGTCGATCTCTTCTTCATTTATCTTTTTGGCTATCCTTGGTGCTTTTTGCAAAAAGTCCAGCCTAGGCAGTTTAAAATTTTTTGGCTGGGGTGCTGCGCCTTTGTCAATTTGCGCCAATAGCTTGGAATTCTCTTCAAGCTCACTAATAATCTCAACATTTGAAGACGAAAAAGAGGATTGCTTTTTTTTATGATTTACAATTGTGTTTTGTTCGCCAGTAGATTGTATTTCGGTAAGCGGCTCTATTTTATTGTTTGCGATTGCTTTTTTATTGGCATTACGATCGGAATTTTTTACTTTTGAATGGATATTTCTCACTGGCAGATTATCATCGAACATCAACATATCACTTGCTTTGTCTGGATTTTCAAATGGGTTTCTTAGAAAGCAGAACATCTTCGAAAAACCTCTTTTAAGACCACCGAACTGTTGTGTAAGATCTACCTTGAAAGTATCATCTGATTGATATGAATAAGAGGTCTCATTTTTATTTTTTTTTGCTTTATCAAATAAATTTTCCCAGTTAAAATCATCATCCAATAACAAAATTGCACTTAACATAATCGTCATTAGCCAAAAGAGCCATATTCCTGCTTGTCCAATATATGGCTCCAGGAATGTAACAAAAGAGTGAGCCAAAAATCCGGCATTTTGCGGAGAAAATACCAAACCGCTAAAAACTACAAGACTGACAAATATGAGCATCCATCCGACAAAAAAATCTATACGTTTAATTAGATATCGATTCTTATATAGAGAAATAAGAGGAAAAATCAAAATGATCAAATTGATGTATGC
>Ga0265293_10009266_pt1 | contig 14215 bp, 15 predicted proteins | sample Munlanlewell138R_FD_192505 | JGI IMG/M metagenome (GOLD analysis project Ga0265293, IMG submission 192505) | Leachate microbial communities from a municipal landfill in Southern Ontario, Canada - Leachate well 138R | ecosystem: Engineered > Solid waste > Landfill > Unclassified | place: Canada...
GAAATATCAAAAATTTTAGATATGTCTGTTCACAGCATCACATTAGTTTTAGATGAAATGATGAGTGAATTCAATGTCGATGAAGACAGAGGTCTTAATATTCAAAAATTTGGTGATACGTATCAGCTGACTACCAAAAAAGAAAATTATGAATATATTCAGAGTCTCTTGGAAACTACGGTAAATAAAAGTTTGTCTACCGCAGCAATGGAAACATTGTCCATAATTGCATACAAGCAACCTGTTACAAAGGTTGAAATTGAAAGAATAAGAGGAGTCAAGTGCTCTCAGGTAGTAAAAGGGCTTATTGATAAGGGACTGATAAAAGAAGTGGGAAGACTTGATAAGCCCGGCAGACCCGTAATTTTTGCCACAACAGATGAATTTCTAAGACATTTCGGCTTAAGTTCCATTGATGAATTACCAAATATCGGAGACATTCATGATGACAAGGAGACGGGGGAGCTGTCATCTTAAGGAGACTTATTTATGGGAATATTGATAGTTCTTGTGGGGGGACTTATATTTTTATATTTAAATATCAAGTGTTTAATTAAAATAAATATTACTTTTTATTTTTTACATATTTATTTTTATGTAATAGTTTTTAGAAAGAAACATGAGTATGAAAAAAGAATTAATTATTTTGATACAAAAATAATTATTGACAGATATAAATATCCGGAATTAAAACAAAAGACAAACAAATATTTAAAATATTTTAAGCATATAAAAAAAGTATTTAATATATTTTATGTGAAAGATATTTTTCTCTATCCTGAATGTATATTGGAAAAACAATCCTTTGCAGTTGAATTTGTGGTAGTAAACAGAATGCTTAAAAGCTCACTGCTAAACGGATAATTGTTCAATAAGTATCTTTATGCCTAGGGGGTGTAAGGATACTTTTTTGTTATAATTCTTTTTTTTTGGGGCATAATTAAAACATCGAAAGAAATTGCTATGCAATAAGCATAGTTTCAACGAGGCATGGGATACCGATTGTGAATGTATGCCTCGTTATATTGATTTCCAAAAAGAAAGGGGATAAGATGAGTAAGGACATAGAAAGTATAATTAAAACAACCTTGGACAATATTAATAATTTGACGGGAAATGAAAAGCTCATAAGCAGTAAAATATTATATGACAATACCAATTATTTAGCAATATCCAAGCTTAATATGAATTTCATAATAGGAGGCAGCGATATAGACAAAAAATTTCGTACAGTTGATTTAAAACCCTTTGCAGGAGCAGCTTATGTCAATCTTCAATTAAACCCACAAATTCTTATTTATGAAACACCGGATAATGATGTAAGGACTATAAATATTAACAATGAAACAACCGCAGGAGATATTACATCATCCATTATGAACATTATGTCATTCATAAAAGAAGTAAGGGAGAAAAAGGATAGTGATATTTAAAAGAATAATCGCTTTGTTGATAGTCATATTTATTTTTTCTTGCCAATTTACGCAAATTGGAGCTATGCCCGGTGTTACAGCACAAGCGTACATAGTGATAGATGCACAGTCGGGAAGAATTCTTAAATCCCATAATGCAAACATAAAACTGCCCATTGCAAGCACAACTAAAATAATGACAGCAATTCTTGCAATTGAAACCATCGAAGATTTAAACCAAAAAATAGAGGTGCCACCTGAATGTTCAGGCATAGAGGGCTCCAGCATCTATTTAAGACCTAAGCAAACAGTGTCGATAATTGATTTGCTATATGGAACCATGCTTCGCTCCGGAAACGATGCAGCAGCAACTTTATCTAAATTTGCCGGCAGAAATGATCCGGAAGGCTTTATATCAATGATGAATAAAAAAGCTGAAGAATTAGGCGCTTTAGACACAAATTTTGAAAATGCTAACGGTCTTCATCATGATAATCATTATTCAACAGCATATGACTTAGCGCTTATAAGTGCCTATGCTATGAAGAATGCTACATTCCGGGAAATTGCGACTGCTGAAAAATATAAGGCTGAAAGTATGAACAATATTTTCTATAATAAAAATAAAGTTGTTTATCAGTATAAATATGGTACTGGAATCAAAATAGGATATACAAAAGCAGCAGGAAGATGTTTAGTAGCATCTGCAGAAAAGGATGGTACTGAAATTATAGCAGTACTTCTCAATGACAACAATTGGTTTAACGACAGTTATCAAATCTTCGATTGGGCTTTTGAAAATTACAAATGCTACAGCATAGTTGAAAAAGAGCAGTTTGTAAAATATACTTCTGAAAAAAGCCCTGTCTTTATAGAAGACAGCTTTAGATGTGTATTGACGGATAAAGAAATAAAACAAATCCGTTTTGAAGCATTAATTGAACCGGAGCTTTTGTCAAATGATTCAGATACTAAAACATGCGGAACCTACAACATATATTTGGGGAAAACCAAGATTCACACAGGATGCCTGATTACTAAATAAACCCGCTCTCGCGGGTTTTATAACGCCATTCCCGTTCTCGTAATAATGGACAGGTTATTAATTTACATATCTATATGTTTATTATATAATATTAAGAGATTACTATAAAGGGAGATGTCATGAGATTATGAAAGAAGAAAGGCTGCAAAAGTATATAGCTCGCTGCGGAATTGCTTCAAGACGTAAAGCTGAGGAAATAATTTTACAAGGCAATGTAAAAGTTAACGGAATAATTGTAAAAGAGCTTGGAAGTAAGATATCTCCTGAAAAGGATGTCGTTACCGTATACAATAAAAGGATACAGGAAAAAGAAGAACATATCTACATAAAATTGTATAAGCCTGAGGGATATATTACTACTGTCAAGGACCAGTTCAATCGCAAAACTGTTCTTGATTTAGTTAATATTAAAGAAAGAATTTATCCCATAGGGAGACTTGATTACGATACTTCCGGATTACTGTTACTAACTGATGATGGAGACCTTGCCAACAAATTAATGCATCCCAAATATCACATCTTCAAAACCTATGAGGCAGATATTAAAGGAAGTATAAGTGAGGATTCTATAAACATATTAAAAAACGGTATTTTAATTGACGGTTACAAAACCGCTCCTGCCAAAGTAAAATTGATAAATCGCTCCCAAAAGAATACATCTGTGCAAATAAGTATTCATGAGGGTAAAAACAGACAGGTAAGAAAAATGTTTGAGAAGATAGGTCACAGAGTGATTAAACTAAAAAGAATATCCTTTGGTAATATAAATTTAGGTGGATTGATGGAAGGACAATGGATATATTTAACCGATGATGAAATAAAATATTTAAAGAAGTAACTCTTCGTCAATTTAATTGATACTGCTTGTACTTTTCTTGCATAAAACTTACTCAAACAACTAAATTTTGTCATAATAAACGTTTGCCTGACAAATATATGCAGATTATGAAATATATCTTGCAATATGTAGTATTATTTGATATATTTCTTGCAAAAATTCATGAATATGTTATAATTATTATAACGAAATTATATGGAGGAGCTATATGGCTGATGAAAGAATTCTTTTACAAAATATACCATGGTGCAAAGGTTGTGGTGTATGCGTCGGTTTTTGTCCAACAAAAGTACTGGAAATTAAAGACGATAAATGTTTCATAGCTAACAGGGACAAATGTATTCTTTGTGGACAGTGCGAACTGAGATGTCCGGACAATGCTATTTGGATTGGAGGTAAAAAATGAATAAAGAGGGATACAAATTAGTTCAAGGAAATGAAGCTTGCGTTGAAGGTGCATTAGCTGCCGGTATGAGATTTTTTGCCGGTTATCCCATAACACCATCAACAGAAATAGCGGAAATATCTGCAGAAAAGCTGCCAGCGCTTGGAGGCAGATTCATACAGATGGAAGATGAACTTGCAAGTATGGCTGCAATTATAGGAGGCTCGCTTGCAGGTAAAAAAACAATGACTGCAACAAGCGGCCCGGGTTTCTCTTTAATGCAGGAAAACATAGGATATGCAGCTATTACTGAAATACCTTGTGTTGTTGTAAATGTGCAAAGAGGGGGACCAAGTACAGGACTTCCCACATCTCCTGCCCAAGGTGAAGTAATGCAGGCAAAGTGGGGAACGCATGGAGACCATCCGGCTATAGCCTTAACTCCTAACTCTGTTCAAGAAACATTTGAATATACTGTCAAAGCATTTAACTTAGCAGAAAAATACAGAACTCCAGTCATATTTCTTATGGATGAAACCGTAGGACATATGAGGGAGAAAATGGCTTTTAAAGATGCTTCGGAAATAGAAATAATAGACAGAAAAAAACCAACATGCAAGCCTGAGGATTATGTTGCTTACAGGCCTGATGAAGACATGATACCTCCAATGGCACCATTCGGAGAAGGATACAGATACCATGTATCTGGACTTACTCATGATGAAACTGGTTTTCCAACAAACAACAATGAAATATCTGAAAAATTAGTCAGACGACTAGTTGATAAAGTTGATAAAAATATAGATGATTTTTCATATTATGAAGAATATAAATTAGAAGATGCAGAGATTGTTATAATAGCATACGGTGGAGTATCAAGGTCAGCTAAAAGTGCCGTAGACGATCTTAGGAAACAAAATATTAAGGCAGGTTTATTCAGACCCATAACCATTTGGCCTTTCTTAGAAAAACAAGTAAACAAAGTTTCATTAAACGCAAAAGAAATATATGTTGCAGAAATGAACTTAGGACAGTATGTCCTTGAAGTTGAAAGGATTGCATGCAAAAATTGTACAGTTAAAAGTATAAATAAAGTAAATGGTGAATTAATCACTCCTGAAGAAATTGTTAAAGCAATAGGAGGTAATAAATAATGAACTGTAACGAAACAACTAAAAAATATTACAGAGCAAACAAGCTTCCTCATATATGGTGCCCAGGATGCGGACATGGCACTTTGACAAATACTATAGTGAGGGCAGTAGATAAATTAGGACTTAATAAAGATGAAGTAGTAATAGTTTCAGGTATCGGCTGCTCATCAAGAGCTCCAGGCTATCTAGATTTCAATACACTGCATACAACTCATGGACGAGCATTGGCTTTTGCAACAGGTATTAAATTTGCAAATCCCAAACTTCACGTTATTGTAATCATGGGAGACGGCGACAGTTCGGCTATTGGAGGTAATCACCTCATACATGCCTCAAGAAGAAATATTGATATAACAGCAGTAGTTTTTAACAATAACATTTATGGAATGACGGGTGGACAATTTTCACCTACTACTCCTTTTGGAGATCTGGCAACCACTACACCTTATGGCAATATAGATAAATCTTTTAATCTTTGCAGCTTGGCTCAAGGAGCAGGAGCTACCTATGTAGGCAGAGGAACTGCTTACCATGCACCTCTTATGCAAAAATTAATAGAAAACGGAATACAAAACAAAGGATTTTCGTTTATAGAAGGTTTAAGCTTATGTCCAACATATTACGGAAGAAGAAACAAAAAGGGCAGTGCTTTCAAAATGCATACTTTTTTAAAGGAAAATTGTGTTGATAAAAAAGTAGTTGATAAAGATCCTGAAAAAGGCAAGAATAAAATTATAATTGGAGAATTTTACAACAATCCACAGCCTGAATATACAGAAAGTTATCAAGTTATTATTGATAAACTTCAAGGATAGGGGGATATGAAATGAAAAAGTTAGAGATAAGACTTAGCGGTTCAGGTGGACAGGGAGTTATATTAGCAGCTATTATATTAGCGAATGCCGGAGTTGAACAAGGATTAAATGCTATACAAACTCAGTCGTATGGACCTGAAGCAAGAGGCGGTGCAAGTAAAGCGGAAGTAATTTTGAGCAATGATGAAATAAATTACCCAAAAATAACAAGGGCAAATATACTTCTTTCTCTTACTCAAAAAGCATACGATAAATACAATTCATCTTTGGAAACAAATGGTATACTAATAGTTGATGAAAGTGTTAAACTATCGGGAGACGAAACATTTAAAGTATATACTCTTCCCATATTGAGAACTGCACAGGAGAAATTTGAAACGCAATTGGTAGCTAATATAATCTCATTAGGTGCAATTTATGAATTGATGGGAGAAGGCATAATTGATAAGGATATTATGATACGCTCCATAACTGAAAGAGTCCCAGCTCATACAGTTCAGAAAAACACGGATGCATTTGAAGAAGGTATTAAATTAGCAAGAGGGTAACATGAATGATTTAATAAGCATTATTAAAAATAACTTTCATAAATTCAGCAGAGGACAAAAGCTAATAGCTCAATTTATTATTGAACACTATGACAAAGCTGCATTTATGACTGCTGCAAAGATTGCTGAAACAGTAGAAGTAAGTGAATCAACCGTAGTCAGATTTGCATCAGCCTTGGGATATTCTGGATTTCCTGAAATGCAAAAAGCTTTACAGGTTTTAATTAAAAATAAATTAACTACAGTTCAAAGAATAGGTCTTAATGATGATGTAAATGACAAGTTAAAGCTTCATAAAAAGAATTTAAAAAATGAAATGAACAACTTGCGTTATTTATATGAACATTTTGATATGGAAGCATTAGATAAAGCTACTGAGCTCATTTTAGATGCTGAAAGAGTATTTGTATTAGGGCTTAGAACATCTTCGACTATGTCAAATTATTTAGGGTTTTATTTGGATGTAATCTTGAATAACGCTAAAGTGCTAAATAACAGCGGTGTTAATTCCTTATATGAAGAAATTATAAGAATTAAAGAAGATGATTTATTAATTATTATAAGTTACCCAAGGTATTCCAGAACAACACTTGATGCTGCAAGATTTGTTAAGGAACACAATACAAAAATAGTTGCAATTACCGACACTGAAGAATCACCTGCCTACGCTTTGGCAGATGTGTCACTATTGGCAAAAAGCAACATTGTATCATTTGTTGACTCTTTAGTAGTACCTATGGCAATGATAAATCAGTTGATAATAAATATAAGCTTGAGAGAGAAAGAGGAAATAGTTGAATACTTTAATGCTCTAGAAAAACTCTGGGACAATAACAGTATATATCAGAACTTGTAAGATATGGGGACACACCTTCAAAGTCCCCCCCGTACTTGCAAAGAAATCATTTAGGGATATCTTAAGTAAAAGATATCTCTTTTTTGTTAGCTGTGCCATAAAAAAATTTTTGTTGTTATATTTTACAATATGTACTATAATATTAAGGTGTTGGAGCCACATCGGGGACGTCTGGTTTCTTCATTCATATATACAACTATGAAAGGAAAACAATATGATAATCGCAATAGACGGACCATCAGGAGCGGGAAAAAGCACTGTTGCAAGACTATTAAGCAAAGAAATTGGATTTGAGTACATCGATACAGGGGCTATGTACAGGGCTCTTGCATATAAAGCATATATACAAAATATCGACATAAATGAAGTTGAAATTACAGAAATGTTAAAAACGACCAATATTACCTACTATGACAATAAAATATTTTTAGATGGAGAAAATGTTGAAAATGTAATTAGAGAAGAAGCTATATCTATAGCAGCTTCAAAAATATCCGCCTTAAAAGTTGTCAGAGAAAAAATGGTTGAAATTCAACGTAAAACTGCAGAAAATAAAAATGCGGTATTAGAAGGTCGTGATATTGGTACAACAGTATTTCCGGATGCAGAATATAAGTTTTTTATAACCGCATCATTGGAAGAGAGGGCAAGAAGACGTTACGAACAGTTGAAAATAAACAATATAAAAGTTGACTACGCAATTGTTTTCAATGATATGAAGAAACGTGACGAAAATGATTCAACTAGGAGGTTTTCTCCACTGAAACCGGCAGAGGATGCAATATTGATTGACACTACAAAAATGGACTTGATTAAAGTTACAAAGACTATTGCACAATATATCGGAGGAAGCAATGTTTTATAAAATAGCGTTAATTATATTGAAGGTTCTGGTATTTGTTATTTTTGATTTAAAGGTGTATAATAAAGAGAACCTTGATAATATAGAAGGTGGCTTAATAATTTGCGGAAATCACAGATCTATGATTGACCCTGTAATTTTAGCCATATCAACAAAGCGGCAAATTTACTTCATGGGCAAGAAAGAATTGTTTGAAAACAAATTTTTATCTTTTATTTTCAGAAATCTTGGTGCATTTCCCGTCGACAGGAAAGGAGTTTCCTTATCGTCAATTAAAAACTCTCTTAATATTTTGAATAACGGCGGTATATTAGGAATATATCCTGAAGGAACAAGAATTAAGACAGGATTTGATGAAAAAAATGCAAAATCGGGAATTGCGTTAATAGCTAATAAAGCAAAGGTTAATATAATGCCTGTATATATGGAAGGAACCTATAAATTCAGGGGAAAACTTAAACTGTATATAGGAAAAGAAAAAGATTACTTTGAAAATTACAGCGGCAGGTTGAATTCTGAAAAGTATACTGAAATAGGAATAGAGATTTTAAAGGATATTTATAATATTAAGAATGAAGGAATGCAATGAAAATAATTGTTTCAGAGTATAACGGTTTTTGTGGAGGTGTCAAGGCTGCCGTTCTAAAAGCAGATAAGATTTTAACTGCCGAAAAAAAACTCTACAGCTATGGAGAAATAATTCATAACAAAGATGTTGTTGAAAAATTAAAAGATAAAGGTATGGTAATAGTTGAAAACCTGCCTGAGGACAACGATGCAAAGCTTCTTATCAGGAGTCATGGTGTTGGAAAACATATATATGACATATTGGAAGAAAAAAACATCAAAGTTATTGATGCAACTTGTGTAAAAGTAAAAAAAATACATAAAATAGTTGAAGAATTCAAAAATAAGGGTTACAATATAATCATTGTTGGTGATGAGAATCATCCTGAGGTACAGGGAATAGCAGGCTGGTGCAACAACGAAGCGGACATAATTAAAAGTCCTGAAGAACTAATAAATATAATTGAGCCGTCAAAGAATTACTGCTTAGTCTGCCAGACAACTTTTAATTTGAATATTTTTAAAGAAATTTTAAAAACTATTGAAATAAACAATTATTCTAATATAATTGTACATAATACAATATGTGAAGCAACAAGGAAAAGACAAGAGGCTTGTGTAGAACTTGCTTCAAAATGTACAGTAATGCTTATTGTAGGTGGGAAAAATAGTTCAAATACCAAAAAGTTATATGAACTGAGCAAGGAATTGTGTAAAAACACATTCTTAATACAAAATTATAAGGAAATACCTTATAACTATATTGATAAAAATACTATTGTGGGAGTATCCGCAGGTGCTTCAGCTCCTGACTGGATAATTGAGGAGGTTATTAATATGTTGGAAAATTTAAATAACAACATGAATGAAAAGAACGAACAGGCAGAACATGTAGAATTAGTTGAACAGTCTGAGCAAACTGAACAGTCTGAACAAGCAGAACTGACTGAGCAAACAGAACAAACAGAACAAGCAGAACAAGCAGAGCAGTCAGAACCCGTAGAGCAGACTGAACTTGCAGAGCAGTCAGAACCTGCAGAGCAAACAGAACCTGCAGAGCAGCCTGAACCTGCAGAGCAAACAGAACCTGCAGAACAGACTGAACAAGTTGAACAGACTGAACAAGTTGAACAGACTGAACAAGCAGAAAAAGTAAACACTATGCATGAATTGCTTGAAAATTATGGCGGAGTAGTTTATATCAGAATCGGTGAAAAGGTTAAAGGAAAAATAATATATGTAAGCCCTGATGCCGTTTCTGTTAACATTAATTATAAATCTGACGGCATTATAACAAGAGACGAATTTTCCTTGACAGAAGTTTCCGATTTAACTGAAATAGTAAAAGAAGGAGACGAAATTGAAGCAATTGTAGTAAGAATTTCTGACCAAGACGGAAATGTTGTTCTTACAAGAAAACCATTGGAAGAACAGAAAATCTGGGATGAGCTGGAACACCTCAGAGTTCAAGGAGAAATTCTGGAAATTCCTATAATTGAAGCATCACAATATGGAATTTACGGAAAACTAAAAGGCATTAAAGGTTTCATTCCAAGAAATCAAATATCAATTAAAAGAGATGTTGACCCTTCAGAATATGTAGGCAAAAACCTGAAGGTTAAAATATTAGAAACAAAGAACAAAAAAGGAAGAAGACAGTTGGTTTTAACTTCGAGAGCTGTTGAAAAACTGGAAAAGGAAGTAAGAGACAAGGAAGTATGGGAAGAAATACAAGTAGGTGAAATTTACGAAGGTACTGTAAAAAATCTTCAGGATTACGGTGCATTTGTAGAAATCAACGGCATAGACGGACTTCTTCATATCAATGAAATTGCATGGACCAGGATTAAACACCCGTCAGAAGTATTAAAACCGGGCGACAAAATAAATGTAAAGGTTAAAAATGTAGACAAGGAAAATAGAAGACTTTCCTTAAGCTATAAAGCAACTGTAAAAAGCCCTTGGGCAAAATTCCTGGATAAATATCAAAAGGGCGATACAGTAACAGGTCTGGTAACAAGGATTGTTGACTTTGGAGCCTTCGTTAAAGTAGATGAGATTGAATGTCTTTTACACATTAAAGATTTAGACTGGGCAAGAACAGAAAAAGTTACCGATGTTCTTCAAGAAGGTCAGGAAGTAACGGCAAAAATATTGAGCATTACAAGAAAAGACAGAAAGGTAGGCCTTGGATTAAAGCAATTGACTGATCATCCATTTGATGTTTATGCTAAAACACTCAATAAGGACGATATAATACAGGTTGAAGTAACACGTATACTGCTTGATGGCATACATGTAGACGCTAATGGAAACATTGACTGCTTCATCCCAATTGCAAAGGTGTCAACAGAAAAATTAAGAACGCCGGCACAAGTTGTTAAGGTTGGAGAAATAAAAGAAGCTAAAGTTCAAAACATAGATATGAAAGGTAAAAACCTTAACCTGACATTAATATTAGATGACAAAGGTGAAGAAACTACGGATAGTACATCTTATCAACAGGAAGATACAAACTTTACTATAGGAGAATCTATAGGAGATGCACTGGATGATTTATTAAAGTAATTTCTAATGTTAGGTCGCAAGATCTAACATTTTATTTTGAATATTAGGAGGAAAAATGCTTAAAGAATTTTTGTTTGATATATGCTCCAACCATTTTGTTTCAGGTTTCGAGCATATTAACGGTGATATTTTGAAAAAATATTTTAAGCCATACACAGATTCATTTGAAATGGACAGGCTTGGAAGTTATATCTTTAAAAGAGCCGGCAGCAATGATACTAAAATAATGCTTGCAGCACACATTGATGAAATAGGGCTTATGGTTACAAGTATATTGGAGGGAGGCTTTTTAAGCTTCTCTACAGTTGGTGGATTTAATTCTTCATCCTTGGTTGCTCAGGATGTAACAGTATATGGAAAAGAAAATATATTTGGAGTTATAGGAATTAAACCGCCTCATTTAACAAGTGAAGAAGAAAGAAAAAAACCTCTTAAAATAAAGGAGCTATATATAGATACAGGATATACAAAAGAAGAACTTGAAAAACTAGTAAAAATCGGAGATATTGCCACTGTAAATAGAAAGCCTTTATCATTGCAGGGAAGCATTATAAGTGCAAAAGCATTTGACGACAGAGCATGTATTGCAGTTATGCTTGAAGCAGCAAAAGAATTAAAGAAAATATCACATAAAAGCAATGTGTATTTTACTGCGACAGCTCAGGAAGAAACAGGTTTAAGGGGTGCCAAAACAAGCAGTTATAAAATTGCTCCGGATATCGGAATAGTTTTAGATGTTGGATTTGGCAAAACTCCTGATATGCCTGCTGATTCACCTCAATTAGGCAAAGGTCCCATCGTTGCATACGGAGGAAGACTAAATACAAAACTTACAAAGAAATTTGTTGAAATCTGCAAAAAATACAATTATCCAATGCAGCATGAAGCAGTGCCTGCAAGAACCGGCACAGACACAGATGCAGTGCAAGTATCAAGAGACGGAATTCCCTGCATACTATTGTCGATACCGCTTAGATACATGCATACATCAGTGGAAACCATAGATATAAATGATTTAGAAATTGCAGGAAAAGCATTAGCAAGGTTTATAAATGAATTGGATAATTCTGATTTGGAGGAAATATTATGTTTTTAAATGAATTAACTGAACTTTCCGGCGTATCAGGTTGTGAATATGAAGTAAGAAATTATATAAAGGGCAAACTATCAGAAATGGGCTGCGAATTCTATGTTGATAAACTTGGAAACATTATAGCTCACAATAAAGGCAAAAAAAATAAAAACATAATGCTTTCTGCTCACATGGATGAAGTAGGATTGATAGTTTCTAATATTGATTCTGACGGTTTTATTAAATTTAAAGCAGTTGGAGGAATTGACCAGAGAGTTTTGAATTCAAAGGTTGTAGTAATAGGAGAAAATAAAATTCCTGGCGTTATCGGCTCTAAAGCAGTGCATTTAATGAGTGAAGAAGAAAGAGGAAGCTCACTTCCCATTGATAAATTATATATTGATATTGGTACAAGTACAAAAGAAGAAACAGAAAAAGTAGTAAATATAGGGGACTATGCAGCTTTTAAAAGTGACTATGTTGAATTCGGCAACAATATGATTAAAGCAAAAGCTTTGGACAACAGAGCAGGCTGCAGCATTATATTAGAGCTTCTAAGCCAAAATTTGGATGCAGATTTTTACGGTGTGTTTACTGTTATGGAGGAAGTCGGCTTAAGAGGAGCAGAAACAGCAGCATATCAATTAGAGCCGGACCTAGGCATAGTATTGGAAGGAACCGTATGTGCAGATATGCCTGAAGTAGATGAACATGAAAGCTCCACCTTTATCGGGAAGGGAGCAGTACTGTCATTGATGGACAATGCAACGATATACGATATTGAAACAGTAAGAAGTGCTGCAAAAATTGCTGAAGACAATAATATTACTTATCAATACAGACGCTCAACATCAGGAGGAAATGATGCCGGTGTTATCCATAAAACGAAAAGAGGCGCCAAGGTAGTGGCGATTTCAGTACCTTGCAGATATATACATTCATCAATAAGCGTGGCAAGCAAAAATGACATAGATAGTGCTTTAAAACTTACAAAACAAGTGATTATTGAAAATCAGAAAGGGGAGTAGCAATGTTTAACAGTGAATTAATGAAAAAATTATCCGATTGTTTCAGTCCTTCAGGAAGAGAAAAAAAGATTTGTGAAATGATTATGGATGAAATAAAAGATTTTGCAGATGAAATAACAATAGACCCTCTTGGTAATCTTATAGCAAGAAAAAAAGGAGCAGGCAAAAAAATATTATTTTCTGCTCACATGGACCAAATTGGCTTAATTATAACCCATGTTGATAAGAAAGGTTTTTTACGCTTTGCTAATGTAGGAGGATTAAATGCCAAGGAATTGTTGGGACTCCGAATGGTATTTTTAAATGGATTAGAAGGAGTAATTTGCCAAGAGGAATTAAAAGATAAGGAAACGCTATTAACAAGTAAATTATTTTTGGATGTTGCTTCCACTGATGAAGAATTCATTAGAAATAATTTCCATATAGGCGATATGTGTGTATTTAAAACTGAATATTACGAAACAGAGGACTGTGTAATATGCAAAGCTGCAGATGACAGGATTGGCTGCTATATCTTAATTGAAGCGCTTAAAAATCATCCTAAAACTGATAATGATATATACTATGTGTTTTCAGTACAAGAAGAAGTGGGATGTAGAGGTGCTAAAACAGCCGGGTACACAATTGAGCCGGATTTAGCAATCGCCGTTGACGTAACTGCAACGGGCGACACACCTGACGGAATTAAAATGGATGTCAAATTAGGCGGTGGAGCAGCAATTAAACTAATGGACAAATCCATTATTACACATACAGATGTAAAAGAGTTATTAACAAATACTGCAGAAAAAAACAACATTAAATATCAATATGAAATTTTGGAATTCGGCGGAACGGATGCAGGACCTATACATACTTCAAGAGAAGGAGTACCGAGCGGAGTAATATCCATACCTACAAGAAACCTTCATACATCAGGTGAAATATTTAACAAATCCGATGTGGAAGAATGCATAAAATTAGTAATTGCAGTCTCCAAATAATAAGTTTGGATTATGACCTGCCTGAAGCCGAAAAGGAACTACAACTTATAGAAGTTATAGAAGCGGGGGTCTTGATAATTAA
>Ga0265293_10009267_pt1 | contig 14215 bp, 11 predicted proteins | sample Munlanlewell138R_FD_192505 | JGI IMG/M metagenome (GOLD analysis project Ga0265293, IMG submission 192505) | Leachate microbial communities from a municipal landfill in Southern Ontario, Canada - Leachate well 138R | ecosystem: Engineered > Solid waste > Landfill > Unclassified | place: Canada...
GGGGCAAGAGCGTGCTCTCGCAGTCCCCCGTCGCCCCGCTCATCTCGCAACTGGTCCTGTAGCTCCCGAATACGATCGTTTGTCGCGCCCGCGGTCGTCCCGCACAACACCAGCGACTTCACACGGGCCGGCGCCAGGCGTGCGATACCCGCCACTGCCCGCCCACCCATAGACTGCGCCACGATATGCGCGCGCTCGATGCCGAGCCGCTCCAGGAGTGCGACCGCGTCAGCCCCGAGGACGTATCGCCCGACTGCGTGACTCCCGCGCGACAGGCCCCAGCCTCGCGCATCGAATACCGTGCAGCGGTAGTTCTTCGCGAACACCGGGATCTGTTGCCACCAGGAAAGGTGGTTACCCCCGGCGCCGTGCAGAAAGAGAAGGTCCGGGCCATCGCCGTACTGTTCGTAGTAAAGGCGTGCGGCATTTGCTTCGATGTAGGGCATGGCCGGAGTCTACCGGCGCCTCCACCGCAGGAGCTATCGCGGCGGGCCCCATGCAAGCTGCTACAGTGACCGCGACCACTTCCTGGAGCACACATATGCGCATTGGTATTGGCGTCGAAACCGGCGCTTCCCTCGACCAAACCCTCGAGAATTTCCGCCGGGCGGAAGCGGACGGCTTTGCCTCTGCCTGGGCCTCCAACATCTTCGGCTACGATGCGATTTCGCTGCTTGCACTCGCGGGACGCGTCACCGAGCGCATCGAACTCGGCACGTTCGTGGTGCCCACCTATCCGCGGCACCCCGTCGCCATAGCACAGCAGGCCCTGACCACATCTGCCGCAGCACCTGGCCGCTTCACGCTCGGTATCGGGTTGAGTCACAAAGTCGTGATCGAAGACATGTTTGGCCTCGACTACTCGAGGCCTGCGCGGCACATGCGCGAGTATCTTTCGGTGCTGAACCCGTTGCTCGCGGGCGAGGCCACCCGGTTCACGGGGGACGAATACAGGGTCGCTGCGCGCTTCGAGGTGCCCGGCGCCCCCAAACCGAGCCTCGTTATCGCCGCGCTCGGCCCGCAGATGCTGAAGCTTGCCGGGAGCATGGCCGATGGCACGGCGACATGGATGGGCGGCCCCAGGTATCTGCGTGAGACCGCCATCCCCGCCATCCGCGCGGCTGCCGCTGAGGCCGGCCGCCCTGAGCCACGCATCGTCGCCGGCTTCCCGGTAGCTCTCACCTCAAACGTCGATGCCGCCCTTGAAGCCGCCGCACACGTGTTCCAGGTCTACGGGCAGCTCCCGTCCTATCGTGCGGTCCTCGATGTGGAAGGCGCGGCCAACCCAGCCGATATCGCCATCGTGGGGGGTGAGGACGAGGTTCGCCGCCAGGTGCGCGAGCTGGCCGAAGCGGGTGTTACCGACTTCAACGCCTCGGTGTTCGGCGTCCGCGAAGATCCCGAAGCTCCCGCCCGAACCCGGGAATTCCTGGCAGAACTCGCTCGGTCCGAGCTATAGGAGGAAGGCAATGTCCGAAGACCGTCGATCGTTTGGCGAACGCCTCACGTACTGGTGGCACGAGAGCCTCGTCCGCCACGTACGAATCGAGAAAGAGACGAAGACCGCCCTCAACCTGCCCTTGCTGGTCGTCATCGTTGCAGCAGTTGTGGCCCCCTGGCTCGCTGCCGGCGCCGTCATCGTCGCGCTGGTCATGGGCTACCACATCCGCATGTCACGCGAGCAGGAAACCTCCGGGTCTCAACCGGCGGCTGAAGGCGAGGTGACGACCGCCCCGGAATGGGACCTCACCACGGCCGACGCCCCGGCGCCACCGCCCGCCCCTCCAGCACCCCCGGCCGCGGAGAGCCCGCCGTCAGAGTCCAACATCGTTGCCGGCGCGGACGTCTCGCCCGGCCAGCCCGAGGAGCCACCGGCCCCGCAGGGCTAACTCCTGGATGAGTGCGAAGGGGGCGAACCGTCGGCCAAGCCCCCTTCGTTCTTCCCCAGCGATCGGGCGCGTTACTCGCTCCGCCCGCGCTGCATGCGTTGCACCATCTCGTCCGGCAGGGCGACGCCTGCGTCCACGAAGGCCTTCCCCACGGCCGCGGCCGCAGGGGCGAAGATCGTTGTCTTGTGGTCCGCCACCCACTGCCAGTTGTCCTGCTTCCGCTGGAACTGGCCCTGGAAGCGCGGCATCACGTAGCGCGCCATCAGTTCGTAGCTGCGCCAGGTCTTCTCCCGGCTCGTCCATTCGTGGGCCAGTCCCAGGAAGCAACCGAAGCCGCCGGAAAGCTCGAACAGGCGCTCGATCGCCTCGATCGCGTCGTCTGGTGTGCCGACGATCACCTCGCCACGTTCCGCCGCCTGTTCGATTGAGTTCCCATCCGGGTTCGGCTGGGTACCCAGCGCACCTTCGTAGTACGTGCGGTAGAAGTGTTCCCGCCCTTCGCCCACATCCCGCATCGCTTCCGCCTTCGAATCTGCGAGATGGAACGGCAGGAGCAGGCGCCAGTCATCGCGGCTCACGCTCTTCCCGTGCTCCGCCGCAGCTTCCTCCGCCCACTGCCAGGCGCGCGGAAGCGAAACGAGGCCCCCCGGCCGTGACGTACTCACTGAGAGAATCCCGGCGCCGTGCTTGCCCGCTACCGTCGGCCCTGCAGGCGAAAACGTGCTCGCGACGGCTACCGGCATATGCGGGTAGGTGTACGGTGCGAGCTGCAGCCGGGCGTCCTGCACCTTGAACCAGTCGGTCTCCATGCTCACGACTTCGCCCCGGAACAGCGCCATGATCGCCGTGAGTGATTCGTCCATCCGCGTCCGCTGTGTGAGTGCGTCGATTCCGAGCTGATACGCATCCGATGTCAGTGCGCCGGGACCGACACCGAACATCGCCCGGCCTCGCGTCATGTGGTCGAGTTGCACCATCCGGTCGGCAAGGATCAATGGGTGGTGGTATGGGAGGCTGCTGACTCCGGTGCCCAGCTTGATGTGCTTCGTGCGCTGTGCAGACGCCGCAATCATCAGTTCCGGGCTGGCGATCGTCTCCCAGCCCGCACTGTGATGCTCGCCGAACCAGGCCTCGTCGTATCCCAGTCGGTCCAGGTGGTCGACCAGTTCCAGGTCCCGCTCCAGCGAGAGAGTTGGGTTCTCCTCTGTGCGGTGAAACGGAGCCATGAAGATGCCGAACCGCAAGCGCGGCGGACGATAGGTCATTTTGTGTTCCCCCTAATCCCCAATGCTTCGCGCGAGGCTAAGGGATCGCTCCGCGAAACGCTACTTCCGCCTGCCCGGCGTTCACATCTCCTGATGCGGTTCTGCAATGCCGTGTTGTTCCTCCCGTGTCGAATTCCCGTGGGCCCGCCCATATGCTGTCGGCGCGTTGGGGGGCGCACCCTGGTCCCATGGAGCATGTTCGTATTTCGCGCGTCGCTGTCGCGCACCCGCGACACCGCATATCTCAGGACGACGCTGCCGGCCGGATTGCCGAAGTGCTCGCGCGCTCCCGGTTCCCCATGGCCGGCCGAAGGCTCGCGCGGCTTACCGGCGTCGAACGGCGCGTGAAGGCCCTCGCCCGCGGCTCGCACATTGCATGCCGCGCCCTGGTCCTCCCCCCGGCGGACCTCGAACGCCTGGGCTCCATCCAGGAGCGAAACGATATCTACCAACAGCATGCGGTTCGCCTCGCGAGCCACGCTGCAACCGGCCTCGAACCCGACCCTGCGAAGCTCCGCGCGCTCGTCACCTCGTCCTGTACCGGCTATTCCGTCCCGGGCTGGGGCGGATCGCTCGTCGAGCAGCTCGGCCTCCGCTGCGACACCATGCTCCTGCCGATCACCGAGGCAGGCTGCGCAGGCGGCCTTGTTGCTTTAGCCCGCACTACCGACTTCCTGCGATCGCATCCCGGGGGAGCACTTGTGGTTGCCTGCGAACTCTGCTCCCTTGCCTTCCAGCCCGACGCCACCGAAGGCAATCTCACCGCTTCGCTGATCTTCGGCGATGGTGCGGGCGCCGCCCTGCTGGAAACGGGCACGGGGCCCGCGCTTGAGGTCATCGACAGCGCCAGCATGCTCATCCCGCGGTCCCGGGAAGTGCTCGGCTTCGCGCTCACCGACACCGGCTTCTACCCCATCCTCGATCGCCGCCTTGTCGACCTGCTCCCGGCCGCTACCGGACATGCTGCCGCCGCGCTGCTGGCGCGGCATGGACTGACGCTCGAAGATGTTGGCGCGTGGCTCGTGCATCCGGGGGGCGCGCGAATCCTGGAGCGGCTGGCCGCGCACCTTCGTCTCGGCGAAGGTGCGCTGCGCTGGTCGTGGGATTCCCTGCGCGAGGCGGGCAATACCTCCTCCGCCGCGATCTTCGATGTCTTGCGCCGCTACCTTGCCGAGCCGCGTCCGCAGGAGTGGGCACTGGTTATCGGCTTCGGCCCGGGCGTGTCGGTCGAGCTACTGTTGGTGCGGCGGTCGTGCTGATCCGTCTCGCCGTTTGCGGGGCGATGGCCGCCGTGCGCCTCGTCGAACTCGCCTACTCACGCCGCAACATCCGCTCGGCGGCCACCAGCCGCGAAGGCGCCTGGAGCCGACGAACGTATCCGCTCATCATCGCCATCCATGGGATTGTGATAGCCGGGACGCTGCTCCGTGGCAGGGAGAAGCCGAAGTGGCCCTGGCTATTGCTGCTTGCCGCCGCGCAGCCAGTCCGCGCCTGGGTGCTGTTCTCGCTGGGACCCCGCTGGAACGCCCGTGCCGCCGTTGCCTCGGACATGGCCATCGAAACCGGTGGGCCCTACCGCTACCTCCGTCACCCGAACTACGCCGTGGTCGCGGTCGAGCTCTTCGCGCTCCCGATGGCGTTCGGGCTCGAACGGCTCGCCACGCTGGCAAGCTTCGCGAATGGCCTGCTGCTCGCCGTTCGCATCCGCGATGAAGAGCGGCTCCTTCGCCAACTCCCCGGCTACGAGGAGCACTTTCGCGACAAGGCCCGCTTCGTCCCCGGCCTCTTCTAGCAGGCGTGAAACCGCTCTTGAACGTGCGTGTGCCAGTCCTGCATCAGCCCTTCACGCATACCTTCGGACGTAACACGGCCACACGCCGGGCGAGCCCGGCATGTTCCGTAGCGCGGGCAACGGAGTCGACATCCTTGTATGCATCCGGGGCCTCTTCGGCGACACCTCGCATGGATTTCGTGCGAATGATGATGCCAGCTTCCCGGAGCTCGTCGACCAGCTGTCTGCCGCGCCACCGTTTCAGCGCCGCACGACGGCTGACCGAGCGGCCTGCACCATGGGACGCCGACGAGAAGGCACGTTCTTCGCTCTCCGGAGTGCCGGCAAGGAGGTACGATCCAGTCCCCATGCTCCCGCCGATCACCACCGGCTGGCCCGTCGCCCGGTATGGAACCGGAAGCGCCGGGTGGCCCGGCCCCAACGCCCTTGTCGCACCCTTTCGGTGGATGTAAAGCGTGCGCTCGATCCCACCGACGACGTGAACTTCGCGCTTGCAGGTGTTGTGCGAGACGTCGTAGAGCGTCTCGATCGTGGCCCCGGGGAAGGTCCTGGCGAAGACCTCGCGAGTGAGATGCGTAAGGATCTGGCGGTTCGCGAGCGCGCAGTTCACGCCCGCCGCCATAGCACCAAGGTACTCCTGGCCCTCCTTGGACTCGATCGGGGCACACGCGAGTTCACGGTCAGGAAGCGTAATCCCGAGACGCGATGCCGCTTTGGCCATGGACAGCAGGTAGTCACTGCCGATCTGGTGCCCAAGGCCACGCGATCCGCAGTGAATCGCGATACACACCTGGCCCTCGCGCACCTCCCAGGCATCGGCCGTTGCACGGTCGAATACCCGGTCGACCATCTGCACTTCGAGGTAGTGATTCCCGGAACCGAGGGTGCCCATCTGACCCCGCTGACGGCGCTTGGCCATGTCGGACACGAACTCCGGCTTTGCCCCCGGCATTGTGCCGGTTTCTTCTACGTACTCAAGGTCCTCCGCAGTCCCGAATCCACGATCGAGGGCCCAGCGTGCGCCGCCGCGTAGCATCTCATCGAGCTCATCGTCGCTGAGACGCACCTCCCCCTCTTCACCCACTCCCGCGGGGATGTGCTGGAAGAGCTCTCCGGAGAGCGACCATGCCGAGGCCTCGATGTCCTTCCAGCGGAGGTTCGTGCGGAGGAAACGGATGCCACACGAGATGTCGTAACCCACGCCGCCAGCGGAGACAATCCCGCCCTGCGCGGGATCGAACGCAGCCACACCTCCAATCGGGAACCCGTACCCCCAGTGCGCATCGGGCATGGTCATCGCCGGGCCTACTCGGCCTGGAAGCTGCGAGACGTTGGTGATCTGTTCGAGGACTTTGTCGTCCATCGACTCGAGCAGGTCACGGCTGCCGTAGAGGAGCACGTTGTCCGCGCCCGCCTCGGTCGTCCAGCGGCTCGAATCAAGCTGCTTGAGCTTCGTCATGTCCATGCTGTCCTCCTAGACATCGACAACGCAGCGCGCCTCCCACTGGTCGTCGACCTGTGCAAGGGAAAGCCCCGTCAACGTCGCGCCCTTTACCTCCACGCCCTGTTCGAGGGCGTTGTCCCACGGCTCACCTTCGGCCTCGCCGGTCCATCGAGACCCGTTGTGTCGCAGGGAGAACGTGGTGGGGAAGATATGTTGGGTGCGACATTCGGCAAGGACCCCGTTGAGCCACGTCACGAACGCGAATTCGGGATCCTCCTCCTCGAATGCGACCTCTACCTTCTTCGTGGGCTCGGGGCCTGAAGGCAGCGCCATCAGCAGGAACATGGCGCGGGCCGCTTCCTCCATCGCCTGTTCCGGCGTCGCGCCCCTGCCGATGACGCCGATATCGGCGTCGTGCTCAAAGTAGTCGAACTTCTCGGACGCTGGCTCGCTTCCCATGTGCTGATTGCCCCTTCCACTCTTCGGCTTGGTGCGTCCGGCGCTCAGCCCCGCAGCCGAGAGCACTGCGGCCCTGCCGGACGCCTTCCGCAAACTCCACACGGCTGGCATCCCACCCCGACGCTGCGGCCCCGGCACCCCATCGGCCCCGGGCTCCTCGGCGTAGCCGCGGAAGAGAACCGTCCACACTGGAGCATGTCGAGGGTCGCAGGAGGTGCACAGGCATTCCATACGCATCGTCGTCGTGTGCCGCTGCCCGGGTGTCTTCTCCCCCGTGCGGTCGCCAGTCCTGCGGCTTCGGAGCCGGTGGTCGCCCTTTGACCATTCCACCCGGCAGCCTCGAAGCCCTACCCAACCCACTATGCCATGCTGAGAGCGCGCGTGTAGGTCCGCACGGTAAGAGTCTGCGGCCTGCCTGCCCTTCGCCTGCACGCAGGTCTTCGCAGGGAGGATGGAAGTGCCCCGCTCATCTCCTGGTGCCCGGCTGATCGACGACTACCGCGAATTCTTCGCGACCCGGCGTTCGATTCGGGAGCTGCGAACGGACCCGGTGGATGAGGACACGGTGTGGCGCATGCTCGACATCGCCAACACGGCGCCCTCAGCCCATAACGCGCAGCCGTGGCGCTTCGCACTGGTCGAGCCGGGGCAGCGGCGAGCAGCGCTCGCCGAACGGTTGAGCAAGCGGCTCAGGGAGCACCTGGCCACCCTGGGAACACCGGCGGCGGAGGTCGCCAGGCAGACGGACCGCACGCGCCGCAGGCTCACGGATGCTCCCGTCGCAATATTTGTCTGTCTCGACGAATCCGCGATTCAAGCCACAGCCCAACCGGCAAGCGCCGGCGCAGAACGCACCCTGGCGATCCAGGGCACGGCCCTGGCGGCGGGATGGCTCTTGCTGGCTGCCCATGCCGAGGGCCTCGGCGCATGCTGGTACAGCACACCGCTCTTCGTCCCCGACGAAGTACGGGACACGCTCGCACTCCCGCCTGCCTGGAACCCGCAAGCGCTCGTGCTCCTCGGATACGCTGCCGGGGCCGGGACGGCGCGCGCCCGGAAGGACGTCCGCGAACTTACCCTGCGCCTCTCCTAGTGCCCGGGAGCGAGTGCCAGCAGGTCCCGCGGTCGCAGGGATCGCAGGCCGGCATCGCCAGTGTTCACCGCAACCAGCCGCGCGAACGTCTCCGGCCGCGCGTCCAGGTTGCGAATCGCCTGCCCCGCGAACGCTGGCCACCGTCCCAGCGTAAGCGAGAGCCGGCCGAGGACCTCCGCATTCCGCGTGAGCGCACGCCGTTCCCGCTCGTACCGACGGAATGGTGCGTACGAACCATGCTCCAGGTACTCCGCCACCGCCGCGGCCGCCCGCTCCGCCCCGAGCAACGCTGCCGGCATCCCCTCGCCCGTGATGCCGTCGAAGAACCCCGCCGCGTCGCCTACCAGCACGAGGTTTCCGCGCCACGCTCGCTTGCACCCCCGCGCGAACGGCCCCGCTGCCATCGGTTCATCCTCGATCGCGAAGCCCGCACGCAGCACCGGGTGACCCGAAGCCAACTCGCTGAACGCCTCGCGCAGATGCCCGGCAAATCCTGCCATTCGGTCCCGTCGCGTGAGGATGGCGACGTTCGCGCTCCGGTCGCCCACCGGGGTCACGTAAAGCTCGTGCCCCCGGCCGAACCAGACCTGGACCAACGGTTGGAGGTCTGACACACAAGCCACGTGCGCCGACACCCCGTAGCGCGTCCCCCGACGGCCGTCGTCCAGTCCTGCGAGTCGGCGCATCCGTGATCCGAGCCCATCAGCAGCCACGAACGCCCGTGCCGCCATCGTCCCACCAGTTGTGATCACCGCCGTCATCTTCCCTGCCGTGGTTGAGATGCCCGTCGCTGCGACCCCCGTTCGCAGGCAGACGCCGTGGTCGACCGCCGCTTGCCGTAGCGCCGCGTCCAGGATCTCCCGTCGAATGCCCAGCGCCGTCCGTCCGTCCGTGAACGCCGCATTCGCCGCCGCACCGTTCGTGGCGAACTGGACGCCGGTGAGCGCCCTCCCCCGGTCGCCGAGCCCGGCGAGACCAAGTCGCTCGAGCGCGGCTACACCCGCAGGGAAGAGTCCCTCGCCGCAGGCCTTGCGCCCGGCCGAATGAGACCGTTCCACCAGCGCCACGCGGAAACCCCGGCGCGCCAACTGGATGGCGGTCGCACATCCTCCGAGGCTTCCACCCACCACCAGGACGTCGTGCATCGGCACTCCTCTGCGCTCGCCCCATCGTGAATGTGAACTCGATCTCTCACACCCACAATCTCTTGCACCTATTGTGGGCCTACCGGAGATGTTGTAGAACCAGTCGGGGACTACCGACGGATGGAATATCCCTCCAGCCTCGCTGAATCCCTTCTCCTCGCCGCCCTGGCTGGAGCAACCTTTTGGTTGCTGCGCCCGGCGGGACTCTCGTTTGCCGTCCTGGCCCCCGCCGCCGGGTTCGCCGGCTTTGTCATCGTTGGACACGAAGGGTTCCCGGTCGCCGTCGCTGCCTTCGCACTCGTCGCCCGGCTTGCCATGCAGTTTCACCTTCACAGGCCCCGCCAGCCGTTGTGGCTCAGTTTCGCGCGGGAGCTTTTCTTCATTGGCGCGGCACTCTCGCTCTACACCGGAGCCCGCGTGCTCATCGAGGGCGAGTTCGTCGACGCGCACGCCAATGCACTCCGCATCCTCGACGTCGAAGCGGCGCTCGGGCTCGGATTCGAGACCGATCTCCAGTCCCTTGTCCTCCGCAACGAGCCCTTCGTCCGCTTCCTCGACACCGTCTACTCCTTCTACTTCCTTCCCTTCGTCGGGTGCACGCTGCTCTGGCTCTTCCTCTTCCATCCCGCCCATTACCGGCTGATGCGCAATGCCCTCGGCGTGTCGGTGGTGCTCGCCGTCGTTACCATCGTCCTGCTGCCGGTTGCGCCCCCACGGCTCGTCCCAGAGTCGGGGATGATCGACACGATCGCCCTCTCCGGGCGCGAGCACTCCTTCTCCAACGAGTACGCCGCCGTCCCGAGCCTCCACGTCGGGTGGATGTTCCTCTCGGGTTTCGTGCTTGCACTCACGGTCGAGGGCCGTTGGCGCTACCTCCTCGCTCTCGCGCCGGGGGCATTCATGCTCTTCACGGTCATCGCCACCGGAAACCACTACTGGCTCGATGGTGCGGTTGGTGCGCTCTATTCCGTGGGGCCAGCCCTGTTCCTGTTTACCTCGCGTCACCCAAAAAAAGCCCGCGTCGCGACTGGACCGGAGCTGGGTCGCCGGGCCGCGCTCGCCGTTCACGGCTGCGTACAGCGCCTGCTCGAATTCGTTGGCGCCTCGCCGCGTGCGCTCTTCTCGACCGCTTCACTCGGTAGCCTCCTGCTCTTTCTGGTTGTCGGCGAGATCGTCGCTCCCGGCTTTACCGCGTTCTGGGGTTACCTTCTCGTGCAGATGGCCGCCACCCTGGTGCTCCTCCTCACCGGCGAGACCTTTTTCCGCGGCCAGGGCGGCCTCTCCTGGCAAACCCACCTGATCGCAGTGGCATGTGGTTATGCCGACACGCTGGGCACCGCCGGTAACCTCTACGCAAACCTCGCCGAATACGACAAGATCACGCATTTCGCCGGCGTCGCCGCAGTGACCGCCGCCGCCTACGATTGCCTGCGCGCTCTCGACCGTCGTGGCAACACTTCCGCCTGGGTGGCATCGCGTTTCTGGACAGCCATCGGCATCGGCATCGCTGCCGGCATCGGCTGGGAGGTGTACGAAGCGCTCGCCGACGACATCTTCGCCACGAAACGCGTCCAGGGCCGCATCGACACGACCTACGACCTGCTCTTCGACTCGCTCGGAGCCTTCGTTGCCGCGTTCCTTGTCCGCTGGGCGGAGCGGCGAGAGGCGGAGGAAGAGCCCGGCCTCAGCCACGAACACGTCAGCTAGCCGCCGTTGGACACATCCATCCGCACCACTCGCTGCGTAGACTGCACCAACCCGCACAGGGCTGCAGGACGTGGCGTGGACCTTTTCGATGCGCGCACCGATGCCCACGGCGACCGCGCCGCTATCGGTCAACGCGCGCTCGACGACATCGCACTCGTCGCCCGCATCCGCAGGCGGGATGAGGCCGCCCTGCTCGCGCTGTACGACCGGTACCAGCGATTGCTGATGGCGCTCGCCCTGCGCATCGTGGGCGACCGCGAGACGGCGGAGGAAGTGTTGCAGGACGTCTTTGTCCGGGCCTGGGAGAGCATCGGGACGTTCGACGAGCGTCGCGGCAGCGTTTCGTCGTGGCTCTTCGGCATCACCCGTAATCGCAGCATCGACGTGCTCCGCTCTGCGCAGCACCGCGCTCGCACCCGCGAGCGCGACGGCTTGCCTGAGCAGCGCGGCGACGGCTCTGACGTCGCCGAATTCGCCACAACCCGTATCCTCGTCCGGGAGGCGCTGGAACACCTCTCGCCAGAGCGGCGCCGGCCTGTTGAACTCGTCTATTTCGGTGGCCTCACGCACCAGGAGGCCGCCGAAGCGCTCGGCACTCCGCTTGGCACGACTAAGGGCCGCATCCGGGCCGCGCTCGACCAGCTCCGGTCACTCCTCGCCCCCGGCAAGGGAGCAGCGCCATGAGCGCCGCCACGCAACCACTCACGTGTGACGAAGTGCGGGAAATCCTCGCCGTCCAGGCGCTCGAAGGGCACCTCGCCGTGGAGGTCCCGGGCGTCGACGAGCACGTCGCCTCCTGTGACGGCTGCCACCAGGCCCGGCGCGACTACCTGGAGGTCACGGGCCTTCTCGCGTTCGGTCTACCCGCCGCACCCGCTAGCCCGGCCGTCCGTGAGCGTCTGCGCCAGAGGTTGTCGGTATCCCCGTCGCGCCCGCGGCGGCGATGGGTGTGGCCCGCCGCGGTCGCCGCCGGGTTCGTGCTCACCCTCACCCTCGGCGTCCTCCTGGGCGCGATGCTCCTTGGCGGGGACGATGACGCCCCCCTCGTCGCCGATCCCGCCCGCAGCGAGCGCTTCGTGCTCCGCGGCGATGAAGCAGCGCAGGAAGGCTCCTGGGCGGAAGTCTTCGTCGACTACGAATCCGGAGCCGCGATGATGCGCGCCTACGGGCTTCCGCCGCTCACGGAGGGGAAGGTCTACCAGTTTTGGTTCCTCCGCGACGACGGCACCCGCCTCGACGCCGACATCTTCTGGCCGACTGCCGAAGGCAACGCCGTACACGTGATGGCCCTGCCGCCGGATTGGTCCGTCATCCGCGGCATGTGGGTCACGCTCGAGCCGGCCCCCCGGAGCGCAGTCCCCGAGGGGCCCAACGTGCTCGTGACGTGGTGGGAGTAGCGCGCGGCTACTACAGGCTGGCGATACGCTCGCGCAGCCCCTCCGCCCTGGTCCGCGCGTCCGCCAGGTTCGCCTCCATACCTTCAACGACGTGCGCCGGCGCCTTCGAACGGAACTGTTCGTTCGCAAGCTGCTTCTCCAGCCGTTCCACGTACGCCGTCGCTTCACCAAGCTCCTTCTCGAGCCGTGCTCGCTCTGCCGCAGTGTCCACCGTCGGCAGCTCCAGGGCGACTTCTGTATCCGCCACCCGCGCGTAGGCAAATTCACCTGCCGGCACTTCGTCGGTGAGCCCCACGACCACCGGCTCGACTCGAGACGTAAACGACGTCGCCGCCGCCGTCTCCGCAAGGGCGTCGCTGTAATCCCCCGCGCGGATGTACACCCGCGGGCGCAGACTCATCTCGAGCTTTTTCTCCGCCCGGATGTTCCGGATCGCGCGGTTCACCTCGATGACGTGCGCCATTGCTGCCTCCGCCCGTTCGTCTTTCCAGTTCGCGCCGCTCTTCGGGTACCAGGCGACGATCAGCGCAGACGCCATGTCATCGTCGATGTGGTCGCGAAGAGACTGCCAGAGCTCTTCCGTCACAAATGGCATGAAGGGATGGAGCAGTCGCAACCCACGATCGAGCACATGCGCGAGGACGCGCTGTGGCCGGAAGTCGTTCGCGTTCAGCCGCACCTTCGCAAACTCGATGTACCAGTCGCAGAACTCGTTCCAGAGGAAGTCCTCGATGTGGCGCGCCGCCTCGCCGATCTGGTAGGCCCGCAGCAGAGAATCGACATCGTTCTCGAGCTGCTCCAGCCGCGAGAGGATCCAGCGATCCTCGACTGCGTAGGTTTCGCTGTCGGCCGGGTGGGGCCGCTTCACCTGCTGCTCCCCCAGCTTCATCAGCACGAACCGCGTCGAGTTCCAGAGCTTGTTCGCGAAGTTTCGCGCCGCCGCCAGGCGCTCGTCGCTGAACTTCTGGTCCGCACCCATCGAGGCGCCAGTCAACACCGCGAAGCGGAACGCGTCCGCGCCGTACTGCCCGGCGACCGTCAGCGGGTCCACCACGTTCCCGCGGGACTTGGTCATCTTCTCGCCATGCGCGTCGCGGATCAGGCCGTGGAAGAGCACCGTCCGGAACGGCACCGCGTCCTCCGGGCCCCGCTCTCGCATGTTGTAGAGGCCGAACATGATCATCCGGGCGCACCAGAAGAACATGATGTCGTAGCCCATCTGCATGTCCGACGTCGGGTAGAAGTACCGAAGGTCCTCGGTGTCATCCGGCCAGCCCAGGTCGGCGTGCGGCGCCAACCCCGACGAAAACCACGTGTCCAGCACGTCCTCGTCCTGGCGCAGGGCGCCACCGCACTCGGGGCAGTCGGCCGGGTCCTCCACCTGCACGACCTGGTGACCGTTCTCGCAGTACCAGACCGGGATCTGGTGCCCCCACCAGAGCTGCCGGCTGATGCACCAGTCGCGGATGTTGTCCATCCAGTTCAGGTACACCTTCTCGAAGCGCTGGGGCACGATTTTGATCCGCCCATCGCGCACGGCTTGCGCGGCGTCACCGGCCAGCGAATGCCCGGGCGCGTATTCGCGGTTCACCGCCACCCACCACTGCTCGCTCGGGAGCGGCTGCACCACCGTTTTGCAGCGGCTGCAGTGGCCCACACTGTGGACATAATCCTCGATACGATCGAGGAAACCGCCGTCCTCCAGGTCCCGGACAATCGCTTCGCGCGCCTCCTCGTCGGTCATCCCCTCGTAGGGGCCCGCCTCCTCGTTCATGCGGCCGTCGAGGTCCATCGCCACGATCACCGGCAGGTCGTGACGCTGGCCAATCTCCCAGTCGTTCGGGTCGTGGCCCGGCGTCACCTTCACTGCGCCGGTCCCGAACTCGGGCTTCACCGCTTCGTCCGAAACGAGCGGGATTTCGCGCCCAACGATCGGCAGCAGCAACATCCGCCCGATGACCTCTTCGTACCGTTCGTCCGCCGGGTTCACAGCCACGCCCGTGTCCGCCACCATCGTCTCTGGG
>Ga0265293_10009268_pt1 | contig 14214 bp, 12 predicted proteins | sample Munlanlewell138R_FD_192505 | JGI IMG/M metagenome (GOLD analysis project Ga0265293, IMG submission 192505) | Leachate microbial communities from a municipal landfill in Southern Ontario, Canada - Leachate well 138R | ecosystem: Engineered > Solid waste > Landfill > Unclassified | place: Canada...
CCCGACGATGAAAAATATCCCCCACGCTGCGCCTCTGGCTTGCTGCCCCCAGGGGGGCGCTTTTTATCTTGGGAACGGCCCGGCGATAAAAATGTCCCCCCACGCTGCGCCTCTGGCTTGCTGCCCCCAGGGGGGCGCTTTTTATCTTGGGAACGGCCCGGCGATAAAAATGTCCCCCCACGCTGCGCCTCTGGCTTGCTGCCCCCAGGGGGGCGCTTTTTATCTTGGGAACGGCCCGGCGATAAAAAACGCCGACCCCTTACTGGGACCAGCGTTTTTCATGCACGGCAAGGCGTGAACAGAGACGTTCAGGCGCCCAGTTTGGTTTTCGCTTCCCGGTATTTGGCGGCCGTTTTTTCCAATACTTCAGCAGGCAGGCGCGGCGCGGGCGCGGTTTTGTCCCAGGGTTGGGTCTCCAGCCAGTCCCGCACGAACTGTTTATCGAACGAGGGCGGGCTGATTCCTTCCTGATACGATTCCGCGGGCCAGAAACGCGACGAATCCGGAGTCAGCACTTCGTCCATCAAGTGCAGGCGGCCATTTTCATCCAGGCCGAACTCGAACTTGGTGTCCGCAATGATGATGCCCCGCTGCGCCGCATACGCGGACGCTTCCTGGTAAATCTTCAACGAAACGTCACGGATCTGCTCAGCCAGCTCCTGGCCGACCTCCTTTACCACATGCGCAAAGCTGACGTTTTCGTCATGCGCGCCGATTTCGGCTTTCGCGGCCGGGGTGAAAATGGGCTCGGGCAAGCGCTGGGCCAGCTTCAGGCCAGCGGGCAAGGCAATGCCGCACACCGCGCCGGTTTCCTGATAGTCCTTCCAGCCGGAACCAATCAGATAGCCACGCACCACCGCCTCCACCAGCACCGGCTTGAGGCGCTTGACCACCACCGCGCGCCCCGCCACTTGATCAAGCTCTTCCGGCGCCACCACCGAGGCGGGATCCACCCCGGTCAAGTGATTGGGAATCAGGTGGCCGAGCTTGTCCAGCCAGAAGTTGGTCAGATCATTGAGCACCGCTCCCTTGCCCGGGATCGGGTCATCCAGGATCACGTCGAAAGCCGACAGGCGATCCGATGTAACGATCAGCAGTTTGTCATCGCCGACCGCATACATATCGCGGACTTTGCCGCGTGCCAGCAAAGGCAGCGATTGGATGGAAGATTGATAGAGCGCTGCGGACATGATGGAAAATGGCCTTATCTGAATTACTGAACGATTTGCGAGAGCTTGCCGGTCGTGTATTGCGCAGCGATCTCGTCCAGCGGAATAGCCTTGATCTTGCTGGCATTGCCCGCCGTACCGAACTGCGTGTAGCGCTCGACGCAGATCTTCTTCGCCGCGGCGCGGGCGGGCTTCAGGTATTCGCGCGGATCGAACTTGGAGGGGTTCTCCGCCATGAACTGGCGGATGGCCGCCGTCATGGCCAGACGGATGTCGGTATCGATGTTGACCTTGCGAACGCCGTACTTGATGGCTTCCTGGATTTCCTCGACCGGCACGCCGTAGGTTTCCTTCATGTCGCCGCCGAACTCGCGGATGATGGCCAGCAGGTCCTGCGGCACCGACGAGCTGCCGTGCATCACCAGATGGGTGTTCGGGATGCGGGCGTGGATTTCCTTGACGCGATCAATGGCCAGAATATCTCCGCTGGGCTTGCGCGAAAACTTATAGGCGCCGTGGCTGGTGCCGATGGCAATGGCCAGCGCATCAATTTGCGTGCGGCGGACGAAGTCAGCCGCCTGCTCGGGATCCGTCAGCAACTGGTCGCGCGTCAGCGTGCCCTCAAAGCCGTGGCCGTCTTCCTTGTCACCGGTCATGGTTTCCAGCGAACCGAGGCAGCCCAGCTCGCCTTCCACGGAAATGCCGCGCGGATGCGCCATCTCGACCACTTTGCGCGTGACTTCGACGTTGTATTCATATTCGGCGATGGTCTTGCCATCTTCACGCAGCGAACCGTCCATCATGACGCTGGTGAAGTTCAGGTTGATCGCGCCCTGGCACACGGCCGGCGACTGGCCGTGGTCCTGGTGCATGACCACCGGGATATGCGGATAGGTGTCAACGGCGGCGGCAATCAGCGCCTTCAGGAAGCCCTCGCCCGCGTATTTGCGGGCGCCGGCGGATGCCTGCATGATGACCGGGCTGTTGGTCTCATCGGCCGCTTCCATGATGGCCTGAACCTGCTCCAGGTTGTTGACGTTGAAGGCGGGAATGCCATAACCGTTTTCTGCTGCGTGATCCAGCAGTTGACGCAAGGAAACGAGGGCCATTTTTGGACTCCTTGAAGAAAGAGATAAGTCGCGTTCAGCAATTGCCGATACGCACGATTTTCAAAGTATTCGTTCCGCCCGGCGAACCCATTGGCTCGCCCACGGTAAAAACCACCACATCCCCTGCCTTGACGACCCCCTGATCAAGCAAGCACTGCTGCGCTGCCGCGAGGGCATCGTCTCTGTCCAGGTTTTCCGCCAAGTTGAAGGGATGCACATTACGGTACAGCGCCGCCTTGCGCTGCGTGCCCAGACGCGGCGTCAGGGCATAGATCGGGGTCATGGCGCCGATGCGGCTCATGGCGCGCACCGTTGCCCCGGAATGCGTCAGGCTGCAAATCGCGGCGCAACGTAAATGATAGGCCGTAAACAGCGCCGCGTAGGCAATCGACTGATCGACGCGCTCGAACTGGCGCTCCAGGAAGTCCGTCTCCAGCGTGATCCGCTGCGATTTCTCCGCTTCCAGACACACCGCCGCCACCTGCTCGATGCACTGCACCGGGTAGGCGCCCACCGCGGTTTCTCCCGACAGCATCACCGCATCGGTGCCATCGAGCACGGCGTTGGCCACGTCGGAGACTTCCGCGCGGGTCGGCATGGGCTGGGTGATCATCGACTCCATCATTTGCGTGGCGGTAATGACCGAACGATTGTGCTTGCGCGCCAGGTGAATCATCCGCTTTTGCAGGGCGGGCACGGCTGCGGCGCCGACTTCAACCGCCAGATCGCCACGCGCCACCATGATGCCGTCAGCGGCGCGGATCAATTCGTCAAGGTGCTCAATGGCTTCGGCCCGCTCTATTTTAGCAATGAGCTGCGGCGCGGGCTGTTGCGCCTGCTCGGCGGCCAGCGCCGCCAGCTGGCGCACCAGGTCAATATCCTGGCTGCTTTTGGGAAAACTGATGGCCAGGTAGTCAATGCCGAAGCGCAGCGCCTCCCGGAGGTCATCGCGGTCTTTTGCGGTCAGCGCCGCCGCGGAAAGTCCGCCGCCCAGCCGGTTGAGCCCCTTGTGATCGGCAAGCACGCCGCCCGCCACCACTTCCGTCCGCACGGCCGCGCCCGCCACCGCCTGAACCCGGAGCCGGATCAGGCCGTCATTGAGCAGCAGGATGTCGCCCGGCGAAACGTCTTGCGCCAATTGCGGATAATCAAGTCCGGCCTGCGCCGCATTGCCCAGCGCCAGCCCCGGGTCCAGCGTAAACGGCTGGCCCGCCCGCAAGCAGACCTGGCCGCCTTCAAACTTGCCAACCCGGATTTTCGGCCCCTGCAAGTCCGCCATGATGGCCACTTCGACGCCGATGCGCCGAGCGGCCTCCCGGACGCGCGCCGCCGTTTCCGCATGGGCCTCGCGGCTTCCATGCGAAAAGTTCAGCCGCACGACATTCACGCCCGCGGCGATCATGGCCTCCAGCACCGCCTGCGACGACGAGGCGGGGCCGAGAGTGGCCACGATCTTGGTGGCTCGCGCAAGCGGCAGGCTCACGGGGACGCTCCCGGCCGCTTCAGGCGGCCCGTTCCTGCAAGATGCCCACGGCTGGCAACACCTTGCCCTCAAGGAATTCGAGGAAGGCGCCGCCGCCGGTCGAGATATACCCGACCTGGTCGGCAATACCGTATTTGGCAATGGCCGCCAGGGTATCGCCGCCGCCCGCGATGGAGAAGGCGGGCGATTCAGCAATCGCCTGGGCCAGCGTCCGGGTGCCGCCCGCAAAGGCGTCAAACTCGAACACGCCAACCGGACCGTTCCAGACCACGGTGCCCGCGGACTTCAGGATCTCGGCCAGTTGCGCCCCGGTCTGGGGACCAATATCAAGAATCATGTCGTCATCGGCAACCTCAGCAGAGGCCTTGGTTTGCGCAACGGCGTCAGCGGCGAAGGTCTTGGCCGTCACCACGTCAACCGGAATCGGCACGGCGGCGCCGCGCGCTTCCATGATTTCAATAATGGCCTTGGCCTCGTCCAGCAAATCCCGCTCCGCCAGCGATTTGCCGATGGGCAATCCCTTGGCCAGCATGAAGGTGTTGGCAATACCGCCGCCCACAATCAGCTGGTCCACCTTTTCAGCCAGGCTCTTCAGGATGGTCAGCTTGGTGGAGACTTTGGAGCCCGCCACGATCGCCACCAGCGGGCGCTGCGGCGCTTGCAGCGCGCGGCCCAGCGCATCAAGCTCAGCCGCCAACAGCGGACCGGCACAGGCGATGCACGCATATTTGGCAATGCCATGCGTGCTGGCCTCGGCGCGGTGCGCGGTGCCGAACGCATCATTGACGTAGACGTCGCACAGGGCCGCCATTTTCCTGGCCAGCGCGTCGTCGTTCTTCTTTTCACCCACGTTACCGCGGCAGTTTTCCAGCAGCACCACTTCACCCGCCGCCAGTTCGACGCCGTCCACCCAGTTCTGCACCAGGCGCACCGGCTGGCCCAGCAACTCGGCCAGGCGCCGCCCGACCACCGCCAGCGAATCCGCGGGCGTCAGTTGCCCTTCGGTCGGGCGTCCCAGGTGTGAAGTCACCATGACGGCGGCGCCGCCGTTCAGGGCCAGGCGGATGCCCGGCACCGACGCGGCAATCCGGGTGTCTTCCGTGATCTGGCCTTGCTCGTTGAACGGGACGTTCAAATCGGCGCGAATGAACACGCGCTTGCCTTGCAGCTGGCCCTGCTGGGCCAGCTCGGCCAATGTCATGACCCGGCCCATGCTTATTTGGCCGACATCAAGGCAACCGTGGTGTCCAGCATGCGATTGCTGAAGCCCCACTCGTTGTCGTACCAGGACGTGACCTTGACCAGATTGCCGATGACCTTGGTCAGCGTGGCGTCAAAGCTGCTGGAAGCCGGGTTGTGGTTGAAGTCCACCGACACCAGCGGCTCTTCGTTGTAGGCCAGGATCCCTTTGAGACGGCCTTCCGCGGCTTCTTTCAGGATGGCGTTGACTTCGTCGACCGTGGTGTCGCGCGAGGCGGTGAAGGTCAGGTCGACCAGCGACACGTTGATGGTCGGGACGCGCACGGCAAAGCCGTCCAGCTTGCCGTTCAGCTCGGGCAGGACCAGGCCGACCGCGGCGGCGGCGCCGGTCTTGGTCGGGATCATGCTTTGCGTGGCGGAACGGGCGCGGCGCAGGTCTTCGTGGTAGACGTCGGTCAGCACCTGATCGTTGGTGTAGGCGTGGACGGTGGTCATCAGTCCGGAGACCACACCCAGTTTTTCATGCAGCGGCTGAACCAGCGGCGCCAGGCAGTTGGTCGTGCACGACGCGTTCGAGATCACGGTGTCCGAGGCTTTCAGCACGTCATGGTTGACGCCGTAGACCACAGTGGCGTCCACATCCTTGCCGCCCGGTGCGGAAATCACGACTTTCTTGGCGCCGCCTTTCAGGTGGGCGCCCGCTTTTTCCTTGGTGGTGAAGAAGCCGGTGCACTCCAGCACGACGTCAACGCCCAGCTCGCCCCACGGCAGCTCGGCCGGGTTGCGGTTGGCCAGCACGCGGATGCGGTCGCCATTGACCACCATGTAGTCGCCGTCAACGGTCACCGTGCCGGGGAACTTGCCGTGCGCGGTGTCGTATTGCGTCAAGTGGGCATTGGTCTTGGGATTGCCCAGATCGTTGATGGCCACGATTTCAATATCGTGCTTTTTGCCGCCTTCATAGTGAGCACGCAGTACGTTGCGGCCAATACGCCCATAGCCGTTGATCGCTACACGAATGGTCATGATGTTTCCTTGAGGTAATGAAGTAAAGAGATGACGATGAATCCGAACCCGGGTTAAGCAATGACCTGCATCACGGCCTCGGCAACCCGCTCCGCCGTCATGCCGAAATGCTGGAACAACGCGCCCGCGGGCGCCGACTCGCCATAGCTGTCAATGCCAACCACCGCGCCTTCCAGGCCGACGTACTTGCGCCAGTAATCGGTCACGCCCGCTTCCACCGCCACACGCGGCAGGCCTTTGGGCAGCACCGATTCTTTCCAGGCCGCATCCTGCTGATCGAAGGTGTCCGTGCTGGGCATCGAGACGACCCGCACGGCAATACCGCGATCCGCCAGCTGGTTCTGCGCGCTCAAGGCCAGCGCGACTTCAGAGCCGGTGGCGATGATCACGGCCTGCGGATTGGTGGCGTCCCGCAAGACATAGCCGCCTTTGGCCACCGCTTCCAGCGTGCTGGCGCTGCGCGAGACGAAAGGCAGGTTCTGGCGCGACAGCAGCAAGGCGCTCGGACCACCCGCCTGGACGTTCATGCCGACGCTGGCGGGACGCGAGATCGCGGCGCCCCAGGCAACTGCGGTTTCCACGGTGTCGCACGGGCGCCAGACCGACAGGTTCGGGATCAGGCGCAGGCTGGCCGCGTGCTCGACCGACTGGTGGGTCGGGCCGTCTTCGCCCAGGCCGATGGAATCATGCGTGAAGACGAAGACCACGCGCTGCTTCATCAGCGCGGCCATGCGCAGGGCATTGCGCGCGTAATCAGAGAAGGTCAGGAAGGTGCCGCCATAAGGCAGATAGCCGCCGTGCAGCGCAATACCGTTCATGATGGCCGACATGCCGAACTCGCGCACCCCGTAGTTGATGTGGCGGCCGCCCTGAATGCCGACATTGCCGGCCCGCACCGCCACCGCGCCTTTCCAGTCCGTGAAGTTTGAGCCGGTCAGGTCGGCGGAGCCGCCCAGCAGCTCGGGCAGCAGATTGACCAGCGCGGCCAAGGTGTTTTGCGAAGCCTTGCGCGTGGCCAGGGTTTCAGCCTTGCTGTCCGTCTGGGCAATCAACTCGGCCAGCTTGGCCGAGAAATCCTCGGGCAGCGCACCTGTCATGCGGCGCTTGAACTCCGCCGCCTCTTGCGGATACTCCGCCTCATATTGCTGGAACAGCGTATTCCAGTGGCTTTCGGCCTTGGCGCCCGCGGCCCGGCCATCCCAGTAGTCATAGACGCGCGACGGAATCTCGAACGGCCCGTAGGACCAGCCCAGCGCGGCGCGGGTGGCCGCGATCTCGGCGGCCCCCAGCGGCGAACCGTGCACTTTTTCCGTACCGGCCATGGCGGGCGAGCCCTTGCCAATGACAGTGCGGCATTCGATCAACGTGGGTCCCGCCACATCCTTTCCGGCTTGTTTCTTGGCCTGCGCAATGGCGGCCTCCACTGCGGCAACGTCGTGGCCGTCAACGCCGCGGATCACGTTCCAGCCGTAGGCTTCAAACCGTTTGGCCGTGTCATCGGCGAACCAGTGCTCGATCTGGCCATCAATGGAAATGCCGTTCGAATCATACAGAACGATCAGCTTGGACAGGCGCAGCGTGCCCGCCAACGACGCCACTTCATGCGAGATGCCTTCCATCAGGCAGCCGTCGCCGACGAACGCATAGGTGAAGTGGTCAACAATGGGCAGGTTCGGGCGGTTGAACTCGGCCGCCATCAGCGCCTCCGCCAGGGCCATGCCCACCGCGTTGGCAATCCCTTGCCCCAGCGGGCCCGTTGTGGTTTCCACACCCGCCGTGATGCCGACTTCCGGATGCCCCGGCGTGCGCGAATGCAGCTGGCGGAAATTGCGCAGCTCCTCAATGGGCAGGTCATAGCCCGTCAGGTGCAGCAGCGCGTAGATCAGCATCGAGCCATGCCCGTTGGACAGGACGAAACGATCACGGTCAGCCCAGGCCGGGTTGGACGGGTTGTGTTTCAGATGCGTATGCCATAACGCTTGCGCAATCTCCGCCATGCCCATCGGTGCACCGGGATGGCCAGAGTTAGCTTGTTGGACGGCGTCCATGGACAGCGCACGGATGGCGTCCGCCATGGTGGGTTGAAGGGCGGCTTGCTTGCTCATGTGGGCACTCTTTCCGACGGGAAATCCCGCTGCTACAAAGCCTTTAAGTTTAACATTGAGCTGAAGATATCGCGGATTTGACGACATATTCGCAACCATTGTTTTTTTCTTTATGAACCGCCCCATGACGCTGCCCCGCTTTTACGTCAATGCCTTGCTGCCTTTGCAGACCCGTTTCGAGCTCCCGCCCGACACCGCCCACCATGCGGGACGGGCCTTGCGCCTGAAGGCGGGCACCCGCGTTTCGCTGTTCAACGGCGACGGCACAGAGGTGCACGGCCCGTTAAGTTTCGATGCAAAAAAAGCCTGGGTCGACCTGGAAAGCGCGCACGCGCCCACCACCGAGCTGCCCGCCCCGGTCATGCTGGTCCAGGGCTTGCCCGCCGGCGACAAAATGGACTGGATCATTGAAAAAGGGGTGGAACTGGGCCTGCACAGCATCCAGCCCATCGCCGCGCAGCGCAGCGTTCTGAAACTGAGCGGCGAACGCCTGGAGAAACGGCTGCGGCATTGGGAGAAGGTCATGATTGCCGCCTGCGAGCAAAGCGGCCGCAACCGGCTGATGCCGGTGCTGGCGCCGCTCAGCCTCGCGGATTGGCTCGTCCGGCATCCGGAAGCGGCTGCGCACGCCGCCCTGTGCGACCCCGCCGCCACGCAGGCCTTTTCCGACTGGGTGGATCAGCAAGCCGGGCCCCTCCATTTCCTGGTGGGGCCCGAGGGCGGCTGGGCGCCGGACGAAACCGCGCTGGCCAGCCAGCACGGCATCAGCGGCGTTCGGTTCGGCACGCGCGTGCTGCGAACCGAAACCGCGGGACTCGCCCTGGTTTCCGCGCTGAGCGGCCGCAAAGCCTGGGTGTGAGCGCGGCCTCAGCCGCCGATCACGCCACAGGCCATGCGCGGCCCGCCGCCACCCAGCGGCGCCGGATGGTCAGCGTGGTTGTCACCGCCTTCGTGGACCATCAGCGAACGGTCCTTGATCAGATCCAGCTTGTTGAGCCGCGGCGCCAGCACCGGGTAGCTGGCGCTGCCATCGGCCTGGACGAACAGCGCGGGCAGGTCACCCAGATGCGCGGACTCGTCCCAGGGCAGACCATGCTTGCCACTTTTCTGAGGATCCAGGTGGCCACCCGCGCCCAAGGCCGCGACCGGCTTGCCGTTCTGTTCGCCGGGATCGCAACTGGGTTTCTCGTGGACGTGGAAGCCGTGCAGGCCTGGAGAGAGCCCTTTCAGGTCCGGGGTAAACACCAGACCGTAGCGGGTTTCCGAAATGGTCACCGAACCGATATCCTGGACCTTGCCTTGAGCGTTGACCGTGGCCATATTGACCGTTACATCCGCCCAGACGGCCTGGCTGAACGCCAGGCTCAGGCCCGCCACACATAAAGATAGACGAGGCATCGCATCACCTTGAGAAGACACACGGAATTCGCGTGTCTTGATTATGGCTCAAGGGGTTCGACCATCGCATCCAATTCTTCGATATAAAACGTAAAACAGCGTTGCCGCTCGCGCGCGAAGGCGGCGGCATCTTCCAGCACCTGCCGCAGCGCGGGCACATGCCCGCCCAGCGCCGGTTCCCGCGTGTGCAGCCCCCGCAGCACGACGCACAGGCCTTTCGGGTGCTCGACCACCATATCGGTCAAACAGTCATACAGCGCATCCAGGTTGCTGCCGAAATGCTCGGGAAAGTCCAGGGTCCTGGCAATGGATTTCAGCACCGCCGATTTGCTTTTTGCACGGCCGACCTGGACTTCGAAGAAATCCAATTGCGCAGACTTGGCCGCTGCTTCGCAACGATCAAGGGCCAGCCCCGACGAGGACAGATCGCCGCCCTCTTCAAAAATATTGAACTGCTCGTTTTTAGCGTTCATCTTGTTTACTCCTGAATCCTGCGAAACGAAGCATAGTGATCAGCGGTATACCAATACTCACCACTGGTTGTAGGACTCCCGGTCCGGCCTTGGCCCGCCACGATTCGGCGCGCCCCGCGATGACTCAGGCCCGGGGTTGGAACGGTGTATTCGGAATAATAGCCATGGGTTTGCCGTGGCAACAACCCTTCCCGGTTGCCAAAAACGGTACCGTCTTGCTCATGGGGAAACGGACCGCCACGCTTGACCAGGACCAGCACGTGCCGCGCCTCGGGCGGCAAGTCCGATGCCTTGATCGCCGCCCCCGCGGGCGCGCTGGAACCCGCGGATTCCTCCGGTGAATAGCTTTGAAACAGCATGACGGCCACCAGGGCGGACAAGCCCAGGATCAGCCAACGCAGCCCTTTCGAGGCTGAGGAAAAGGGTTTACGTTTCAAATCATTCACCACCATTCACCCACCGAGGTACGGCCAGCTCAGCGTATTGGCAAACTCAGTGTACTAGCTGGAATCAATACCGAAAGACCGAAGCGATCTTACACGGATACCGAAAAAAAAGTGGCGCGTAAGCGCCACAAAAATGTCCGTTTTCTTCTGTGCCCGCGCCTACGGAACCATCCGGTCCGGATTCGCGTTCACGACGGTCAGCGTGGTCATGTTGATGATGCGGCGAACGGTCGAGCTTGCCGTCAGGATCGTGACCGGCGCATTGCAGCCGAGCAGGATCGGGCCGATGGCCACGTTATTGCCCGCCGCGGCCTTGAGCAGGTTGTACGAGATGTTGGCGGCGTCCAGGTTCGGGCAGATCAACAGGTTGGCCTCACCCGACAAGGTGCTGTCCGGCATCACCCGCTCGCGCAGGTCACTGTTCAGTGCGGCATCGCCATGCATCTCGCCATCCACCGGCAGCCACGGCGCACGCTCCTGGATCAGCGCCAGTGCTTCGCGCATCTTGACCGCCGACGGGCTGTCGCTCGAACCGAAGTTGGAGTGCGACAGCAGCGCGGCATGCGGCTCAACGCCCAGCCGCTTCAATTCTTCGGCAGCCATGATGGTGATTGCCGCCAGCTGTTCGGCCGTCGGGTTGTCATTGACGTGGGTATCCACCAGCGCCAGCGTGCGGTTGGGCAGCACGAGGATGTTCATCGCGCCGTAGACCTCGGCGCCAGGGCTGCGGCCGATGACTTCATCGATGAAGCGCAGGTGGTTGTTGAACGGCCCCACCGTGCCGCAGATCATGCCATCCGCATCCCCCTGCTGAACCAGCATCGCACCGATCAGCGTCAGACGACGGCGCATCTCGATTTTTGCGTACTCTTTCGTCACGCCCTGGCGCTTGGTCCTCTCCCAATAGGCAAGAGAATAATTGCGGTGACGCTCATCCTGCTCGGTGTTGATGACCTCAATGTCGCGGCCGATTTCCAGCCGCAGGCCAAGCCGCTCGATCCGATGCTGGACCACGGCCGGACGGCCGACCAGCAGCGGACGCGCCAGGCCGTCATCCACCACCACCTGGACCGCGCGCAGCACCCGCTCGTCCTCACCCTCGGTGTAGACGATGCGGGCCTTGCCGCCTTCGCGGACGGCGCGGCGCGCCGCGCCATACATCGGACGCATGAAGGCGCCCGAATGGAAAACGAAGTGCTGAAGCTGCTCAACATAGCTGTCCATGTCTTCGATCGGACGCGTGGCCACGCCGGACTCCATGGCGGCCTTTGCCACCGCGGGCGCGATCTCGACGATCAGGCGCGGATCGAACGGTTTCGGAATCAGGTATTCCGGCCCGAAGGACAGATCGCTGACATCATAGGCCGCCGCCACCACTTCATCCTGCTCGCGCCGCGCCAGCTTCGCAATGGCGTGGACGGCGGCGATTTCCATTTCGCGCGTGATGGTGGTGGCGCCCACGTCAAGCGCGCCGCGGAAGATGTACGGGAAGCACAGAACGTTGTTGACCTGGTTCGGATAGTCCGAGCGGCCGGTCGCGATCACGGCGTCGTCACGGACCGACTTGACCACCTCGGGCAAGATTTCGGGTGTCGGGTTGGCGAGGGCGAGGATCAAGGGCTTGGCAGCCATTTTCTTGACCATCTCGGCCTTCAGCACGCCGCCCGCGGACAGTCCCAGGAAGATGTCGGCGTCATCGATGATGTCATTGAGCGTGCGCAGCTCGGTTTCTTGCGCAAACCGCTCCTTGTCCGGATCCATCAAGACGGTACGGCCTTTATAGACGGCGCCCTCAATGTCACTGATCCAGATGTTCTTCAGCGGGACGCCCAGGTCCACCAGCAGGTTCAGGCAAGCCAGCGCCGCCGCGCCGGCCCCGGACGCAACCAGCTTGACCTCGTCGATTTTCTTCCCGACCACGGCCAGGCCATTGACGATGGCGGCGGCAACCGTGATGGCGGTGCCATGCTGGTCATCGTGAAAAACCGGGATGTTCATGCGGGCGCGGGCCTGGCGCTCAACCTGAAAGCACTCGGGCGCCTTGATGTCTTCCAGGTTGATCCCGCCGAAAGTGGGCTCAAGCGCGGCGATGATGTCCACCAGTTTGTCCGGATCGGTTTCATTGACTTCAATGTCAAAGACATCAATGCCGGCGAACTTTTTGAACAGGACCGCCTTGCCTTCCATCACGGGCTTGGAGGCCAGCGCGCCGATGTTGCCAAGGCCGAGCACCGCCGTGCCATTGGAAATGACGGCGACCAGATTGCCACGCGCCGTATAACGGAAAGCATTGACGGGATCGTCGATGATGGCTTCACAAGCCGCCGCCACACCGGGCGAATAGGCAAGCGCCAGATCGCGCTGATTGACCAGGCCTTTGGTGGGTGTTACGGAGATTTTTCCGGGGCGACCCTGCTCATGATATTCAAGAGCAGCTTTACGCAAATTGGGATCGAGAGGTTGAGCCATGAGAATACCCGCCCCCCAGGGGGAGTTAACGATTGAGCAAGACGGTGATTATCCGACGCCCAGCCGAGTTAGACAACCAGCGGTGGAAAAACACCTTCTGGATCAAACAACATTTTCAAATACAGGTCCAAGCGGTCTTCCGCGCGCTCGCGTCCGTCGTCGGTGAAATGAACGCGGGCTGGCCAGCGGCGCGGTGCGGCGGCATCGCGCGGGCTCAGCAGCCAGGTATAGCGGCTGACCCAGGCCAGGCGTCCTTCCGACCCCAGCAGCAAGTGGGCGGCGTTCGGGGCCTGTTCCGCGCGATCAAAGCCAATACGGGGTGTCAGCCCATCCAGACGCAGGCGCGCGGACCAGGCGGGCTGCGCCAGCAAGGTTTGCGCCTCCTTGCCCGCGCTCAGCTCGAAACTGCCCGAGACGATGCGCCGCCCCGCCGCCGTCCGCAGCGCGTAGGACGAACTCACGCCAAAAGGGCCAAACACTTCCCAGCACCCTTCCGCCAGCAGCACGTCCGCCATATAGAGCTGGGATTCCGGGCAATGGCCGGTCGGCCAGGCATACGCAGACTGCGCCGCGTCACCGGCCGTCATGGCGTCTTCGCCCGTCCAGGGCAAGCGCCATGCGGTTTCCGCCAGCATGGCCTCAAGCGCCGCGGTGGTGCAGCCCGGCTCGACGCAGAGAATCCCGCGCGCCGCATCAAGGCTCACCACCCGCTGCAGGGCGCTGTCATCCAGCATCAGCACATCACGCTGCAAAGGCAAACGCTCGGGCGGGCAGCCTGGCAAGGACAGCAGCACGCCCTGGGCCTTGGTCAACACCAAGGCGTGCATCACGTCTTCATCACGGGCCACCGTCAGCGTGGCGCGGTGCCCTTGCCCGGGCACCGGGTCTTCAACCCGCAGCGTGCCGCGCACCACCCGGCCCAGACGCTGGCAGAACTGCTCCCAGGGCGAATCCACGCCCAGTTTGGGCATCAGGAAAGCACGGCGGCCAGGCTGCATGGAAATCCTCATTGGCGGTGGCAAAGCAAGCCGGAAATTGTAGTCCGCTTTTCATACAAAAAACCTCCCACGCTGCGCCTTTGGCTTGCTGCCCTCCCAAGGAGGGCGCTTTTTGTCTTGGGAGCGGCCCGGCGACAAAAAAACCTCCCACGCTGCGCCTTCGGCTTGCTGCCCTCCCAAGGAGGGCGCTTTTTGTCTTGGGAGCGGCCCGGCGACAAAAAAACCTCCCACGCTGCGCCTTCGGCTTGCTGCCCTCCCAAGGAGGGCGCTTTTTGTCTTGGGAGCGGCCCGGCGACAAAAGATTGCCATCATGCTACCGCTGCCGCTCCGTAACCAAA
>Ga0265293_10009270_pt1 | contig 14211 bp, 42 predicted proteins | sample Munlanlewell138R_FD_192505 | JGI IMG/M metagenome (GOLD analysis project Ga0265293, IMG submission 192505) | Leachate microbial communities from a municipal landfill in Southern Ontario, Canada - Leachate well 138R | ecosystem: Engineered > Solid waste > Landfill > Unclassified | place: Canada...
ACCGTCTACCCAGTCATCAGATAGCCTACCTAATGGCTTCTGTCGGAAGAAATTGGTGACTCGAATCTCACAAGGAACACCATCCAATTCCCATTCAAATTTGTAAAGCATATCCAAGTCCTCGCTGAATCTTTTGTTAATTATTCCAAGTTCTTCCAAGTATGTCAATCTCAGGGCAATAAAAAAGGGCTAGAGATTGCTCCCTAGCCCTTCTTCATGGTATCCTTTATTGACCCATCTCCCTCTGTGCCTTTTTGCGCTTGAGGTCAATAAGGCTCTGAATCAAGGCATCAACCTCAGATTCAGGCACATCCACTTCGATTCCACGGTCATCCCGGATTAGGAAGTCGCTCTTACCTACCCAAGCCCGTACAGTAAGCCCAGAAGCCCGGTTGCTGTAGTGGCTGCGCAGGGAGCGGGGACCGAAAGCCTTTTTACGTACCGGGGCAGCGGTTTCCACCTTCTTAGAGGGTCGGCCCGGACCTCGCTTCACTTCGGTCTTAACAATATTGTTCTTAGCCATGTCGGTTCTCCTATCTGTTGAGAGTTGGTCCCCCGCTCGGCCACTTGGCTCATTTATTGTTGAGGGTAAGAAGAGTATCGTACACAGTAAGAGAAAGTCAAGAGATTAAGCGTTAAATTTTTGCACTAGAAACGAAAAAGGGGCCAAAAGGCCCCTTGTAGTTGAGAATGATTCTTATTCTTTAATCTCCCTGCCTTCCGCATCATACTTCTTCCCGTCTACCTTCACCCAGATCAAGGTGTTTGGCCAGAAGCTACGGTATGCCCGTTCTCCTGCCTGTCTACGTGGCTTTCCAGCCATCAATTCCTGCCGGAACACCTTTCGATCCCAGACAATTACTCGTCCGTCAGTGATCGGCTTTCCTGTGCCCTTGATATAACTTTTGACGCGATCCAACCCATTTAGTTCCCTAATTGATCCATCCTTCTTACGAAAGCACACAGTAAAGAAGTGCCCTTTTGTGATGCTTCGGAATTGGTCAGGCGTCATAGTCATAGTTAACCTCCTAGAAACTTGCTAATCAGTAGAAGCGGAGCAATAAGAATCCCAATAATGAACAAATATACTAGGGTTATCAAGATCTCAATCATTTATCATATTTGCCTTGGTTTGTCAACATATACACGCAAACCTCGTTGGCTGCGTAATAATAGTCCTCTACATCCTTCAGTACAGACCGATCCGTAGCCTTGAACATCGCATACAGCACCTTAGTGGGGAAGTCCTTACCATCTTCCAGTGCATAGTCGGCACGTCCATGTTCCACATAGTAGCGTAATTCTGCGACGAAAAGAGAGGCTTCGTGACAGGTTTTACGACCGGCATAATCAAGAGCCATTACGGGACTTGAAACCATAACACCAGCAAGAACTACAGCTACCTTATTCATGGTTAATCTCCTTGTTTTTGTGCTTCTGCTTGCGATTATACTCCCTTTTCTTGTTCTTTTCCACTTTGGGCTTGCAGAACAAGGGAAGGAACTTTGCTACAGGATTACGTTTGCTCATGGCAATTCCTCTAAAATGGTGCCGATGGAGGGTCACGATCCCTCAATCCCAAAGGCGGCAGGTTTTAAATCTGCTGTGTATACCAGTTCCACCACATCGGCAAAATCTTTTTGAGATTAACTTGACTACATTGGCAAACCCAATTAAGGGATTTACAACCGTTGTCTGGGTGGTTAATTCCACTTACAAGTTAATCTTAAAAACCCTCTTTGTTTCAGAAGAGGGAAACTGGTGGGACCGCCAGGATTTGAACCTGAACATGCCTTGTAAGGGTCTCCCGATTATGAGTCGGAGGCTTTAACCAATTAAGCTACAGTCCCGAATTTATAAATTGCAGTTTCTAATTACCGTCCTTACGGAATTTCTACTGACGTTGAACCTCTCTGAATTCGCGCGCCTCGTGTTCCGCTTTTTTGCGTTTCATCCAGCAGGTGCCACACTCGCGATCGTTCGGGGCGCTGGCGGACTCTTCGCTGAACTCCTCGTACAGCTTTCCGCACGTCAGGCATGTCGTGATGTGGCTCATTCGTAGTCAACCTCCTCAATGGCGATGACATGCCAGTCCCGTTGCTCGCAGTCGGTCTTTACAATCTCTGCGGCCCGAAAAATGTCTGGCGCTCTGATGTGCGTCTCCCACTCCTTGAGCCTATCTCCGTATCCGTGCTGGATCGTTGCCATGTAAATCCTTTCTTCCATTTTAATCTCCTCTGTTGTTTGGCGGAAAGGGTGAGATTCGAACTCACGGACCCCGAAGGGGTCGCCGGGTTAGCAACCCAGTGCATTAAACCACTCTACCACCTTTCCAAAATCTTTAAAGAGGCCCCTCCGCGTATATGGACCGATTGATCCACCGGGGGCTTAATTCCCCGAAACCCCTGTGGCCCATAACAGGTTTTTGACGTGGGCCGAAGGAACCTTTTTAAAGAGCCTCAATTGGAAGGTAGAGGCTAACCCGGCCCTAAGTTATTCCGGCATCCCTCTTAGGTTAGGGACTGAAGATATGGCATCTTGTCAAAAACTTAAACCAAGACGCTTTTAGCCGTTATTGAACTCTTTTTACGCTTCCGCCTGAGCCGCTTCAGGAGCCGACTTCGTGGTACGGGCCTTAGTCTCACCCTTATCCTTCTTCAGCCACGAGCCGAAGCTACCTTTTGCACCTTCACGCTGGCAGATATAGTTCAGATCACCACGCTTGCGAATCTGGTAGAAGTTGCTTCCTTGGCGAAACGAAGTTCCCTTCTCTGCCTTGACAGCTTCCAGCTTGTCACTAATTACCTTCTGAAGACGTTCAACTTCCTTCTTAGCATCTTCCAGAGCCTTGTGTTCAGTAGCAATATCTTTAATCATGTTGTTTCTCCTTTACTGTTTCAGTTCAGTGTTGATATTATCGCCAACTTTACGATCCTTGTCAAGCCAAATAATCGTTAGTTGCGAGAAATTCTTTCTCTTCCACTTACGGCTTACTCTCTCATCTTTACCGTAGGTCTTGTGCCTGCTCAGCACCTTACCGTTCCCTATTACGTGGAACATTATCCCATGCTCCCGATCTGTTGTCAATTAGTTTAGAACTTAACCTCTAACATGGCTGTCAATACGTCTACTGAATCCTGTAGCACCAGTGAATAAGGTGCATAAAGCACGTTCACACTATATGTCCGATTCAGCTTAAAACCTGCTGTAATGAAGCCGTAGGGCACCACTGAGTTCACATTACCTCGAATATCATCGTAACCTGAAGCAAGCCCATAAGCCACCCCGATCTTATACCTATTGATATGGGTGTTACTCGTCATACCAGCGTAAAACGTCTGCTTGTAGTAGGAGTTTTTATATACTCCTGCCGTATAAGAGTAGCCTACCTTGTTGCAGGAAAGCCCAATCCCCGGACTGCTCTCATTAAACTCGTACCCCTGAGCATCCCCGAAATGCTTAGATGCAAAGTGCAAGTTCAAACTTATCCCTTCGCACGCCAGAGCATTACCAGAAAGCACCAACAAAAATGCTATAGCCTTCTTGTTCATGGCTTATTCCCTTAGTTTCTAACTTACCTTTATCGAGCACCCTAATCAATAGTTTTAATTAAGATGCTCTGTAAAGGCTTAGTGAAGTGCGGAGTACTCACGCTTGTCCGCGTGACCTTTACGGTGAGAAGACAAGCCCTTAGCCTTCTTCTTACCTACCACCTTAGCATAGGCACGGGTACGGATAATCTTCTCGAAGCTCTGATTCGTAGCGATGTTCATCTCTCTTTCCTCTTCAGTTTCGGTTTGGTCTAGCTCTCTGCTAGTGTCTTAATTCTAGGGTATATCGGCTTAGTTGTCAACTAACTTTTAGGCTTTTTCGTAACAAATATCCGGCCAATAGTAGACAACTCCAAGACCCATACAATCCTCTTTGTAGTCCAGAAGGGTAGCAATCAACTCCTGAGCCTCATCGTGTGTATCATGGGCTGGTTCTTCCTCCCCTAACCCACAATCAAGAGCCACATCGAAGACCGTCTGCAAAATGTTCTGTGCAACTTGCACAACCTGATCTCGACACTCTGACCGATCCCCTGAAATAGCAAGGCAAGATTTACCGTACATAGCCCGCCCAGAATAAGATCGTGTGTTAGCACCAACTTCATCAAATAATTCTTGAAGATTCATTTAGGTATCCTCTTGATTTTAGGGTTGATACAGGGCTACTGCTTTTTTTCTGTTGATCGCATTTTCAAGGGCGGCGGCAAAATCAAACTTGGCCCCCGCTTCAACAAGAAAATCCAACTGAGCCTCAATGCTTGTATCGTCTGTGTATCCTGACTCTTTGGCTGCCTCCCATGCGTACTGTCCAGCCATAGCCTCTGCATCTCTGGTGTCGGTTCCGCCAAAATAGCCAGATGATTCGCCGTTGTTTGATGCATTGATGATTTCAACTACGTCATCGATGCTGCCAGCCTCGGTGATTGCGTTAATCATGATCGTGTCCTTATTCTGTTTGGGCGTTGGCCTGTCCTCAACCCTTAAATAACGTGACAATATTGCCAACTTAGGATTTAGATGTCAAGTCTTTTTTAAAGAATTCGCATTCCTCGAACATGGTAATCGCCAGAGGGAGTCCTGTAGTTGTGAAGTGCATTTGATCAATTGTCGCTTGATTTCTTGAGCACTCCATGTTAGGACAATCTCTCTTACTGCAATAGGTTCGATCTAGGTAACTAATCATTATCTAACCCTCACACACCTTTAAAATAGAGTCAATCTCAATCCCTCGCAGACCTGCATTATAAGCCGCCTCACGAATCTCAGGAGCCGACTTCCCTTCAAGCCGCTCGATGAGGGCAGGGTAAGTGCATTCTACGCGAGCCATAGAGCCTTGAGCGCCTACAGCGGGAACCATTTCACCACGGTCATTCTTAATCATGTTCATCGTCATCCTCCTGTACTTTATTGCTTTCCTTCCCAATTTCATATCCAAGATAGGTCGGGAACGCAAATATAAAACAAATTATAACCGCTGAAAGGAACCCATGATCTGAGAAAGTAAGCGCAAATACTACGCCAAAGAAAAATGCTAACATGGCCTTTATCATTTTATCCCTTATATCCAAACTTGTAGATCATTTATTCCATCTCCCTTCCAAATTCACGTAAGGTAGCCCTCGCTCGATCTACTTCCTCAAGAAGCCTTTCAGGAGTAGGGCATTTATTCCTAACTTGATAATTGGCCTCTCCTGCTAGTTGAGCCAAGGCCCTAAGAACCTTTTCCATATCTTCAGAATACTTTTTAGCCATTATCCTTCTCCTTAACCTTAATAAGAATGTCTTTAACCATTCTACGGATTAAAGGATGATTGTCAAGCAATACTTCACACTCAAGCAATGCTCCAACCATATTAGGTAATTCTTCAATAGCCTTCTGACCATCGAAGTTCATTTCCTCAACCTTCGTGGCGGAATTGAAGGCAGCGGCGATCAGGGAAGCATTGGCATACTGTTGATCAACTTCTCCTTGGTATGTAACGACCCGACAAATCCTTGTATGCCAATCTTTAGGACCGATCCAGATATGATCTACACCTAATTCCTCTTTCCATTCAGAAACAACCTCAACAGGACCGCGAGTAAAGTCAGCCATCGTCTTCATCTCCTAGCCTACGGGCATCCTTGCCCTAGCCTATCCTTTAAATTACAGAATCACAGTCCACTTCTTACCATAGCAAGGCTTATTGATGATCCGGGCACCCTTGACACCCTTGGCAAGGTTACGGGCTTCAGCACGAGTATTGGCACCAATCTTGATTCCGCGCATTGTATGATCTCCTCTGTTAACCTACGAATTCAGAAAGGTCTACCTTAGCCCAAGTGCTACCGGCAAGGCATACCCACACTTCAGGAGGGTTATTCTCGTCACAAAGAGCACAAGCCACTTCTACCGCTTCACGCATGGAGTTCATGATGTTGGTTTCAGCGGTGACACCGTAGCAATTGAATCGGAGTTTTACTTGCAAGCCCTTCATCGGTAGTTCCTCTCTTGTTCAGTGTAGGTAAAGTTTATTCTTTATTCCGGGCTTTGTCAATCTTTTACTTCAACTTCTTTGGCCTCATCAAACCAGATACCGCCCGGAGAACAAACCCAATAAGTGGAAGTCTTGGCGGTGAACGAGATACGATCTCCGACATTGAAGGTTTTCAGAATCGTCCCTTCACGGTCTTTGAAAACTACCTCTTTAGTGAACTCAATAGTACCAGAAGACATTTGTTCAACCCTCAGTTAATTTGTGAGTCAAGTATGACAGGAGCCGGGATTATTGTCAAGAGATTATTTCTTGCTTGTGATTACTTTCCAGCAATCAGTACCCATTAACTCCTTCCCTGTTTCATCTTGTCTTACCATCCAATTATCCCAATTCACGCGGACCTTGATAGCTTTAGAAGGGTCTTTAATGGTCTTCTGACACCTGACACAGTGACAGACAAAAGATCCATCGGGATTCCGCTTAGGGTCTCTTCGGAAGTCAGGATCAAGAAAGTATTCCATTCTCTAGCTCTCGTTAATTGTCTGACTGTAATTATACAGAGAATTAGGCCAGAGTCAAGCCTTAATCTCGTACCATTCGCGGGGACTAATCTCCTTCCCGTTAAGATAATGCTTCCCGCCTTTCTGACCTACAAGGACACCGGGAAGCCCGTTAAGCCGTTCCCTTGTCGTGGCAGTAGGGCAGTCAGCCAGAGTCACGAAAAGCGAACCAAAGCCATTAGGTGCAGTCCTGAAGGATTTAGCAATCTCATGCCAGAAAAGGAAAAGGCTAACCTTATACCCTTCGGGCATACGCTCACAGATAACCCGCGTGTTATCCTTAGACCAATTCCGGCCAGCCTGAAAAGCATCAATTGCTTCGCGTGTAATTTTATGCATGATTAACCCCTCAAAGGCTTGTCAAGGTATTGTCCCATAGGCCAGCTAGGGTTTTTGGAATAGCAACTGTTTTTAGTTGCATGTTGCTCGCTTACGGGCTTCTTCGGATCATAGAATTCCGTATTCTTGAACCATTCCCGATCCGTTTTATACTGCGGTGCAGGGTATTTCCCATTAGGAAGTTGCTTACTCGCCCATGCCGGGATATGCTCCATCGTATAGCGATGCGGGAACTGTGCCTTGGCTTTTTCAAAGATCATGGTAGTGATTCTCCTGTTAAAACCCTTTCTATTGCCTACCCATTAAAGAATAGGCAAGGTGAGAGGATTTTAGTTATTGGTTAGGCGTCTATCACGGCTATTGGATTTCCGTAGTAACTCGCCATTGCGTCGTAAGGCGTAAAAATAGCCGCCGTTATTCTGTAACCACGTGATTCTAAGTTTCGCAAATACTCACGCGCTTTTCCCTCGGCACGCTGAGGATTTCCGGTTATCAACAAACAAAAATCACCGGCTCCATTGGCCCCTATTGTTTGTCCACACGGTCGGTTATGCCCGGTGGTGCTGTAACTCAACACGCCGCCTAACACAGCGGTCAAGTCGGACAGGCCGTCAGCGGCGCTGTTTTCGGTCTGCGTGTTATTCACCTTCATCGCTCCTTTTCAGTTTCGTGGTGCGGCCTGCCGCTTACCTTGGTGTTATCTTCATCCAGTTCGTAAGCCTTATCCCAATCCATCGATCCGCAATCCTCAAAGAAGCTTTTGATCTCCCCCCATGAGTTCCCGATCCGATCCGGTCAGTTCTTCACCGTGGCCGTCGAACCAATCCATGAACCAATATTCGATCCGGCCATCACGGAAAAAACGGAATTCATCGGAGGGACCTCCCCAACTAATCTGATAGCGGTAATAACCCTCGTCTTGATCGCGGAAGGTATTAGCTGCAACATAATCAAAGCAAAGACCATGAGTATAAAACTCTTCGGCCTTTTCCTCGTCGCCAGTCTGATAACCTTCCCAAAGGGCGCGAAGGGTAGCGATCTCGCTATTCTTCTCGGCCATCCAGCGATCTTTGCACTTGTCAGTCATGGTTCTAATTCCTTGCGTTTAGTTAGTGTCTGTAGGTAATTATATAGAGTTTAACCGGGAAGTCAAGCCTTTATTTTACAAGGTAGCCCGATTCGCCAGCTCATCAGAGATCTGCCCGTCGCGGTGCATCATATCCACAAAATCCACCCATGCACAACGGATATCCGCACAATAATCGTTTTGTTCCGCACGACGATAAAGGATTCTCCCCGTTTTTTCGCTCCGACCTACAGCCACCATTTTACGGGAAAAGGAAGGGTGAGATTTCCAGAAAGCGTCTCGGAGTTCATTTTGAGTCTTAATCATTAGTCGATCCTCTGAAAGTAAGCCCAAGAATTACCTCGTTGCACTCGGACGTTGCGAGAGTTAGAGAAGCCACCAGAGCGATAAAACGCCTCTTTAGTGATTCTGGTATATCCAATCATGGCACAAATACCCTTGTCTGTGTATTTCTGAAAGAAATTATCTAGGATATAGACTCAGAAGTCAAGCCTATATCGTGGATAATTACTGTTTCTCTATTGTGAAATGTAGAACTTTACCGTTTGAACCTTCCCATATACGGGAACCACGGATAAAACCATATTCCCCTTTAATAGAGTCGGAACTTAGCAGGCTATAGAAAACACCTTCCGCTTTCGCCATCTCTCTCACAATGGATTCGATCTCACGGATAGCAGAGTTCCACTTGTGTTTGATAACGGTTTGCCCGTTGTAGGAGATAATATAGTTTTCTCGTTTCATTGCCTTATTTCCCGTAGTTAACCCGATAGAACGATCCACCATTGATAGCAGGATCGGACACAAACACGGAAGGGGTAAAGCCAGCCTTTTTCAAGTCGCCGGGCATGTTACGCTTGGCATAATTCATTGCTTGCTTATACGTCATAGCCCGATCCAGCCTGCCGCACCCTACTTTAACAATCCGCTTTTCCATTTTCCTAACCCTCTTAGGCTTCGTTTAAAGCGCCATAGGCGCGAACAGTAACTAAAGTTACAACGTGGAACTATTATCCCAGATAGTGATTAGATTCTAGGCTTTATTGGTTTAAATGTCAAGAATATTTTTCATGTTGCGATACATAGGATCATCCGACTGATCGATCTCTACAGACAACAGTTTAACAATTTCCATCTTATTCTTGACCATTCCGGCCAGAATATTAAGCCGCTGCTTAGGGGTAAGGGTAACATCGAAAGAATCAATGATCCGCCCGATCTTATTCTCGATATCCGTTTGGATATCCTTTATTGAGCGGTATTCCTTGCCGTATAGCCGGTACACTTCGATCCGCTGAATCTCCATGATTTAGCCCTTCGCTTTAGTTTCGGAAATAATACACGAAAGCCGGGGAACGATCAAGCCTTTTAAACTGATCGTAAGCAATAGCAAATTGCTTAGTATTCCGATCAACCACAATACTGCCCCGCTTTTCAAGCCCGTTGATCGCTGCTAGGGTAGCCTTATCCGTGGCATAACTATGCCAACCGGGATATTTTGCGGCGAATTCCAAAAGCCGAGACTGATTCTTACCTACAGCCGTAAGGGGCTTTTCTTTACCGTGAAATACTTTGAAGGTCGCCATTGTTTCTACCTCTCATTTAGCGTGGGGGAAGTATATACCCACTAAATCCGAAAGTAAAGCCTATTTTCTAATAATTTTGATTAATTCGGCTTTCACTGCCTCACTTTCTTGCAATACTTGATCGTTAGTAAATCTAATGACTCTAAAACCCCTAGACTTGTAATAATTATCCTTCCATTGATCATAATCTGACTGATTTTTATGGTATTCTCCGTCTACCTCAATAACTAACCTATGAGGTCTAGGTAAGTAAAAATCGGCAATAACAAAAGTCCTTATCCCGGCCATAAAGCCTTTTTGTTGTAGGTATCTTACAGATAAGCTATCAAGAATTTCCGCCATGATCAATTCTGCGGGAGTTCTTACGCTAGTTTTTTGGTAGTGCGCTAACCTTCTTTGCTCTTCAGGTGTTTGCATTATAACTTACCCCTCAAAATAAATAAACTCCCTCCCACAATAAACACCAGACAATTGATCGCTTTTCCATACCTGAGAGGAAAGGGAGAAAGGATCAACGGCATAACCAAGGGACACTAGCAGGCTTCTAGCCGCTTCTCTGAAAGCTTCTAGTTCACTCAGGCTATCACTATAAGGCACAGTGATATCCACGCTAGGATCGGCTTTCAGGAAGGCTACAATTGATTGATCCTTCCGGTATACGCTAACGATAACAATAGTCATGATCTAACCCTTCACCAAACCACACAAGAAAAGAGCAGGATAGCCCAAAGCGTAAGGCTTTCCGCGAGAGTGGGCTTTTCTTCAACCTTCAGATCCTTAAGATCTCTCATATGGTAACGCATTGTCTGACCCTCTCGTTTATCCTGAGTACACTCTAGGGAATATCCGGCTATATTGCAAGCCGGAATTCATCTGTTTTATCGTTTCAAGCCTGCAAGCTTGTCTTCGGCGGTGATGGTCAGATCCTTATAATAACCTGAACTTACCCTAATCCATTCGTTCCGGGCAGGGGAGTACCGATCCGCCGGAATATGGATCTGCCTCTCATACCGGGCCGAGTTCGCTTGAAGTTTGAAGCGCACCTTACGCCCGTTTACCTCTTTCTGGTAATGTCCAAAGCGATCCTTAGTCCAGCCTTTGCGGGTCAGGAAGTTTTCAAGTTCAGCCTTTTGCATTGTGCTAACTCCGAGAGAAGATAGGGAAAGTTTACCCCATTAAACAGAGAATAGCAAGCCTTTATTTTCCGATTTTAGCTAGCCACTTTTGGCAATATGCTGCCCGTCGCTTAGGGTTTATCACTGTGCGGGGATTCTTTGCCATTTTTTCTAACCACTCAATCATTTGACCACGCTTGCGGGTTGAGGTAAGGATCGCTAGGGTATTTTGCGCTACATAATCCCGATCACGGGCATCCTTCGCTTGAGAATTGATCAATGCGTGGATAGACGGCATATTGTCCGGCTTCTTTAGCGAACTGGCCCATTTAGGCGATCCGGCTTTCTTCGCTTGCCAATAGACTAGGTGCGATTGTGTGATCTTCATTGTAGAACCTCTCAGACTAGCCTTTAGGCTAGGTTATCGCCTTTGGCGATTGTCACCTAAGCGTCTTTCAGCCTTCACCCTACACCAGACTAGCCCCAATAACAGAAACGGGCTAGAAACGGCTTACAGGAGATTAGGATCTATCTCGCCTTTCCTGCCTTATCTCTTTCTTAAATGTGCGAGTGAACCACGAATTAAAGGATCGGAGATTAGCAAAGGCAAGATCGTAATCTGCCTTCGCTTTCCGGTATTCAGGGGAAGCTTTTACACTATCGGGAGTCAGGCCCATAGGCCCGGAACCAACTCCGGGAATAGCTTTAAGTCTATCCCCCGCTTCCTTTTCCGCTTGATAGAGTTCCGTTTGCCTTGCTTTTGCTTGTGAGTAATTCATGATCTAGCCCTTGTTCAATGCTTCAACGAATGCCCGCATCATATCGCCTACTGTGCCCGGATCATAGATCCATGTATCGATCCATCCCTGAAGGGGTTTAGTTAAAGGCAAGCCGTTTGCCTTTCGGATAATGATATCCTGAAGGTTGTTTGTCGCTTGCACGCGGAAAAGAGCAAGCCCTTGATCGTTCTTCTTATACATAATAAAAGGCTTGATAACATCAGGGTTTCTTAGCTTATTGGCTAAGGTTTGGGCTTTCGCTAGTTGTTCGCTGGAATATTTCATAGGTAAACCCTCATATTAAAGAGGCAAGCCGCCGAAAGAGAAAGAAACTCCTAGATCAATCCCACACTCTCTAAGACCTTCTCCGCTTCTTCTATCTGCTTACTATAGGGGAGTGTATCAAACCCTATCAAAAACGCACCAGAAGAGGACAGAGCAAACATGTACCGGATATTACCATCAACCATATATGCAGAAACGATAAACCTTTCCCCTACTCCATTATTCACCACTAACGCAAATTAAAGGTTAGGGCAAATAATAAGGCATTCCCTAGTGTTACGAAAGGTAACGCTGTTACGAAACGTAACACTAGAGAATAACCTATTAAATAAGCGGGTTATTACAAATCCCGCTTACGATCAACGTCTACCGCATAATATTCACAAATGATGCCCCTATCCTGGAAATAATGCCATACAGGTTCAGATCCACCATTTGGATAATGCTTACGATCCGGCATATACCCATTAGATTCCAACCAATCGCCTGCCCGTTGAAGGTAATAGTCACCATACCCATATTCCATAGGCAGACTTGTTATTTCCCGTCCGTCCACTTCAATACTCACAGTGTTATAGGTGTTTCCATAGCTCTTCTGGAACCAACGACGGCCACGGATGACGATGGAAGTGGGCTTATTCATGGTTTAATACTCTCGTTTAGTTAGTCGATGAAAGGATTCTAGTCCTTTTTGGGCCAGTGTGCAAGCGATTATTCAGGATTAAATCACTTTCAGGACCACGGGCAACAGGAACAGGATGATCAGTAGTTCGATCATTGTGGGTTTTCCTTAGTTGTTGAGTATAACCCCGTGATTTTCGGCACTCTACGTAGGAATAAGGCTTTCCGGCCAGTTTCGGATTAGGTGAGTATCCGCCCGGTGGAGAAAGTAGACTTTTGTGAACGTCTACTAACTCCCAAACCCTTATAACTACGTCCGCATTTTCAGAGTGTCCGATTTTACCGGGTTTATACCTCGCTTTGCTTCTCTGGTAGCCGGTAGGCTTGCCTAGGGTTAGTCTCAAAAGCCCGTTAGAACGCATCTAAGGGGCTTGTGTGAGGGTTACAGGATCACAGTCCATGCCTTGCCGTGGCAAGCCTTACGGACGATCTTGTTCTTCTTTCCCCTGTAATTCTCACGGATGAATTCACGAGCTTCTTCGCGAGTGTTAAAACCGATCTTAATTCCGTTGCTCTTGGCAACAATATTGCTTGCAGCAATGTACATGATTAGATCCTCTTCTGTTGGGTTGTGTTAGTGCTTTCGGCGGATCTATTACTCCATTACTATATATTATATATAATATATATAGTTTGGAGAGCTTATAGTTCGGAGCCGCTTATGAGTATGATTATACCATATTTTTCTTATCTTGTAAATGATCTAGATCAAGAAACTAGTCATTTAGATTCTGAAACCCTCTCAGGATACGCCACAAGCCTTCAAAAACCGCTCCCGGTCGAAGCGTGGATTGTCCTGAGCCAGTGAATTAGCTATAGCTTCAGCTAAGTCATAGACAACCGCCTGACTCTGTGCGTCAAACATATATCGGACTTTTTGCCCGTGTATGACTTTAGCGATCTTCTCGTAGTCTTTCTTAGTCATGGTTTTACCCTCTGTTTAGTAGTTTTCTTTCCTAGTAGTCTCTAGTTTAACCCAAAGACTACCAGAAAGAAAGCTAGAGTTTAATCGTTTCCCCCAGTTCCAGAGAATAAAAGGTTTCCAGAGTATACCCACTGGGCAAGGTGACAATGACCCGGAAATATCCGCCTCTTTTTTGTACGTGTAAAGCCTCACCTTGAGCATGGTTTTGTCTCCTCGATTGCTACATCCTTAAATCAGTGAGAGTGCACCGGTGTAATACACTTGAAACAATCGCTTTACTTCATGCTCTCTTTCTTTTTCATCCTCCAAGGCTAATGCATCCATTAACGCTCTAGCCAATTCAGGGACAGCATAAGGACGATGTTTCTTGTACAGTGTACCATCGGGTTTGGTGTTTGCCTGCCTATAAGACTCACGGCACAGGATGCCGATAATCTCTAACGCTTTCTTCTCATACATGGTTTTGTCTCCTCGATTGCTACTCCTCATTCGTTGGGATAATTCTTTCACAAATAATTGCAGCCTGTCAACTATTAGATGCCATCTAATGGCAAATTATTTTCTGATTTATTCCACCCGGCATCTCTCGTACTTAATTTCAATCTTGGCATTAGTTTTGCATCTAATACATTGGCATAATTATTGCATGATTTAAGCATCTACCATGCCAATCTAAGTCTTATATCTCATTAGTAATAGACCGCCCCCTATGGCCCCAATCTTGCAAGGAAAAGATAGGCGCACCCACCTCTCAGCATTTTCAGAAAATTGAAAACTTAAAGTTCTGGTACTACCCCCTCAGCACTACAGAAATTTTGAAACTTCA
>Ga0265293_10009271_pt1 | contig 14211 bp, 10 predicted proteins | sample Munlanlewell138R_FD_192505 | JGI IMG/M metagenome (GOLD analysis project Ga0265293, IMG submission 192505) | Leachate microbial communities from a municipal landfill in Southern Ontario, Canada - Leachate well 138R | ecosystem: Engineered > Solid waste > Landfill > Unclassified | place: Canada...
CCAGGTGACAACGTCAAGCTGGACATCACCCTGATCGCTCCGATCGCCATGGAAGAAGGCCTGCGTTTCGCAATTCGCGAAGGTGGCCGTACCGTTGGTGCCGGTGTGGTAGCAAAAATCATCGCCTGATGCTTGACAAATAGTTCTAGGTCGGCATAATAGCCGGCCTAGCAACGTTCTAGGCCAGTAGCTCAATTGGCAGAGCGACGGTCTCCAAAACCGTAGGTTGGGGGTTCGATTCCCTCCTGGCCTGCCACTTTCCCAGTGGCTCCATTCCCTCTAGGATTCTGAATAAATGAATGCCAAAACTGAATCCGGCTCAACTTCTGGACGTCTTGATTCCCTAAAATGGTTGGTTGTAGTTGCACTTGCTGCTGTGGCAGTAGTTGGCAACCAATATTTTTCTGCTGAATCCATCCTGTATCGTGTTGTTGGTGTACTGGTTGTTGCCGCCATTGCCTTGTTTGTTGCTGCACAAACAGAGAAAGGTCGCGCCATGATTGTTCTGGGGCGTGAAGCACGTGCAGAGATTCGCAAGGTGGTATGGCCCAACAGGCAGGAAACCATTCAGACCACACTGATTGTAGTGGCTGTAGTTCTCGTGATGGGATTGATTCTCTGGGGACTGGATTCGCTGTTTGGTTGGGCAATCTCGATTATTGTAGGTTAAATCCATGTCAAAACGCTGGTATGTCGTGCACGCCTATTCTGGTTATGAAAAGCAGGTGTTGCGCTCCCTTAAAGAACGCATCAAGCATGCGGGCATGGAAGAAGAATTCGGCGATATTTTGGTTCCTGTTGAAGAAATCGTAGAGATGAAAGCAGGGCAGCGCCGCAAGAGTGAACGCAAGTTCTTTCCGGGTTATGTGTTTGTTCAGGTTGAAATGGGCGAGGCCGCCTGGCACCTGATTAAAAACACTCCGCGTGTCCTGGGCTTTATTGGCGGAACGCCAGATCGCCCCGCTCCCATCAGTGAGCGTGAGGCTGAAGCCATGCTGCGCCGGGTGGCGGATAGCGGTGAGAAGCCAAGGCCGCGTACCCTGTTTGAAGCTGGTGAGACTGTGCGGGTTGTTGATGGTCCGTTTGCTGACTTCAATGGCGTGGTTGAAGAAGTTAACTACGAGAAAAGCCGTTTGCAGGTGGCAGTGGCCATTTTTGGCCGTGCTACACCGGTTGAGCTGGAGTTCAGCCAGGTCGAAAAAGTTTGATTTGTATACCGCTCATGGATGAGCGGTTATTTTGTATCAGGGATATAAAGAACGGGAAGCCAATCGGCGTTATACCCATCTGGAGAAATCATGGCTAAGAAAATTCAAGCCTATATCAAGCTGCAAGTAAAAGCCGGTCAGGCTAACCCTTCGCCACCTGTTGGTCCTGCACTGGGTCAGCATGGTGTAAACATTATGGAGTTCTGTAAGGCATTTAATGCCAAGACTCAAGGTGTTGAGCCGGGTCTGCCGACTCCGGTCATCATTACTGTTTACAGTGACCGCAGCTTCACTTTTGAAACCAAGAGCACTCCTGCCGCCGTTTTGCTGAAGAAAGCGGCGGGCATTGCTTCCGGTTCTGCCAAGCCAAACACTCAGAAAGTGGGCACTGTAACTCGCGCCCAGCTGGAAGAAATTGCCCAGGCCAAGCAAGCAGACCTGACTGGTGCTGACCTTGACGCTGCTGTACGTACCATTGCTGGCTCCGCGCGCAGCATGGGCCTGAATGTGGAGGGCGTGTAAGATGGCAAAGCTAACCAAACGTCAAAAGTTGATTGCCGAGAAAGTTGAACACGGCAAGGCTTATGCTTTTACTGATGCTGCCGCTGTTCTGGCTTCCCTGCCTGCAGCCAAGTTTAAAGAATCAATCGATATTTCGGTGAACCTGGGTGTTGATCCGCGTAAATCCGACCAGGTAGTGCGTGGCGCAGTTGTACTGCCTAACGGTACCGGCAAAACTGTACGTGTAGCAGTATTTGCTCAGGGTGCAGCAGCTGAAGCTGCGGTAGCCGCTGGTGCCGACAAGGTAGGCATGGATGATCTGGCTGAAGAAATGAAAGCCGGTAACCTGAACTACGACGTAGTCATTGCTTCACCTGATGCGATGCGTGTTGTTGGTCAGTTGGGCCAGATTCTTGGTCCGCGTGGCCTGATGCCTAACCCGAAAGTAGGTACCGTGACTCCTGACGTGGCAACTGCCGTAACCAACGCCAAGTCCGGTCAGGCGCGTTTCCGTACTGACAAGAGCGGCATTATTCACGCTGCTATTGGCCAAATCGATTTTGCTCCCGAGAAGCTGCAGCAAAACGCTGAAGCCCTGCTGGGTGAGCTGCGTCGACTGAAGCCTGCTTCTTCAAAAGGTGTTTACATCAAGCGTGTAACCCTGAGCAGCACCATGGGCCCAGGCCTGATGGTGGACATGGCTTCTTTGTCCGACAAATAAAATTTGGGGTCCCTGCTTAGCGGGGGCCGTCCAAGACCGTAGGTGATGAGTCTTAATCAGGTTACTGGCCTACGTAGATGGTGCTCCCGGTTCAATTGAATCAGACACCAAACATGGTCCCTTCGGGGGCAAATTTAACAAGCAGGAGATAATCCCGTGGCAATTAGACTCGAAGACAAAAAAGCAATTGTTGCTGAAGTCAGCGAGGCTGCCAGTGTTGCCCTGTCCGCAGTTGTGGCTGATGCCCGCGGCGTGACAGTCGGTGCCATGACCGGACTCCGTAAAGAGGCTCGTGAGGCGGGTGTCTACGTACGTGTTGTGCGTAACACTTTGCTGCGTCGTGCGGTTGCAGGTACTCCATTCGAGAACCTGACCGAGACCTTCACCGGCCCTACGCTGATCGCATTTTCCAACGAACACCCGGGCGCTGCCGCACGGATTTTCAAGGACTTTGCCAAAGATCAGAAAGAGTTCGAGATCAAGGGCGCCGCTTTTGAAGGCAACTTCATTGCAGCCAACCAAATCGACGTACTGGCAACACTGCCAACCTACGACGAGGCGGTATCCCAGTTGATGAGCGTGATTCAGGGTGCAACCAGCAAGCTGGCTCGTACTTTGGCCGCTGTCCGCGACCAGAAAGAAGCGGAAGCCGCTTAATTCGTTTCGCAACCAATTTTTTGAATTCGATGGCCCAGGTGCCATCCCCAAATTACAGGAATTAGAGTCATGGCTCTTACTAACGAAGATATCCTCAACGCGATTTCCGACATGTCCGTTATGCAGATCGTTGAACTGATCTCCGCAATGGAAGAAAAGTTCGGTGTAACTGCTGCCGCTGCTACTGTTGCCGCCGGTCCAGGTGCTGCTGCAGAAGCTGCTGTTGAGCAAACCGAGTTCACCATTCACCTGGTTGAAGCGGGCGACAAGAAAGTTAACGTCATTAAGGCAGTACGTGAAATCACAGGTCTGGGCCTGAAAGAAGCCAAGGCTGTTGTTGACGGCGCACCTGCTGTTGTCAAAGAAGACGTTGCCAAAGAAGAGGCCGAAGCTGCCAAGAAGACCCTGGAAGAAGCAGGCGCCAAAGTCGAGCTCAAGTAACTCTCGACAATGGATGGCAGCCCTTGCGTAAAGCAACTGGCTGATGGCTGGTGGCGTTTGCCACCGGCCTTTTGTCGTTAAAGGATGGCATTGGAAGACGCAACCCGGGTGGGCCTTCCAATGCTATCTAGGTAGCAAATTTGTATTTGCAAACATGCCGCTGCCCGCTCCGGGCATATAGGCAGATTATCAAGCTGGGGAACGCTGATGGCTTACTCATATACTGAGAAAAAACGTATCCGCAAGGACTTTAGCAAGCTGCAGAATGTAATGGATGTGCCTTATTTGCTGGCAATCCAGTTGGATTCTTATCGTGAGTTCCTGCAGGCAGGGGTGAGCAAGGAGCAGGTGCGCGACATTGGCCTGCATGCTGCCTTTAAATCGGTCTTTCCGATTGTCAGTTATTCGGGTAGTGCCGCTCTTGAATATGTTGGTTACCGTTTGGGTGAGCCAGCTTTTGATGTGAAAGAGTGCATCATGCGCGGCATTACCTATGCTGCACCATTGCGCGTGAAAGTGCATCTGATTATTTTTGACCGTGAAAGCAGCAAGGCGGTCAAGGAAATCAAGGACATCAAGGAACAGGAAGTTTACATGGGAGAAATCCCGCTGATGACCGAAAACGGTACCTTTATTATTAATGGTACCGAGCGCGTCATTGTTTCCCAGCTGCACCGCTCTCCTGGCGTGTTCTTTGACCATGACCGTGGTAAAACCCACAGCTCCGGGAAGCTGTTGTATTCCGCGCGGGTTATTCCTTACCGTGGCTCCTGGCTGGACTTCGAGTTTGATGCCAAAGACTGTGTCTTTGTCCGTATTGACCGTCGTCGCAAGCTGCCGGCGACTATTTTGTTGCGCGCGCTGGGCTACTCTTCGCAGGATATTCTCGAAACTTATTACGAGACCAACCTGTTCCATCTGAATGATGATGAAGTCAGTCTGGCTCTGGTGCCCAAGCGCCTGCGTGGTGAGCTGTCCTCTTTTGACATCAAGGATGATGCCGGCAAAGTTATTGTCGAGGAAGGTCGCCGCATTACCTCCCGTCATATTACCCAGCTGGAAAAAGCCGGCCTTACCAAGTTGGTGGTGCCGGACGAGTACATCATTGGCAATACCACGGCACGTCCGCTGATTCATCCCGTGACCGGTGAAATTATCGCCGAGTGCAACAGCGAGATTACCGCAGAACTGCTGGAAGCGTGCCGCAAGGCGGGTGTGGTGCAGATCGAGACCCTGTACATCAATGATATTGATTGTGGTCCGTTTATTTCCGATACCCTGAAAATCGACACCAGCACTAACGAGCTGGAAGCACTGGTGGAAATTTACCGCATGATGCGTCCGGGCGAGCCGCCTACCAAGGATGCTGCAGAAGGCCTGTTCAATAACCTGTTCTTCACCAGTGAGCGCTATGATTTGTCGGCTGTTGGTCGCATGAAGTTCAACCGCCGCATTGGCCGCGAAGAGATTATTGGCTCGGGAACACTGGACAAGGACGACATCATTGAAGTCCTGCGTACCCTGATCAATATCCGTAACGGTAAAGGCATTGTTGACGATATCGACCACCTCGGTAACCGTCGTGTGCGCTGTGTGGGCGAGATGGCCGAAAATCAGTTCCGCATTGGTCTGGTACGTGTTGAGCGTGCGGTCAAAGAGCGTCTGTCGATGGCAGAAAGCGAAGGTCTGATGCCACAGGACCTGATCAACGCCAAGCCGGTAGCTGCTGCAGTTAAAGAGTTTTTTGGTTCCAGCCAGCTGTCCCAGTTTATGGACCAGAACAACCCGTTGTCCGAGATCACTCACAAGCGTCGCGTATCCGCACTTGGCCCGGGCGGTCTGACCCGTGAGCGTGCAGGTTTTGAGGTGCGTGACGTACACCCGACCCATTATGGTCGAGTTTGCCCGGTCGAGACACCGGAAGGTCCGAATATCGGTCTGATCAACTCGCTGTCCACCTATGCCCGCACCAACGAATATGGCTTCCTGGAAAGCCCATACCGGGTGGTCAATGAAGGCAAGGTAAGTGATGAAATCGTTTTCCTGTCCGCAATTGAAGAAGCGGACCACGTGATTGCCCAGGCATCTGCGGGCATGAACGAGAAGGGCGAGCTGACCGAAGAGCTGGTTACTGTTCGTCACCAGAACGAATTTACTGTTAAAGACCCGTCCGAAGTCACCTTGATGGACGTGTCGCCCAAGCAGGTGGTTTCTGTTGCCGCATCCCTGATCCCTTTCCTGGAACATGATGACGCCAACCGTGCCTTGATGGGTTCGAACATGCAGCGCCAGGCTGTACCGACCCTGCGTGCCGACAAGCCGCTGGTAGGTACGGGCATCGAGCGTAACGTCGCCCATGACTCAGGTGTGTGTGAAGTGGCACGTCGTGGTGGTGTGATCGAATCAGTCGACGCCAGCCGCATCGTGGTGCGTGTACATGATGATGAGGTCGAGGCGGGCGAAGCCGGTGTCGATATCTACAACCTGGTCAAGTACACCCGCTCCAACCAGAACACCTGCATTAACCAGCGTCCGCTGGTCAGCAAGGGTGATGTGGTATCCCGTGGTGACATCATGGCCGACGGCCCGTCCACCGATATGGGTGAGCTGGCACTGGGGCAGAACATGCGTGTCGCGTTCATGCCCTGGAACGGTTACAACTTTGAAGACTCCATCCTGCTCTCCGAACGCGTGGTGGAAGAAGACCGCTTTACCACCATTCACATCCACGAGCTGACTTGTGTCTCTCGTGATACCAAACTGGGGCCGGAAGAAATCACCTCCGATATCCCGAACGTGGGTGAGGCTGCCCTGAACAAGCTGGATGAAGCCGGTATTGTTTATGTGGGGGCCGAGGTTGACGCTGGCGATATTCTGGTAGGTAAAGTCACGCCAAAAGGCGAGACCCAGCTGACTCCGGAAGAAAAGCTGTTACGCGCGATCTTTGGTGAAAAAGCATCTGACGTAAAAGATACTTCCCTGCGTGTACCAACAGGCACCAAGGGAACCGTGATTGATGTTCAGGTCTTCACCCGTGATGGCGTGGACAAGGATAGCCGTGCGCTGTCTATTGAAAAGTCACAACTGGACGAAATCCGCAAGGACCTGAACGAAGAGTTCCGCATTGTTGAAGGTGCAGCATTTGAACGTCTGCGCAGCCACTTGGTTGGTGCCAAGTGTGACGGCGGTGCCAAGGTTAAAAAGGGCACAATTCTGACCGAAGAGATTCTTGACGGTATCGAGCATGGTCAGTGGTTCAGCCTGCGTATGGCTGAAGACAGCCTGAACGAGCAGCTGGAAAAAACCCAGGCTTATCTGATTGACCGCCGTAAGGTGCTGGATGAGCGTTTCGAAGACAAGAAGCGCAAGTTGCTGCAAAGCGACGACCTGGCTCCGGGTGTACTGAAAATCGTCAAGGTTTATCTGGCAATCAAGCGTCGCATTCAGCCGGGTGACAAGATGGCCGGTCGCCATGGTAACAAGGGTGTTGTTTCCGTGATCATGCCGGTTGAAGACATGCCGCATGATGAGAATGGCGTTCCTGTTGACATCGTGCTGAACCCGCTGGGCGTACCGTCCCGGATGAACGTGGGGCAGATTCTGGAAACTCACCTGGGTCTGGCAGCACACGGTTTGGGCCTAAAAATTAACGCCATGCTGGAAGAGCAGCGCAAGGTTGCAGAGATTCGCAAACTGTTGCACACCATCTATAACGAAATTGGTGGCGCTACCGAAGACCGCGAAGACCTCGATAGTCTGACCGATGCCGAAATTCTGGATCTGGCAGACAACCTGCGTGATGGTGTGCCGATGGCAACACCGGTGTTTGACGGTGCCGAAGAGTCAGAGATCAAGGCCATGCTGCGTTTGGCTGATATGCCAGAAAGCGGCCAGATGACCCTGTTTGACGGGCGTACCGGTGATGCATTTGATCGCCCAGTGACGGTTGGCTACATGTATATGCTGAAGCTGAACCACTTGGTTGATGACAAGATGCATGCCCGTTCCACCGGTTCCTACAGCCTGGTTACCCAGCAGCCGCTGGGTGGTAAGGCACAGTTCGGTGGCCAGCGCTTTGGTGAGATGGAGGTGTGGGCACTGGAAGCATACGGTGCAGCCTACACGCTGCAGGAAATGTTGACAGTCAAGTCGGATGACGTGAATGGCCGTACCAAGATGTATAAGAACATCGTTGACGGTGATCACCGGATGGAGGCCGGCATGCCGGAATCCTTCAACGTATTGATCAAAGAAATCCGTTCGCTCGGAATCGACATCGAGCTGGAATCCGAATAACCCGCGTACGAATTTGCAGTGTTGCCGCAAGGCAGCACTGCCAGCTCCGTCAGGAGGAAAGGCCTTGAAAGACTTATTGAATCTGATTAAAAACCAAAACGAAACCGAAGAATTTGACGCGATCAAAATTTCTCTGGCATCGCCAGAGCTGATCCGCTCGTGGTCATACGGTGAAGTTAAAAAGCCGGAAACCATCAACTACCGTACCTTCAAGCCAGAGCGGGATGGTCTGTTCTGCGCCAAGATTTTTGGCCCGGTCAAGGACTATGAGTGCCTGTGCGGCAAGTACAAGCGCCTCAAGCACCGTGGTGTGATTTGTGAAAAGTGTGGCGTCGAAGTCGCCCTGTCCAAAGTCCGCCGTGAGCGCATGGCCCATATTGAGCTGGCTTCGCCGGTTGCACATATCTGGTTTTTGAAATCCCTGCCCAGCCGTATCGGTTTGTTGCTGGACATGACCCTGCGCGATATCGAGCGGGTGCTGTATTTTGAAAGCTTCGTGGTAATTGATCCGGGTATGACTACCCTGGAAAAATACCAGCTGCTGAACGACGACCAGTACTATGAAGCACTGGAAGAGTTTGGCGATGATTTCGATGCCCGCATGGGTGCGGAAGCAATCCGCGAGCTGCTCATGCAGATCGACCTGGATTATGAAATCAATGCACTGCGTGAAGAAATTCCGCAGACTAACTCTGAAACCAAAATCAAGAAGCTGTCTAAGCGCCTGAAGCTGATGGAAGCTTTCCACGGTTCCGGCAATAAACCTGAGTGGATGGTATTTACCGTTCTGCCGGTTCTGCCACCCGACCTGCGCCCGCTGGTGCCGCTGGATGGTGGCCGTTTTGCCACGTCCGATCTGAACGACCTGTACCGACGTGTGATTAACCGTAACAACCGTTTGAAGCGTCTGCTTGAGCTGGCTGCACCGGACATTATCGTGCGCAACGAGAAACGCATGCTGCAAGAGTCGGTTGATGCGTTGTTGGATAACGGCCGTCGTGGTCGAGCCATCACTGGTAGCAACAAGCGCCCTCTGAAGTCACTGGCTGACATGATCAAGGGTAAGCAGGGTCGTTTCCGTCAGAACCTGCTGGGTAAGCGGGTTGACTACTCCGGACGCTCCGTGATTGTGGTCGGCCCAGCCCTGCGTTTGCATCAGTGTGGTCTGCCCAAGAAAATGGCACTGGAGCTGTTCAAGCCATTCATCTTCGGCAAGCTGGAAGAGCGTGGTCTGGCCAGCACCATCAAAGCGGCCAAGAAAATGGTCGAGCGTGAACTGCCCGAGGTATGGGACGTGCTGGCCGATGTGATTCGCGAGCACCCGGTGCTGCTGAACCGTGCGCCAACCCTGCACCGTCTGGGTATCCAGGCGTTCGAGCCAGTACTGATTGAAGGTAAAGCCATTCAGCTGCACCCGCTGGTGTGTGCCGCCTATAACGCCGACTTTGACGGTGACCAGATGGCTGTGCACGTACCACTGACGCTGGAAGCGCAGCTGGAATCTCGTGCGCTGATGATGTCGACCAACAACATCCTGTCACCTGCCAACGGCGAGCCGATTATTGTTCCTTCCCAGGACGTGGTCCTGGGTCTGTACTACATGACCCGTGAAGCGGTAAACAAAAAAGGCGAAGGCCGTGTATTTGCCGATCTGCAGGAAGTGGACCGTGTCTATCGTTCCGGCAATGCCGACCTGCATGCGCGGATCAAAGTGCGTATTCACGAGGAAGTGCGGGATAACGAAGGCAGCAGCACCGAGGGGATCCGTATTGTTGATACCACTGTAGGCCGTGCGCTGTTGTTCCAGATCGTACCCAAAGGCTTGTCTTTTGATCTGGTTAACCAGCCGATGAAGAAAAAAGCGATCTCCACGCTGATCAACCAGTGCTACCGCGTGGTTGGCCTGAAAGAAACCGTGGTGTTTGCTGACCAGCTGATGTACGCGGGTTTTGCCTACTCGACCATTTCCGGTGTTTCCATTGGTGTGAACGACTTTGTTATTCCAGAGGAGAAAACCACCATCATCGACCGCGCCAGTGCGGAAGTGAAGGAAATCGAACAGCAGTACTCCAACGGTCTGGTTACCCAGGGCGAGAAGTACAACAAGGTAATTGACCTGTGGTCACGTGCCAACGATGAAATTTCCAAGGCGATGATGGCCAACTTGTCGCAGGAAACCGTGATTGACCGTGCTGGTGAGGAAGTGACGCAAGAATCCTTCAACTCCATGTTCATGATGGCTGACTCCGGTGCGCGGGGTTCCGCCGCACAGATCCGTCAGCTGGCCGGTATGCGTGGTCTGATGGCCAAGCCGGACGGTTCCATTATTGAAACGCCAATTACTGCCAACTTCCGCGAAGGTCTGAACGTACTACAGTACTTCATCTCGACACACGGTGCGCGCAAAGGTCTGGCGGATACGGCGCTGAAAACCGCCAACTCCGGCTACCTGACCCGTCGTCTAGTGGATGTGGCGCAGGATCTTGTGGTTACTGAAGATGATTGCGGTACCGAAGAAGGCCTGCTGATGACACCGCACATTGAGGGTGGTGACGTTGTTGAGCCGCTGGGCGAGCGCGTGCTTGGTCGTGTGGTTGCGCGTGATGTGCTTGACCCAGCCAGCGGTGATGTCCTGGTACCTGCCGGCACCCTGATTGACGAGACCTGGGTCGGTTTTATTGAAAACAACAGCATCGACGAAATTCTGGTGCGTTCGCCAATCAGCTGTGAAACCCGCTACGGCATCTGTGCCAGCTGTTACGGCCGTGACCTGGCGCGTGGCCATCTGGTCAACATGGGTGAAGCGGTTGGTGTCATTGCTGCCCAGTCCATTGGTGAGCCGGGTACGCAGCTGACGATGCGTACGTTCCACATTGGTGGTGCGGCTAGCCGTACCTCCGCAGTGGACAGCGTTCAGGTCAAAAATGGCGGTAGCATCCGTCTGCTGAACGTCAAACACGTGGTGCGTCCTGATGGTGCGCTGGTTGCAGTGTCCCGTTCCGGCCAGCTGGCGGTTACCGATGAGTTCGGGCGCGAGCGTGAGCGTTATAAGCTGCCGTACGGTGCGGTAATCAGCACCAATGAAGGCCAGAAGGTTGATGCAGGTGCGATTATCGCCAAGTGGGATCCGCACACGCACCCGATTGTCAGTGAAACCACCGGTACGGTGCGCTTTGTTGGCATGGAAGCGGGCATTACCATCAAGCGTCAAACCGACGACCTGACGGGATTGAGCAATATTGAGGTAATTGACCCGCAAGAGCGTCCAGCTGCCGGTAAGGACATCCGTCCTGCCATCAAGCTGGTGGATGACAATGGCGAAGACCTGCTGCTGCCCGGTACTGACCTGGTTGCTCAGTATTTCCTGCCATCGCATGCTCTGGTCAACCTGAACGACGGTGACCGCATTAATGTTGGTGACGTTATTGCACGTATTCCGCAAGAAACTTCCAAGACTCGCGATATCACGGGTGGTCTGCCACGTGTTGCCGACCTGTTTGAAGCGCGCCGTCCGAAAGAAGCAGCCATTCTGGCGGAAATCAGCGGTACCATTTCATTTGGTCGTGAGACCAAAGGTAAGCGTCGTCTGGTCATTACCCCGACCGATGGTAGCGATCATTACGAAGAGCTGATCCACAAATGGCGCCACCTGAACGTGTTTGAAGGTGAGCAGGTCAACCGTGGTGAAGTAATTTCCGATGGCCCGAGCAACCCGCATGATATTTTGCGCTTGCTGGGTGTCAGTGCGCTGGCGCACTACATCGTGACCGAGATCCAGGAGGTTTACCGCCTGCAGGGTGTGAAGATCAACGACAAGCACATTGAGACCATTCTGCGTCAGATGCTGCGTAAAGTAGACGTACTGGAGTCAGGTGATTCCAGCCTGATCAAGGGTGATCAGGTTGAGTTTGTTCAGGTTCTCGAAGAAAACGAAGAGCTTGAAGGCAAAGACCGCTTCCCGGCCAAGTACGAGCGAGTGCTGCTGGGTATCACTAAGGCATCCCTGTCGACCGAATCGTTCATTTCCGCAGCCTCGTTCCAGGAGACCACGCGTGTTCTGACCGAAGCAGCGGTGACCGGCAAGCGTGACTTCTTACGCGGCCTGAAAGAAAACGTGGTGGTAGGTCGCCTGATTCCTGCAGGTACTGGTTTGACTTATCACGCCGAGCGCAAGCGTAAGCGTGATCAGGATAATGCCCAGAACGTAAGTGCCAGTGATGTTGAGGCGGCACTGAGCGAAGCGCTGAATCAGGAAGATTAGGCGTTGACAAAAGGCTTTAGTTCTTGACGGGGTGCTAGAGTCGCTTTAAAATCCCGTACCCTTAATTTGGGCAAAGTGCATGCTTTGCCCTTTTAATGTCGTATGACAACAGTGGAGCAAATAAATGGCAACAGTAAACCAGCTGGTGCGCAAGCCCCGCAAGCGTATCGTCGAGAAAAACGACGTACCTGCGCTGCAGGGTTGCCCACAGCGCCGTGGTGTATGTACTCGTGTATATACCACCACTCCAAAGAAGCCTAACTCGGCACTGCGTAAAGTGTGTCGTGTTCGTCTGACCAATGGCTTTGAAGTTTCTTCCTACATCGGCGGTGAAGGGCACAACCTGCAGGAACACAGCGTTGTGCTGATCCGTGGCGGTCGTGTTAAAGACTTGCCTGGTGTTCGCTACCACACTGTTCGTGGTGCACTGGATACTTCAGGCGTAAAGGATCGCAAACAAGGCCGTTCCAAGTACGGCGTAAAGCGTCCTAAATAGTATTTTTTCAATTATCGAGTCGATAAGAGTAAGGCTGGGCAGAAATTGTTCCAGACTAACCTGAAGACCGTTTGAGGGCTTATCAATGCCAAGACGTCGCGTAGTCGCAAAGCGTGAAATTCTGGATGATCCAAAGTATGGCAGCCAGATTCTCGCCAAATTCATGAACCACGTAATGGAAAGCGGTAAGAAAGCCGTTGCCGAGCGTATTGTTTATGGTGCTCTGGATACCGTCCAGCAGCGCAAAAATGTTGAACCACTGGAAACTTTCGAAAAAGCACTCGAAGCCATTGCTCCCCTGGTTGAAGTGAAATCCCGTCGTGTAGGTGGTGCTACCTACCAGGTTCCAGTTGAAGTCCGTCCATCCCGTCGCAACGCTCTGGCAATGCGCTGGCTGGTAGAAGCTGCGCGTAAGCGTGGCGAGAAGTCCATGACCCTGCGTCTGGCTGGCGAGCTGATTGATGCCGCCGAAGGCAAGGGTGCAGCGGTCAAGAAGCGTGAAGACGTTCACCGCATGGCAGAAGCCAACAAGGCGTTCTCCCACTTCCGTTTCTAATTGAGCGAGGCACTTACTGTGGCACGTACTACTCCAATTAATCGTTACCGCAATATCGGTATCTGTGCGCACGTGGATGCGGGTAAAACCACTACCACCGAGCGTATCCTGTTTTACACTGGCGTAAACCACAAAATGGGTGAAACCCATGATGGTGCCAGTACCACTGACTGGATGGCCCAAGAGCAGGAGCGTGGTATTACCATTACGTCTGCTGCGGTTACCGCCTTTTGGCAGGGCTCTAAAAAGCAGTTCGATAAGTATCGCGTTAACGTCATCGACACCCCCGGCCACGTAGACTTCACCATTGAAGTTGAGCGCTCACTGCGCGTACTTGACGGTGCGGTTGTTGTGTTCTGTGGTTCTTCCGGTGTTGAGCCTCAGTCCGAAACCGTATGGCGTCAGGCCAACAAGTACGGTGTTCCGCGCATTGTTTATGTGAACAAGCTGGACCGTCAGGGTGCTGATTTCAAGCGCGTACTGGGTCAAATCAAGCAGCGTCTGGGTCACAGCCCGGTTGCCCTGCAGCTGCCTATCGGCTCTGAAGACACCTTTGTAGGCCAGGTTGATCTGATCAATCGCGTTGCCTACTACTGGAACGAAGACGATATGGGTATGACCTTCCGCGAGGAAGCCATCCCAGCCGACATGGTTGACGACGTTGAAGAATACCGCTCACTGCTGGTTGAGGCTGCGGCTGAAGCCAACGAAGAGCTGATGGACAAGTATCTGGAAGAAGGCGACCTGTCTGTTGCAGACATCAAGAAAGGCCTGCGTGAGCGCACCATCGCTTGTGAGATCGTTCCTGCCGTTTGTGGTTCTTCTTTCAAGAACAAGGGCGTTCCCCTGGTTCTTGATGCCGTCATTGACTTCCTGCCTGCGCCAATCGACATTCCGGCCATCCAGGGTGTTCATCCGGACGATGAAGAAAAGACCGACAGCCGTCCTGCTGATGATAGTGCGCCTTTTGCTGCGCTGGCATTCAAAATCGCAACCGACCCCTTTGTTGGTACCCTGACTTTTGCCCGCGTTTATTCCGGTGTTCTGAAGTCTGGTGATCAGGTGTTGAACTCC
>Ga0265293_10009272_pt1 | contig 14206 bp, 10 predicted proteins | sample Munlanlewell138R_FD_192505 | JGI IMG/M metagenome (GOLD analysis project Ga0265293, IMG submission 192505) | Leachate microbial communities from a municipal landfill in Southern Ontario, Canada - Leachate well 138R | ecosystem: Engineered > Solid waste > Landfill > Unclassified | place: Canada...
GGTTATCGGACAATTTCTCCGATTAAGTGGTGGTATTGGCCAACAGGCTTATACTTACGATAAAGATAAAAAGACAAAGCTCAACTTTTTTAGTGGCACAGTGGGTTTTGTTTTCGATATGGGAATCGTGAATTGGGTGATTGATGCGCATGTAATGGCTGGCAAAGATATCAGCGAAAATGCCGTCCGATTAAGTACAGGCTTTGTTGTCAAGTTTTAGAAGATAAATAGCAGCTTTTAAGCTAATTAACTTGCCGAAGCTGTGCTGTTTATAAATTGCTTCTTTCCGAATCATATAATTTCATGGTTTAACAGCAATTCTGGAAGCGCGAAATCGCTTGACATGTATTGTTTTGTCGTGTTATTACCTGATGAAGGGCTTTAGCTTTTTTAGGTTTAAAGCACTCAATAATTAAATAGTAATAAACATATATTAGTGAGCAAAAAAAGAGCGGAGAAAAGTTGCGCATCAACCTTACTTTATAAAGGAGGAAAAACAACCGTATCTTTTGCCTAAAACAACCGTATCTTTTGCATAGAATAACCGTATCTTTTTTATGAAATCATAACGGCTTGAATAAAAGTGGATTATGAAGTTAAATTTGTGACGTTTTACCTATTTAAGAATGACTTATTCTCAGCAGTAAATGCCTAAAGTGTTGATTTTAGTATATGATTAGTATTATTGAGTTTGTTTCGCAATTATCTAAAGCTTTAGACTACACCTCCATTTTATCTGGGATCATTTTTTAGGTACCTCTTCCCACAAGCTTTCATCGGCTATAAGCCTTGTTCGTGCTGATTTTCTTGTTCCAAAATAGCCTAAACCACCCTCTCGCAAATTAGAACTTATATTGGCAGGTGGCCCGCCAAAAAGTGGGTTACTAAAACCGCTTTCGTTGCGCAGTTCCATTAAAAAATCGTAGTATTCTTTATTAATGGCCGACATCAATACTGTAATGGTATCGCCTAATATTACCTCATCTTCATACAGAAAGGTTACAGAGAGACCATTGGAATAATTGCCATTAAAAAGCCTGTCATCTGAAATGGCCGTCCGATAGGCTGTATCAGTCAATATCTCGCCATTACGGAAGACATCAATCCTGTAAAAGTCTTTTGTTGGCGGGTCAAAAGCGTATAGCATCACCATCCAAAACCCAAAAGGTTCGCGGTATTCGAGGCCTATGGAATCAAGTATAAAATCTGTAGTGGCCATCGTACTTGTAGCTTCAAAATTACTGACTTCACCCACGGGTTCTGGCAGGTTTATATTGAGGTTGTACGTATTTCCCGGCTGCCCGAAATAATCTTCCGGTGTATAATAATAGCCGCTGCCAACTGGAGATTCTGTCAAGCTAATAACCTGATTACCATCATCCAATAGCAGTTCTGCATTGCTTACCACAGGAGGTATTGTATTTGAAAAATAACTGGCCGACTTGCTCAACTTAATCTGGTGTGCCACCGTATCTGTGCTAATCTGACCATCGACAACAAGCCGGGTAAAGGTTTCATCTAATTCAATATCAATTGTTTCCGTACAAGACGAGAGCATAACAATGGCAACGAAAAGGCTGTAAATTAATTTGATTTTTTTCATGCCTTAAAATTTAAAGTTATATGTAATGGCCGGCACGATGCCAAATAAGTAGGTCATTTCGGCTTTTGTGACATTGGATTGTTCGCTGTCGGCGATAAAATTAATCACCCAGGGATTTTTTCGGTAATACGCATTATACACGGAAAGGTTCCATTCGCCTGTCCATTTTCTGTTTGGTTTAACTTTATTTTTTAGGGTGACCGACAAATCCAGGCGGTGATAATCGGGCAGGCGATAAGCGTTGCGATCGCTATAAACCGGTGCTATCGAATTGCCAATCGTGAATCGTCCTGTTGGGAAAGTTACGGCTGAACCGGTTGAATACACCCAATTTGCACCCAGGCTAATGCGTTTCGAAAGCTGATAGTTGGCTACAATTGAAATATCGTGAGGCCTGTCGTAGCTGGCAGGGTAGGGGTCGCCCTTGTTTATTTCAGGAATTCTACGGAAGGTACGCGACCAGGTATAACTTACCCAGCCATTTAGGCGGCCTTCGTTGAGGCGCACCAAAAACTCCAGCCCATAAGACCAGGCCTCACCAAAGCGCAGCTCGCCTTCCAAAAATTCATTGAGCAGCAGCTCGGCATGGTCTTTAAAGTCGATGGCGTTGTGGTTTAGCTTGTAAAATCCTTCCACGGAAGTCTCCAGTTTTTCCTTTGGAAAATAGCGGAAATAGCCGAGCGAAAACTGGTCGCCAAGCTGCGGCTTCACATTGGGGCTCGATGGAAACCAAATATCCAAAGGCGTTCCAGCAGTAGAATTTTGTGCCAGATGTACATATTGCGCGTTGCGTGTATAAGCAGCCTTCACCGACGAAAATTCATCCAATTTATAAGCCATACTAAAACGTGGTTCCAGGTTCATAAAGTTTTGAAATATTTCTCCGGAGGGGTAAACCACAGAATCAACCTTGTCATAATTCGTGTCGAATTCGTAAACTGTGCCTTTGCCAATATTATTGAAAAGGCTCAGGCGAAGGCCATATTTTAAGGTTAGCCGACTACCAATTTTTTGTTCATTGCTTACATACAATCCGCTTTCGAGGGCATAAGCTTTCGCAACTTCAATCTTATTGAGCGGTGTATCTTCGCCTCTCCCTTCTGCCGTTCCCGGGCTAAAATTGTGAAAGGTGGATTGAAAGCCGAATTTTAAAGTATTATTTGCCGAAGCAAACCAGGTAAAATCGCTTTTCAGGCTGTAGTCTTTCATCTGCGAATTCCAGTTGAAGGCGTTGGCCTCTCCTTCAGGAATGCCCAGTTCATAGTTGAAGCGGCTGTATATCAAGGAGAAGTTGGAGAATATTTTGCTGCTGAAAAGGTGGTTCCAGCGCAGCGTAAAAGTTTGATTGCCCCAGCCCAACGCAAAACTTTCGTTTTTAAATACGTCTTTCCCGAAATAGCCACTGATGAAAAAGCGGTTTCTATCGTTAAACGTATAATTGGCTTTGCCATTAAAATCGTAAAAATAAAGGGTGTTATTGCGGATGTCTTCATCAGGCGATAATGCCAAAAAAAGATCAGCATAGGTGCGTCTTCCAGCCAGCATAAAAGATGATTTATCCTTTTGAATGGGGCCTTCCAGCGTTAGGCGGCTCGAAATTGTGCCAATGCCGCCCTGGCCTGAAAGGCGCTGCGAATTGCCATCGTTCATGCGCACATCAACCACCGACGAAAGCCTGCCGCCATATTCTGCCGGAATATCGCCTTTGTATAAATCCACGCCTTTTACGGCATCATTATTAAATACGGAGAAAAATCCCAACAGGTGCGAAGGATTGTAAACCAGCGCTTCATCGAGCAAGATAAGGTTTTGGTCGGGACTGCCGCCACGCACACTAAAACCTGATCCACCCTCGGAAGTGGCCTGCACGCCGGGCAACAACTGCAAGGCTTTGATAATGTCCACCTCGCCCATAAAGGCCGGGATTTGCCGGATGTTTTTGATGTCGAGACGCGACACGCCCATCTGCGCACGGCTGATTTGTTCGGTAAATGACTCGCCGGTTACAACGACTTCGCTTAAGTTTAAACCTTGTGGCATCAGTTTGATATTGAGCGTAGTATCGCTTTTAAGCGAGATTTGAAATTTTTGCGATTCGTAACCCATATAAGAGTAGGTGAGTTGGTATTTTCCGACATCAAGTCGGATGGAATAATACCCGTAAACATTTGTGGCACCACCGGCGGAAAGTTCTGTGATATAAATAGTTGCGCCAATCAACATCTCGCCAGTGGAAGCATCGCTGATATAGCCGCTGAGGTTAAGGTATGGCTTAGCAGATTCGTTTTCGGCATAGATTATAACGCCAAAACCCGTAAAAAAAAGTAGAAGAAAAAGTTTAATTGCATGTCGCATTAAGGCCGTACTTATAGTTAAAAATGAGTGGAAATATAACGTTTAAGAGGGCTTAAAGTTTGACGCGCGGTGGGATAAAATGCTGCGGAATTTTATAGGGGGATTAGAATCAGACAATAAATTGTTTAATTTTGATTGATTATTTGATTTTCACTTGATTAACACAAACATTATGAAACAACTATTCTTCTGGTTTGGAACGCTGATAATCCTTAATTCCTGCGTGGTTCAGGGTCTTACCAACGATTACGGAAAGCTGAACGATTCTGAAAAAGCTTTGATACACAATTTTGAAGGCTTTTCGGAAGTAGAATCTCGTGCCATTTATGAAATCAATGGAAAAGCATTGAGGGAAGAACTAAAAAATCATCCCAAATCCATTGTGTATAAGCTCGCAAATGGTTGTTCATCAGAATTATGCAAACCTTTACAAGTTTACGAAAACTTTGCCAAAGAACATGATTATCATTTATTTATGGTGATGAGTGGTTATGCCAATTTGCATAAAACAATGGAACAGCCCTTTAGCAGCCCGCTCTACGCTATAGACACTGATTATTACGAAACCAAAATAAGCTATAAATATAATCGCTACTTCGATAACGATTTTATGGGATTAGAAACCAAGGCAAAGCAGGGAGAATATGCCGGGAGTTTGTACTTTTTTGAAGGAGATAGCTTGGTGGAGGTGAGGCGAGAATTGCCTGAAGAATAGGAATAATCAAGATTAAAGTTCCTTGCATGGAGATCAGGCTTAGTCAGGATTTTCAATTTCTACTATCAGTCGATCAATATTTTCGAAATCTACAATAGGACAGTTGTGTCATTCAATTACAAATTTGTAAGTTGATAAACTTTCATGTTTATTGCTCGAAAAATAATAAGTATTTTTGTGAAAAAGTATAGACAATGAACATACAATCTGAAAAATTGAGCTTAATCGAATGGATAGCAGATATTAATGATTATTCAGTAATTGAAAAACTTCTATCAATTAAGGAAAGTCATGCAAAAACAAAAGATTGGTACGCTAAGCTCAATGACGAAGAGCTTGAATCTATAAATCGGGGATTAAAGGATATTGAAGAAGGACGCATGAATTCTCATGAAGTAGCGAAACAGATTTATGGAAAATATCTATAAAATCCTTTGGACTGACGAAGCTTTGGATAATCTCGCGGATATTATCGAATATCTTGAGCATCGGTGGACAAAACGAGAAATTAGAAGTTTTTCCAGGCTTTTAGACCAACACGTCAAGCTGATTCGATCTAATCCAGAACTTTTCCCTATGAGTGCGACGTCAAGTCTGCTTAGAAAATCAGTTTTGACGAAACAAACAACAATTTATTACCGGCTTGCAAACAAAGAAATTCAGATTGTAACATTGTTTGATAATCGCCAAGATACTAAAAAACTAAAAAGCATATAAATACAACCGCTACTTTGAAAACGATATTCTGGGATTAGAAACCAACGCAAAGCAGGGAGAATATGCCGGGAGTTTGTACTTTTTTGAAGGAGATAGTTTGGTGGAGGTGAGGCGAGAATTGCCTGAAGACATCGATTAGCGGAGATATACGGTTGCATAGCCTGTGGTTAGTGATAGTTCTGCTACAAATTGTCAGCTTATTGACCTTTAAGTTTTTTTGATTATCTTTAGGGAGTCAAAAAAAAGGCTTGCGAGCCTGGAGGTCGGTGGAGTTTAAGCAACGCACAGCAATTATTTACAAACGCCACATCTCTAAAAGTTGCACTTATTACTTGAATTTAGTTCCTTTATTAGTGAAGCACTGAACAACCGTTTAAAACAAAAGTCATGAAACGAAAAACCATTTTGATTTCTTTAATTTTCACTTGTGCTATAAGTTTGCTTTATGGCCAAGTGTCCGACACCTCTTCTGCTATGGAGAAAAAAGTCGACAATTTTCAAGCCGTGCTTAACAGCGATTCTATATCATGGAATATGGCAAAAGCAGAATTGGAAAGAATGGTAATGTTTGATATGTATTGCCTGAGTTATCCCGATTCTGCTTATGCTAATTTATATGTCAGTGAAATTGATATGACCTATTTTCATGCTGGCAAGTTTCGGGAAGATCTGAATACCGGACAGCTATGGTATGAAAATCTTTATAATGCCGAACGTTTACTAATGGATATGTCTCTTTCAGTGGGAGATACTTTTGAGGTTTATATGAATGAATGGAGTACTGTTGAGGATGTTTACTATCGCGATGGCAGGAAAATAATTCAATTTGATTGGTACTCAACTATGTGGAAGGAGAACTTGCTTTTTATTGAAGGAGTTGGCCGGAATATTGGGTTTTTGTATGGAGACTATTTATTCTATACTTCTTGTAAATACGATAATGACCAGTTAGTATATGTTAATCAAAATACGCTTTTTATCGGATGCTTCCTTGATCCAACAAATGTGGATGAAAACATAGCTAAAAAAGAAGCGTTTTCAATAACTCAGCTTTCAGGCTCAAAGCAATTGCGTATTACAGGTGTCAACGCCTTTAATAAACCTATTCACCTTAAAGTAGTTAACATCCTTGGTAACAAAACATTTGAATACACTTTATCTAATGATCCTGATTCAGTTGATTTGGGTCATCTAAAAAATGGGCTTTATGTTTTGGTGTTTTCGTCTATTGATAACGGAGAAATCCTGTATGTTAAGAAGATTTACTTAAAAGAATAATACGGTATTTTAACATAGTTTTCCGTCTTTTTCAGCTATGGTGTTTCTTCCAGAGCTCCTTGTCTGATAGAGTTATATTACAAAAAAAAAGCCAACCCGAGGGATGGCTTTTTATTGTATTACAAAGGTTTACTTGATAATCTCCAAACTCCTTTTCACGAAGTCGTTCAGCTCCTTACCGGTGAGGAGGTTTTTCGATAAGCGTGCCAGGTCGTAGAGTTGGCTGATGGTTTTTTCCTGCTCGGCTTCGGCTTTTTCCGGAAGCGTAGCAATCAGCGGATGGTTGCTATTCACCACCAGGCTGAACGAATCGGGCAGGTCGCCCAGTCCCATCATGCCACCGCCTCCCACGGCGTTCATCTCTTTCATGCGGCGCATAAATTCGTTTTGGGTAATCACCACCGGCGAATCGGTTTCGCTGCGGCTTTCAAAAGTGATTTCAAAACGTTTTTTGTCCACTTTCTTCTCGAAAACGGCTTTTATAGCTTCTTGCTGTTTCTCGTCGAGTTTGCTGGGCAGTTCCTGTTCTTCTTTTACGATCAGTTTGTCAACGGTGTTGGCATCAACGCGTGCAAAGCTGCTGTCAGCAAGCTTTTGCTCCAGCGTATTGATAAAGTGGCTGTCCAGAATGCCGTCCATCAGCAATACATCGTAGCCATGTTCTTTAGCGGCTTCAATATAGCTAAACTGCTCGTCCATATTATTGGCATACAAATAGATAAGCTTGTTGTCTTTGTCTTTCTGGTTTGTTCCAATATGGGTTTTGTATTCTTCCGGCGTGAAATATTTGCCATCGGTATTTTTGAACAACACAAACTTCTCGGCCCTGTCATAAAATTTCGGGTCGGAAATCATACCATACAGGATAAAAATCTTGATGTCGTCCCATTTTTTCTCAAAAGCATCGCGGTCTTTCTTGAAAAGTTCTTCCAGTTTGTCAGCCACTTTTTTGGAGATATAACCCGAGATTTTCTTCACGTTCTGATCGCTTTGCAGGAAGGAACGGCTCACGTTTAGCGGAATATCCGGAGAGTCGATAACGCCATGCATCAGCGTAAGGAAATCAGGTACAATACCTTCAACAGAGTCGGTTACGAAAACCTGGTTGCTGTATAGCTGAATTTTATTGCGTTGCATCTCGAGATTGCTCTTCACTTTTGGGAAGTACAAAATCCCGGTAAGGTTAAACGGGAAATCCACGTTCAGGTGAATATGAAATAGTGGCTCATCAAAGTTCATCGGGTATAGCTCGCGGTAAAAGGCTTTGTATTCCTCATCGGTAATATCAGCAGGCGTTTTTTTCCAGAGTGGCGCGCTATTGTTGATAATACGTGGCTTTTCAACGGTTTTTGTCTTGGGATTGCCGTCTTTATCGGTTTCACCTTCGATAGGTTCTTCCGTTTTTTCCATGCCAAACTGAATCGGTACGGGCAGAAATTTACAGTATTTTTCGAGCAGTTGTTTTATTCTATACTCTTCCAGAAAGTCTTCGTTTTCTTTGTCGATATGCAGCACTACCGCTGTTCCGCGCTCATTTTTGCTACTTTTTTCGATGCTATAGTTCGGGCTGCCATCGCATTCCCATTTCACGGCATCGGTATCGCCTTCGGTTTTGTATGTCTTGGTGAAAAGCTCTACTTTTTCGGAAACCATAAAACTGGAATAAAACCCAAGGCCAAAATGTCCGATAATCGCGTTAGCTTCGGCTTCTGTCTTGGTTTTAAACTTGTTAACAAATTCTTCAGCGCTCGAAAAAGCGATTTGGTTAATGTATTTATCTACTTCTTCCTGATTCATGCCAATACCGCGGTCGCGAATGGTAAGCGTTTTGGCTTTTTTGTCCAGCTCCACTTTGATAGTGAGGTCGCCCAGCTCGCCCGTAAACTCGCCGGATGAAGCCAGCGTTTTGAGTTTTTGGGTGGCGTCAACGGCATTACTCACCAGTTCGCGCAGGAAAATCTCGTGATCGGAATAGAGGAATTTCTTGATAATTGGAAAGATGTTCTCTGTTTTAACATCAATTTTACCTTTATGCATTTTTCTAGAGTTTTTTAGTTTCGGCAGCTAAATCAAAGCCTGTGCCATTGAGGCAGCGACTGCCATTTTGACTTTTAGGCCGACTAATCGCTGGCTTATAGGCAAAATCAGCTGCTATTGGTTAAGATTGTAACTTTGTCGCAAAATAGAAAACCATGGATGAAACCTTGAGCCGCTTCCTGGAATTGCTGGAAGAGAAATTGACAAACGAAAAACTGGTGAAGCTCACCCTGAGTAAGCCACGCCGCAAATCTGATGACCTACGCAATGTTTATGTGAAGCCGGTGCAGCTAAAAGCGGGTAGGTTTTTTTCTTTTGATTTTAAATTTGAGACACGCCATGAGGTAAAGAATTTTGATGCGGATCAGGCCAAAGCACAGGTTCAGCTGTTGCTGGAAACACATTTTTTGCAAGCCGATCTTTTTGGCCTGGAAGCTGATAGCAGCCTGACGATATTTTCGAGTGGCAAAATGAAACTGAAATCGCGTAAAATAGCCAAACGTGAAGCACCTGATTTGCAGCACGACCGACAAAAGAAACGGCTACTGAATCCGACAGAAGTTTGGTGGTTTCAGCTTGGGCTTACCGATCGCGAAGGCAATATACTGCCGTCGATGCAGCATAAGTTTAAGCAGATAAACCGCTATACAGAAATTCTATCCGGGCTATTCAAATCAACGCAACTAACTGATCAAATGCGTGTTGTGGATATGGGGTCGGGCAAAGGCTACCTCACTTTTGCCTTGTATGAATACCTTCAAAACCAAATGAATCTAAAGCCTTTAATCACCGGCGTGGAAATGCGGGAAGATTTGGTTGAAAAAACCAATGCCATCGCGCAACATTCCGGGCTTGAAGGACTGAATTTCGCGCTGGGAAGTATCGCTGGTTTCCCGCTTAAAACAATCGACGTGCTGATCGCGCTTCATGCCTGCGATACCGCTACTGACGACGCCATTGCCGCCGGAATTAAAGCCGGAGCAAAGCTGATCGTTTGTGCGCCCTGCTGTCATAAACAGATTCGGAAGGAAATAACCGCAGGAGCGCAACAGCATCCGGCCCTGCAATTTGGCATTTTGATGGAACGCCAGGCGGAAATTCTGACGGACACGCTGCGGGCACTTATCATGGAATATCATGGCTACAAAAGCCAGATTATGGAGTTTGTGGAGTTGGAACATAGTCCGAAAAACCTATTATTGACAGGGATAAAATCTGCTGCCGAAATTGACAAAGAAAGCATTGGTAGCCGCATCAAATCACTAAAGCAGGAATATGGAATCAAAGTGCATTTCCTGGAAAAAGCACTTGGGATTGAGCCTTTTTAAACCAAAAACTAAACAACAATGATCATCAGCGGAACAATAATAAATGTATTGGCTGTAGTTGTAGGCAGTTTGCTAGGCCTGCTTTTTCATGCCAGGCTGCCACAGCGTTTTGTCGGTATTATTTTTCAGGCTATTGGTTTATTTACGCTCGCGCTGGGCATGAAAATGGCTTTAGGTGCCAATTCCTGGTTGATCGTTGTGTTGAGTTTGATTGCCGGAGGCCTGACGGGAGAATTGCTCCGGCTGGAAATGCGTTTTGATGGTTTAGCGACTAGTTTAAGCCGTAAGCTAAAAACCAACAACGCCCGATTTAACGAGGGATTGCTCACTGCTTTTCTGTTGTATTGCATGGGCTCGATGACTGTTTTGGGTGCCATTGAAGAAGGCATGGGCGGCAAGCCGGAGCTGTATTACCTGAAATCAGTGATGGATGGCATCTCTTCCGTGGCGCTGGCTTCAGGCATGGGCATTGGCGTGTTATTTTCTGCTGTGCCATTATTTATTTACCAGGGCGGACTCACGCTTTTCGCCTATTGGTTTGGTAGCTTTTTCCCGGAACAACTTATCGCCGAAATTTCTGCCGTTGGAGGTGTTTTGCTGCTTGGTTTAGGTTTAAACATTTTGAAAGTTACCAGCATAAAAATGCTCAACCTGCTTCCTGCCCTGGTTTTTGCGGCTTTATTTGCATGGATGAGCTGGTATTTTGGCTGGGTGCTTTGAGGAGGTGTTTCTAAATGAAGCAGGATAAGCTGGTAACTATTTTTATGTTTTTACTGATTTTTTTTTTGTTTTTGTGTTGTTAATACTTATCTTCCCCGCGTATAACAAAACATTTTGGCGTATGCATGCCCAACGACAAGTTTTGTTTTCGATTGAATATGCCGGAAACAAAGGGATTAACCACAATTTTAAAATTGATCAATCACACTATTTTTGTGCTTATACAAATGGCATGCTTGCCACAATTAGTTCGCTTTGTTGTGCAACAATATCCATTTTCTTTCTTGGGAAAAATCGTTTTATAGTTTTTGGCTTCCGGTGCCGGTAATGAGGTCGGAAGCCTATTGAGCCCGTCTGAATAGTACAAATTATATTTGGATTTGCATTGATTATGAAAATGCAGCTAAAAAACCGGCTTAAAACAGGGGCTTTATTCAAAACAAGTAATTACAAAGATTAAATCAGCTGAAGTTGGAAAGCCTTTGCAGCTAATAAAGTTTGTCAGTATTGTATTTCTCTATGGGATAAGCAATTGACAAAATTAGGCTTTCAAATAATCCTTCTAAAGCTATTTGATAAACAAATTAATCATTATGAAATATATCAAAACCACATTAATAATAGGGCTAATTTTAGCCTCTTTAACTATAAGGTCTCAAGTTATAGAAAAATCTGTTCAATTCTCAACACAGAACATCAAATATGCTAGCAAGCAAGCAAGGTGAAGATAGGAATGTATATACTCATTTAAGTATGTATGGTTCAATGTTTACCGATGAAATAGGAAGTCCGAAACTGCCGGTTTATGTTTTAAATTTTATAGTGCCGCCCGAGGCTAAAGTAGTGAGTGCTACAATTACCAATATGACAACAGAGTCCTATCCGCTGGAATATCCAATATTCCCAGCTCAAGAACCAGCATCTTGTGGCTTGGATTGCGATCCTCCAGCATTTGTTTCACCTAATTCAACGATTTATTCTTCTAATGCTCCTTGGCCTCAGGAAAATATTAATATAGAGCATCAGGGGTATTTTGATGGAGCAAATAATATTGTGCAAATTAAAATAGTGCCATTTCAATATTTACCCTTGTCGAATGAACTTACGTTTTATACTTCTGTTACTTTTGAGTTACTAATAGAACAGGGATTTGACAATGGAATAATATCTCAAAGGAAAAGAATTGCAAAAAATCAACCGATGTATGAAGAAGTGCTTTCTAAACTTGTCAGAAATCCGGAAGATATACTTCAATATTCAACACAGCCTACTATTATTGAGCAAATTGCTCAAAATGGATCATTACCATATTATGAATATGTCATTATAACTAAACCGGATTTTTTTCCAGCATTTGACGATTTTATTGAGTGGAAAAAGCAAAAAGGAATTGATATTGGTCTGGTATCAATTGATGATATTGCTAATCAGTATAATGGTGACGAAATTTTTCCAGGTTTTAAAATAATTAATGAACCCTACTGGTCGCCTAATCAGGCTAACGCTGGTAAATTAAGGCATTATCTTCATGATGCTTATATAGAGGGTGCCAATTGGGTTCTTTTGGCTGGAGACGTAACAGTGTTGCCTGCCAGACTTGGGACTTCTGTGAATACAAATGCTGATACTATAAATTGGAAAATAACACTTGAAGCTGATAATTATTTTGCTGATTTTACCGGCAATTGGAATTTTGATGGGGATGATTATTTTGGAGAACCAAACCATGACATCCCAGATTATTTCCAGGAAGTTTTTTTAGGAAGACTAATTTGCTCATCACAAGAAGACATTACAAATTGGGTTACCAAAGTAATAAAATATGAGCAAAATCCTGGTAATGGGGATTTTTCCTATCTCACAAAAACATTCATGACGCAGGCGGATAATTTTCAAGATGATCAGCAAGCTCAAGAAGTTATTAAGCATTTGCCAGGCTTCACGCATGAAATCTGGGAAGAGGGCGATTCTTATAGCCCACCTAATACTGTGGGGCCAAAGGGAGCAGATATTATAGCTGAATTAAATAGAACCAACTATGGTTTAATGGCAACGTTTAATCATGGTGGTTCAGGAGGAGGTAATAGCGGAATTGCTACTGCAAACCTGAATATAACATCTGGTCCCCAATATAAACTTGATGCTGAAGAAGATCGTGATTGGCCTTCAGCAGTGCATGAAGAAAATGACGGGTTGGATAATCTTTTAAATTATGATCATCCCTTTATTATATATTCTTTAAGTTGTGTACAAAACCCTTACCATCTGACTAAAGCTATTGGTAATGACTCAGCCAGGAATTTTGGTGAGAGCTTCACCGTAAACAGTTTATCTGGAGGAGCAGCTTTTTTGGGAACTACCAGAGAGGCTTTAGTACCTTATACCTACCAAATGTTTAGCTCGTTTGGTGATTTAATATCAGATCCAGGCATGTATTATACAACACATTTAGGGATTGCAGAAGCTACCTCGAAAATCTGGGGATTCTATAATCATTATCTCGCGTATTCACATACCTTGATTGGATGTCCGGAAACACGTATCTGGACTGAAACACCTGTTTATTTTCAGGCAGAAGTCAGCAAAACCTAAGGGAAGTATAATGAACCGAACGATCTTGAAGTTAATATCTATAATCTACCTATTGGCAGAAGTGCTGTTGTTAGCTTGTATAAATCAAATGAATTACTTCTTACACAGCTGGTAATTGGGAATGCTAACAATTCTGCAAGTGCTTGGTTTGATCAATTTGACCTTCAAACAGAAGGCGATCTTCATGTCACCATTACCGGAAAAAATTATATATCATATAGGGAAACCCTGCCGGTGTATTATGTTGTAGATACTGATCAGACCTGGACAACAGACATTAATATTAATAGTGATGTACTAGTGGCCGAATGTGCCGTTTTAAATATTCAATGCAATGTCAGATTAGGTTCTCAGAAGAAACTCATGATCTCCCAATGTAGCGAGGTCATTGTGGATGCAGGAACTATCACTTCCCTTGTTGGTGATACTTGGAAAGGAATAGAAGTCTGGGGCAATAGTACAGCCTCACAACTAACACTCCCCGACCAGTCCAACGCCCAAGGCAAACTGGTGCTGGAAAACGGAGCTACCATAGAAAACGCGGTTAATGCCGTTACGCTTTGGAAACCCGGTGACTGGAATACCAACGGTGGAATAGTTGTGGCCAATGATGCTCATTTTATCAACAACCGGCGTTCAGTCGAGTTCAGGTCATTCCAAAACACCCACCCACTTACCGGCGAACCCATGGGCAATGTTAGCCATTTCACAGCATGCCATTTTGAGGTCAATGACGACTACAGCATAGCAGAAGATCCCTTTAACTGCCATATCAGCATGTTCGAGGTGGATGGTATCAGGATAGCAGCTAACAGCTTCCTTAACCAAATGACAGAAGGTGGCAATAGCGGTGCAGGCATT
>Ga0265293_10009274_pt1 | contig 14200 bp, 20 predicted proteins | sample Munlanlewell138R_FD_192505 | JGI IMG/M metagenome (GOLD analysis project Ga0265293, IMG submission 192505) | Leachate microbial communities from a municipal landfill in Southern Ontario, Canada - Leachate well 138R | ecosystem: Engineered > Solid waste > Landfill > Unclassified | place: Canada...
TGCTGGTTCAGGTACAACATTGGTTGCTGCAAAAAACCTAAATAGAAATTTTATAGGAATAGAAAAAGAAGAAAAATTCTATAATATTATACTAGAAAGATTAAAAGGAAATATATAGTAGTATGGGGAAAACTACTAAATTAACAAAAGAAATTGTAATGAAAAAACATTTGAAGATTGTAAATATAAGAGAAAATTATCATTTGATTTATATTTACCAAATTATAATATTATTATTGAATATGACGGAATTCAACATTATAAGTCGATAGAATATTTTGGTGGTTTAAATGGATTAAAACAAACACAAAAAAGAGATCAAATAAAAAACGAATACTGTTTAAATAACAATATTCGTCTAATTCGTATAAAATACGATGAAGATATAGAAGAAAAACTAAAATCTATTTTGACATTATAAAAAATGAATTATTTGGACTTTCACCCACAATTTGTTCAATAACTTTTTCTAACTCTGATTGACCTTGTGAAATAAGATCAGCTGCATTATATTGAAAATTACCAGGCATCGAAAACGATAAACGCCCTAAAGCTTCACCAAGTCTTATTTTACTTAATGATTTAACATATTTTTTAAATAGATGATTTGCAAATATTTCTTCTTGTTGAATTCTAATATAAACTTCTAACATAAAACTACTTCTAATTTCATCAAGAATATTCAGTCTTTTATTAATTTGATTAAAAGAAAACTTAGTGTAATTTCTAGACATTTTATTTATTTCATCACTAAACGAACTTAATATTTGACGATATGTTGCCAACTCCCCGACATTACTAACAAAGGATGTTAAATATGGTTGATTTGTTACACCAAAATTTATTGATAAGTTGGGTGCTTGGATACCTATTCTAAAAAGAGACGGATTATTAATTTCTACTATTCTAGTAATATTTTCTACTTCTTCTGGTAAAGTAATATATCCCATAGCTGTATATTCTTCACTATTAATGAAACTTTTATCTAGTCTATAAAAAGATTTTATGACAGCAAACTGATATTTTTTATAGAACCATTCTAGTGCTTCTTCTTTAACAATTCTTAATATCTCTAAATCAGGTAAAACTTTTGGCATTAAACCACTAAATGTGAGATCACCTTGAATATAATCTACTAGTTGTTCAATTGTCATTCTTTCATTATTTAATTGATATATATCGTTACCTGCTTGATAATGTTGTTGTGTCATATCATTAGCATTTTGATAATTTCTAAATGGTTGGTCTCTTCTAGCCATAAAATAGTTTATTTTTTAGTATATATTAAAAATTAAATATCATAAAATAGAAGACTAAATACGAATATTTAATATATAATTAAAAAACTATAGGATTGAGGATTAGATTATTCATAAACGGTTCAATGATTAAAAGATATAAATCTTTAGGTTATGATATAGATGGTAAGGGATATTATGATATAGATATAAATGATTTACCAGATAATAGTCATATTAAAATTGATGTTATATGTGATTATTGTGGGAGTAATAATAATATAAAATACTATAATTATATTTTAAATAAAAAGAATAATAATGGTAATTATTATTGCAATAAATGTAAAATAGATAGAATAACTAATACAAATTTAGATAAGTATGGGGTTAAATCTACATTATTGGTAGATGAATTCAAATTAAAAAGGGATAAAACAATGATGGATAAATATGGAACGACAGTACCATTAAAAAATGAAAAAATATTGAAAAAATTTAAAGAAACAAATATTGAAAAATATGGACATGATTGTTCGTTATTAAATAAAGATATTAAAGTAAAGACTAAAAATAATTTATTAGAAAAATTTGGAGTTGAACATTATAGTAAAACAGTTGAATTTAAAGAAAAAGTTAAAAATAAATGTTTAAAAAAATACGGAGTTGGACATTATAGTAAAACACAGGAATTTATTAATAAAATTAACAAATTAACAATAGATAGAAATTTAAAAAATAAAAATTTAAATATATTAAAAATTGATAATAGTAATTATCATATAAAATGTGATATTAAAGAACATAATTATATCATAGATAAAGAATTATTAAAAAATAGAATAAAATATAATACAATATTATGTACTATATGTAATCCAATTAATTCTTTTTCTAAGTCTGGTAAAGAAATAAAATTATTTAATTTTATAAAAGAAAATTATAATGGAGAAATAATAGAAAATACTAAAGAAATTATAAAACCATACGAATTAGATATTTATTTACCTGAATTAAATTTAGCGTTTGAATTTAACGGATTATACTGGCATAATGAATTAAATAAACCAAATAATTATCATAAAATAAAAACAGATTTATGTATAGAAAAAAACATACAATTGATTCATATATGGGAAGATGACTGGGATAATAAACAAGAAATAATTAAATCTATTATTTTAAATAAATTAAATAAGACACCAAACAAAATTTACGCTAGAAAATGTAGAATTAAAGATATTAATGATAATAATTTAATAAGAGAATTTTTAAATAAAAATCACATACAAGGGTTTGTTGGTTCAAAAATTAAAATTGGTTTATTTTATAATAATGAACTAGTTAGTTTAATGACTTTTGGTCAGTTAAGAAAAAATATGAATTCTAAATCAGATTCAATGTACCAATATGAGATGTTAAGGTTTTGTAATAAATTAAACACAAATGTTATTGGGGGTGCTAGTAAATTATTTAAATATTTTATAAATAATTATAAACCAACACAAGTTATAAGTTATGCGGATAGAAGTTATAGTAGTGGCAGTTTATATAAAAAATTAGAATTTAAATTTAATAGTATAACAGATATTAATTATTATTATATTATTGATAATAAAAGATATTATAGATTTAATTTTAGAAAAAATATTTTAATAAAAGAAGGATTTGATAAGAATAAAACAGAACATGAAATAATGTTAGAAAGAAAAATATATAGAATTTATAATTCTGGAAATTTAAAATTTATTTTTAATATATAAAATAAAAATATACTTAATAATTATGATAAATATAAATAACTATAATGATTTTATATTTGATATGATAATAGAGAAAGTAAAATCAAAAGAATTAAACTTAGTATTATCAACAAGATTAATAAATTTATTAGATAAAATAAAATACCATAAAATTGCATTACATTTAATTAAAGAACACGGTAAACCTGATGGTAATTTTAAAATAACTATGTTAGATATTGATGATAAAGAAGAAAATTTTGATAAATTTATAATAGTACAATCTAATAAAGCATATGATTTATCAAATAAATTATTAAAAGATATGAACTTCAAAGAAGAAGATTATGATATACCATATATTAATAAATATTTATTATCTATGAGTGATCTTAATATTGAAGCAATTTTTAATAAAGTTAGAACACCAATGACAATAGGCAGGGTTATTAATAGGTTATTTCCTAATATGTTTAGTAATGCTGGTGATCCAAATGAAAGTATAGAATCATTTGTTGACGCAGTTAAAGGTGAAAGAACAAAAGAATTAGGAAATCTAAAATTAGTTGAAGGTGAAGATATTAAAAAATATTATAATGAATCATTTTATGATAAAAATGCAGGTGGTACACTCGGCAATTCGTGTATGAGATATAGTAAATGTGAGAAATATATAGATTTTTATGTTCAAAATAAGGATAATGTTAAATTATTAGTTTTAATGTCTGATGATGAAAAAGATAAAATATCAGCAAGGGCATTAGTATGGAATATTGATGTGGTTGATTCCGATGGAAAAACTATCGAAAAAAGAACATTTATGGATAGAATTTATACAATTTATACATCAGATGAACAAAAATTTAAATTATATGCTAAAAAACACGAATGGATATATAAAAAATACCAAAATATGGATAGTAGTTCAACAATGATCGATACTAAAAATGACGAAGATAAAAATTTATATTTTATGATTAAAGATATTGAATTAAATTCATCTTATCCATATATGGACACCATGAAATTTTTAAATTTTAATAATAAAGTATTAACAAATAATTCAAATTATGATTATGACGTAATTTTGGAATCAACAAGAGGTGGATATTTGGATGATAGTGGTGACAATTATATGTATAGTAGTGATCAAGGACAAATTGTACATGAAGATGATTATACTGATGATGGAATTTGGTGTGAATATGAAAATGGATATTATGATGAAGACGAAGTAGTGTGGTCAGATTACTTAAATAGTTATGTATCAGAATGGTATGCTGATAATAATATGTCATATAGTTCAGTTATGGGAGATTGGATACCAGATAATGTTTCAATTTATATTGATGATGTTGACGATTATGTTAGTAATGATTATGCACATGAAAATTATTATTATTGTGATTTAAATGATAGATGGTATACTGATGAAGATGATGTTGTGTATTCTGATGAACAAGGATGGATACCAAAAGATAGAAGTGTTTCAGTTTATTTAGATATGGAAGGTAACAATGAAGATTATAGATATATGAATGGTGATTATATCACATATTATAATGATGAAGAATTTTATGAAAATAAATTAAGAGACAATTTTGTTCAAGTAATAGTAGATATTGAAAATAATACTAAGAAAAATTTCAAAAAAGAAGAAGATAAAGATAAATATTTTTTATTTAAAGGTAAATATTATCATATAAAATTTAAAGATGAAATGACAGGACAATTAAGAATATGGGATGATAAAGATTTATATAATTGAAAAAAAGGGAGTTTAAAACTCCCTTTTTATTTATAATTTTTTATAATCATCCATTAAATTACTCATATCAATAGATGATTTTGTTCTATAAGACATAGTTGCATAACTAATTCCTTTATAAGCATCTTCTAATCCTATACTATTATTAGTAAATGCATATGAATTACCTTTAGATATACCCATTGTTTCAGCTGTTAAAGATGCTTCTTCATTTGCTGCCAAAAATATGAATTCCCAGTTAAAATCTTTTTTCATTTCGGTAATCATATTTTTAATTTGTTCTTTTTTAAATTTAAAACTTTTATTTTCGTATCCATCAGTTAGAACAATACACAATGTTTTTTCTGGTCTTTGTTCTAATGGTAAACTACCTAAATTTTCAATTTCGTTTTCTATAGTCGTTCCAATGGCATCATATAATGCAGTCATCCCACCTGGTGAATAATTTTCTTTATTAAAAAATTTACAATCTTTAATATTTATGTTTTCGTACAAAACTTTATATTTATCACTAAAAAGTACAGTTGTAACCAATACATTACCTTCTAAAATCTTCTGTTCTTGTAAGAACTCATTAAATCCATTTATAGCTACATCTATCATACTATTCATAGAACCAGATTTATCTATAATATTTATTATTTTAACATATTTTTCCATTGTATTATTTATTATTTTTTATAGTTTATTACCACATTTTGGACAATATGACCATGAACTATTTCTTAACCTATAACCACATTTTGTACAGTATTCTCTAACATCTGTTTTAACATATGTATTTTTTTCGCTAAATGGTCTTAAATAATAACTAATATTATGAAAAGGAGTGATTTCAAATTGAGTTTGAACATTTTCAAATAATTGTTCAGATTGTTCTCCTTTCTCTACTCTACCAGTTTCTTTTATAGATTTAGTTTTTTCGTTAGTAAACTCTAAATTTTGATATACAGAAGAATCATTAATAATATTGTTACTATATGCATTATTTAAACATGTATTCGCATTGGAATTTGTTAAATTAAAAGTACCTGATGTAGTTATAATATCATTATATGGTGTTCCATATGGTATATTTGTAGTATATGTATACCACTCTGTCGGAATATAAAAATACTCCTTATAGAATTTAATTTCTACTAACCCATTATTTGCAACTGCATTTTTTGCAGCAGTGTTATTATTATCATACTTATAGGTTTCAAAAACCATTTTTTTCTGATCATCAATAAACCTATCAATGATAGTATCTTCACCTGGATTTAAAACAAGATAGTGAGATGATGATTTACCATTAAAACAAATTTGGACTCCTATTTTTTCTCTTAATGGGTTAAATAAACGAATTTGAAATTCATCACCATTATTTAAAAAAATATTATTACTTTGATAAATTTTTAGTTCATCTAATGAACCAGTTTGGGGATTTTTTGCTAGGATAATAGCCGAAGGCATACTATCCGACATTCGGTAGTGTGTCATAGTGTAATTTTTATTTTTTGTTTGTGATTTGCTAATTTTTTCCTTGCCTTTCAACAAGTTAAAGCCAAAATATTGACTCAAAACCAACAAAACCAAAATTTACTACACTATTATATATTAAATTAATTTAGTTATGTTTTTTAAAAATCTATATATTTTTTAATTAAAATTAATAATTCTTTACAATTAATTGGTTTGGTTATAAATTCATTAGCACCTGATTCTAATGATGATATTCTATCATAATCATATGCACACGCAGTTTGCATTATAATTGGTATATTAATACCATTACGTCTTAAAATTCTAGTAGTGTCTATTCCACTTATTACAGGTAGTTTAATATCCATTAGAATTATATCAACCTTATTCGAATTAATGAAACTGATGACATCTTCACCATTATTAACTCTACTTATTTTAATATTTCTTTTAGTTAATAATTCCTTTAAATATAGAAAACTATATAATTCATCTTCTACTATTAATACATGTTTTTGTTTTTTCACATTTTTTTATTTTTATTTTTATTTATATTTGATAATTTTAATGATCTTAATATATAACCATTATCACAATTTAAACATAATTTCTTTCTACCTACAATATATAATTCATGATAACATTTATCACATGATTGATAAGGTTTAACTTTTTTAACAAAAAATCCAGAATCTACCTTAAAATATTTAGTATTTCTAAATGGTGACGACTTACTAAGTATCGGTTTATCATTATCATCATATAATTCATTATTACCATCAATTAAATATGACTCATTCTTTCTATAATAAACTATATTATTTTTAATATCATTAGATATATCATCGGGTAAATCAATAGCAAATTTTTCTATAGACCAATCTATATTATTACATGTTGATATATGTGTATAATTACTATCTAAATTAGTTATAAATGTATCGTAATTAGTAGAATTAAACATTATATTAGTGTCATTATCAATACTATTTAATAATTCTTTACATATATTATATTTTTTTAAATGATAATCATCATCATAAATATAAACATAATCGTCTAACATACTTAATGCAATAGTTTTATTATCAATAAAAGTGTCTTTTTTGATAATAAAACTACTTGAACTACTATTACTTACAAATCCATTTCTAATTTTCATTGTTTATCCTGGTGTTTTTCCAAAAATTAATTCAATTTTATCGTATGGTATATTAAATTTATCTGATAATTTTTGAGATATGTCGAATATTTTATCAATTTGTATTCTATCCCATTCTGTAAAAAATTCATCATCTACCAATTTTATGCCTATAACTTCATTATATTCTGATTCTGTATATAATGTTGATATCTGATATCCATCTATTGATAAACCATCATATTTTTCATAATCATCAACGCTATCAACATTAGATCCTATAATAATAAAACTACTTGAGCTACTATTACTCACAAACCCACTTCTAATTTTCATAATACGGTATTATTTTTTTGCTTTTTTTATTATATCTACACATTTATTAATTGTTTCTTCTGTTAGAACATTTTTAACATCATCAATTACTTGTTGTATATCTTGTGGAACATTTTCAATATTATCCAATTTTCCAGATATAACATCTTTTAACTTTTTAATTTTATCATTAAATTCTGATATTGGATCATTATCTACCATAATTAATATCTTTTATTTTTTTAATAATTTTTTCACATTCTATATAGTTTTCAAGTTTTAAATATCTAATATAGTTATAATATAATTCTCGTATGTTTTTATTTTTTTCTAATTCCGATATATCATCTATTATATCTAAAGATTTTAATGTATTTATTGAAATACCTAATGAATCTTTTTCATCATTATTATATATTTTAATATCATATAATTCTAATAGTTTGTTTATAATTTCATTATTCATTCATATATTATTAATTTTTTGTTTGTTTAACTAAACCAAACTTCATTTTATATTTATTTGTTACAACTGCACTGTTATTTTTTATATAATATGAATTTAATTCTATAATATAACAATTTGAACAATAAATATGGTTATCTAATAACTTATATTTATTAGGTATTTTTTCTAAACAATTAATTAAATTATCATATAATATATCTTCATCATCACCATTATAAGTATATAAAACATATTGGTGATTTATTTTAATATTTATATTTTTTAATTGGTGCTGTTTTTCAACAGACTTAAATTTGTTTATTAAATTTAAATTTAGTTTACTCATTTTTTATTTAATAGTTTTCTTATGTTTTTCTTCCTTTTTAATATTTCTTCACTTGTTAACCCTCCATTTATATCAATATAATCATCTAAATATGTAAAATAATTATTAATTATAGATGTATCATTTATTTTTCTTTGTTTATATTCATATTTTCTATCTATATTATTCAATATCCTAATTGTTAATATCATATAACAAAATACCATTATAAACATCATAAAACCATAATCATTATTATTGTCTATATTTATGGTTAATATTATAATAACTAATATTATTATTAAATCTAAAAAAAATCTTTTAATATATTTATATATTTTATATTTATTTAATTTTTCAAAGAACGGTTTTATATAAAATAATATTAAATAATTTAATTCTGATAATATATCATATATAATATTAATTATCTTATTGTATCGCATAAATTTTTATTTTAGTATCAAAGATAATCAATATAATATTAAAAAACAAATTTTTTAATATTATTATCATTTTTAATTCTTTTAATTTTTAATTTTCTTATCTCATTATCTATATTAATTGTAAATTCATCTATATAATCTTTGTCTATTTTAATAAAAATTAATTTTCCATTATAAGTAACTAAAAAATTATTTACTTCGTTTAATAATTTTAATTCTCGTAAATATGATCTTATAAGAAAAATTATCATTGATATATCAATATCATTAATATTTTTTATTATATAATTAGATATATTATTATATAAATTATTTTTTATATCATTTATATTATTGAATACCATTATTCTTTTTAAATTATATATAATTAAAATTTAAGTTTGTTGTTTATTAATTTCGAGTATTAATTTTTAATATATAAAACTAAAATAAATAAAAAATAAATGATACCAAAATTCTCGAAATTAGATAAATTACCAAAAGAAAATAAAAATGAATCATCTATTGTATATGACGGATATATTAAAGTAGTACAATATAAAGATTATGAATTTACAAAAGAGTCTGATATGGTTATTATTTTACCATATTTAAGAGATGAGGGTTATGTTTTATTAAGACATGAACCAATACCAACATATCAGTACTATTATAGAAATTTAGATGATTATAAAAATATAACCCATTTTTTAACATGTATATCAGGTACAATTGAAAAAGGTGAAACATTAGAAAATACAGTCAGAAGAGAATTATATGAAGAAGCTGGATTAGTATTATCCAATATGTATCAAATTGATTTTGATAAACATTTATTCGTTAGTAAAGGAAATAGTACAAAATACCATATTTGTTTATTAGAATTGAGATATAATGATTTTAGATTAACTAAAGCACCAGGTGACGGAACTGAATCAGAGAAACAATCAAGAACCGTTAAAATTAGTTTAGGCGATCTAGATAATTTAAGAACACATGACTTAATAACCGATTATCTATTAACTAAATTTAGATTAAAATATAATTTAAAATAATGAAATACTTAAATAAATATACAATATATAATGAATCAATAAAACATCTATTAAAACCAAAGAGTAATGAATTATTAAGAAAAGAATTAGAAAAAATAAGAGGGGTTGATAGAGTTGATAAAGCTTTAAGTTTAGGATTAAAGCATTTATTAACAGAAGAAGATATATTAAAAGATATTGAATATTTAAATGATTGGAAAAAATTTAAATTATCACGTAAACATAATTTATTGTGGTTAGTTAAACATTTATTAAAAAATGATAAAGATGGTGATATACATGAAGTTATAAAATTAGGTTATAGTATTGCAAGAAGATTAAATAATAAAGAAGTATATACATTTTTAGATAAATATATTGAATCAGAAATGGATGATAGAAATAAAATGTTAAATGAATCAATTAAATATTTATTAAAACCAAAGAGTGATGAACAAGTTTTAAAAGAGTTAGAAAAATTATCTGGTTCAGATAAAATTATAAAAATAATTAAATATAACTTACCGTATGAACTTTTACCTTATAATCTAACTGTTAATGGTTATTTAAACTGTTCAAGTAATCAACTAACTAAACTACCTGATAATTTAACTGTTAATGGTAATTTAAACTGTTCTCGTAATCAACTAACTGAACTACCTGATAATTTAACTGTTAATGGTAATTTAAACTGTTCTCGTAATCAACTAACTAAACTACCTGATAATCTAACTGTTAATGGTTATTTAAACTGTTCAAGTAATCAACTAACTAAACTACCTGATAATTTAACTGTTAAAGGTGGTTTATACTGTTCTCATAATCAACTAACTAAACTACCTGATAATCTAACTGTTAATGGTGATATATACTGTTCTAATAATCAACTAACTGAACTACCTGATAATCTAACTGTTAATGGTAATTTATACTGTTATCATAATCAACTACAAAAAAATACTAAAAAACCTAAAGGTGTTAAAGATAACATGTATTTATAAAAAAAATTAAAAATTATGAAATATTTAAAAACATATATGAAACAAAATAACTTTTGTAACGAATCAATTAAACACCTTTTAAAACCAAAAAGCGAAGAACAAATAAATAAATCAATGGAAAATTTCCTTAAATTACCTGAATTAGATAAGGTAACTTATTTTTTAGAATATAATTTATTCGAATTATTAGGTAAAGAAAAAGCTAAAGAATTAATAAATACAATAAATCCAGAAGGTAGATTAGAAGTTATAGTTGAATTAGAATTGGATGATGGTGTATTCTCTGATGAAGAAATAAAAGAAATTGTTAAAATGGGTGATTATTTAGATCAAATATCATGGATTTATACATTTGATTTAGAACGATTATTTGATAAAGAATATATTAAAAAATTAATATACAAGAACAACATAAATGTTGATCAAGTTTTAGACACTATCTTAATTAGATTTTCAGATGAATTAGATTCTACTTTTAATGATAATGATATTAAAAGAATAATATCAAATGAAGATAATGAAGAACAGTTAAGATTAATTAATAAATATGAATTAGAAGATATATATAATGAAAATGAAATAAAAGATATAATTGATGATATGAAAGATGGTTATAGTAAATTAGATTGGATGTTATACTTTGATGATTTTTATCATGAAGAATTAGGGGGATTATTTTCTATTGAAGAAATGACTAAAATATATAATAAATTAAACAAACAAGAACAAGAAAAAATTGAAAAAGAACATAGAATTACATTTTAATTATGAAATATTTAATAAAATATAATGAATCAATTAAACATCTTCTTAAACCAAAATCAGAAGAAGATATTAAAAAAACAGTTCAAAATTTATCACCACAAGAAAAATTATATCATGCTTGTAAACACAATTTACTATGGTTAGCAAAAGAATCATTAGCAGAAGGAGCTGATATAAATGGATATGATACTGAAGATGGTACACCGTTGATAGATAGTTTTTATTCTAGTTCATTTGAAGTATTTAAATTTTTATTAGAAAATGGTGCAGATATTAAAGAAACAAGAGATGTATGGAAGCAAAATATATTAGAAATATCAGTATATTATGGTAAATATAAATATGTCCAAGAGTTACTTAAATATAAAATCGATTTATCTAGAGATGAGATATTATCATTATTAGACAATATAGTTCAAAACATATACGACGACAATGCAATTAAAATTGAAAAATTATTAAAAAATTATTTCAAAACAAACAATTTATCATATTTATAATATATTTAAATAAAAACATTTATGTCCTTTTCTATAATTGTTGCAACAGATTTATATGGTGGAATAGGTAAAGATAATAAACTACCATGGCACATAAAACAAGACCTACAACATTTTAAAAATAAAACTCTTAATAAAACAATTATAATGGGTTCTAATACCTATTTTTCACTACCCGATAGACCTCTTAAATATAGAAAAAATGTTGTTCTAACTTCTAATAAATATAAAAAAGAAATCATAGAAAAAGAAGGTGCTATCGTATATGATAATATTAATGATATTTTAACCAAATTTAAAAATGAAGATTGTTTTATTATTGGTGGTTCTTCTATTTATAAACAGTTCATTGATTATTGTGATACTATGTATATAACTAGAGTTGCAGGTAAATATGATTGCGATACATTTTTCCCAGAATATGATAAATATGAGTGGTTTAAAAAATCAGCAGGTAGTTGGTTCGAACAAGATTATTATGTTTATAAATTTCAAAAATTTGAAAAAATTAAGGATCAAAATGATATAAAATATATATACAATGTATATATTAATAGTTCAGAAGATGATTTATTTTATGATATATCAGCATTTGAAGGAACTAATGATTATTATAAAACTTTATCTTATATAAGAAAAGAAAAAATTAAAAAATTGATAAAACAGTGATAACTACTTTTTCAGATTATATATTTAAGTTAAATGAAGGACTTATTAAAACTTATGACATTGAAAAAACCGTAAGAATGATTGATAATGAGATGGGATTAATGAGTAGTTATGATTATAACATCATTATAAATGATAATAATACTATATCATTATTTCTATATAAATTTCACATAACAGATAATTTAGATTTAAAATTTAATCATATAAATTCATTATTTATAAATAGATTTGGTTGGTTTCCATCAATTATGAAAATGGAAAATATATCAGGTATGAAAAAAATAACACAATATGATGAAAATTATTTATTAAACAATAAAAAATATATAAATATAGTTGAAATCATATACGAATCTAAATTTGATTTAGAAGTTAAAATACCAAATAAATTATACCATTTATCTATAAAAGAATTTAAAAATAAAATATTAAAAAATGGTATAATACCTAAAAGTAAATCAAAATTATCAAAACATTTAGATAGAATTTATGTAACTGATAATATAGAATATTGTAAATTATTAATACCCAAAATGCTATTTCATTATGAATTATCTAAAACACAAAAATCAAAAATAAATACAAAATGGGTTATCTATCAAATAGATACTAATGATTTAGATATTAAACTATATAAGGATCCAAATTATGAAAATGGATATTATGTTATAGACAATATACCAAAAGAAAATATTAAAATAATAGAAGAAGAAAAATAAATATTAAAAATATGAAAACAAATCTAATAATAGATGGAAATTATTTACTACACAAAGATGTATTTATTCTTTTTAGTGAAAAAACATTATATTCTGATCTACCTTTTCTATTAAGAAAAGATATTGATAGATTATCAAAAATGCACAATTTTGACCATGTATATTTTGTATCTGATTCTAAAATGAGATGGAGATCCGAAATATATGAAGATTATAAATCAGAAAGAACCCATCACGAAAATATAGATTGGACTGATGTTTATCAAATATTTGATGAATTAAAATTAGAATTAAAACAAAGAAATAATATTCATTTCTATGAAGTTGATTGGGCAGAAGGTGATGATTTAATTGCATACATAACCAATGAAAGTAATAAAAAAGGTTATAGTAATATATTAATGACATCTGATAATGACTTTCAACAATTGGTAAAATTTGATTTAGGATTAGAATATATTAATTTAATTTACAATTATAGATTATCAGATGAAAAAACTTATTTTCCAAAAAATTATAATATCTTTTTAGAAGAAATGTACGGTAGATCAAAAACTAGCTTATTTGACATGAATGAAGATACTGATTTTTTAGAATTTCTAGAATATCTTAAATCAAAAACTAAGATTTATGAAGCCGACCA
>Ga0265293_10009275_pt1 | contig 14199 bp, 13 predicted proteins | sample Munlanlewell138R_FD_192505 | JGI IMG/M metagenome (GOLD analysis project Ga0265293, IMG submission 192505) | Leachate microbial communities from a municipal landfill in Southern Ontario, Canada - Leachate well 138R | ecosystem: Engineered > Solid waste > Landfill > Unclassified | place: Canada...
ATCCGCTCTTCGGGATTGGGAGTCATAGCGGATGCCAGTCCCCAAAAGGGCACATCGCAAATAGTATATATTATACCAAAGGCAAAATATGTAATATATGCATAAACAATACGGCCTTTTTCTGATAAGTCAGGCGCATAAAAAAGCAAGGTGGTAATAATTGCAAGAGGCAGCACCGTAGCAATAATATAAGGTCTAAGTTTGCCCCATTTTGTACGGGTCTTATCTACAATCACCCCCATAATTGGGTCATTGAGCGCATCAAAAACTCTGGCTGAACCCATTAGCACCGTTACCGTTACTGCCGGGATAATAAGTATATCGGTATAGAAAAATAAAATAAAAGAATTGACTATACCTATAATCATATTTTGCCCAAAGCCTGAAGCAGCAAAAGAAAATACATTGGTACGAGTTAAGTAATTCTTATTATAATCTTGCATCTTTTTTCCTTTTTTTAAGTTTTCGGTACCCAAAGTGCAATGTATGGTACTCTAAACTTTATTTTTTCTCTGACGGTTAGCCTACTATAGCTTTATATTGATTAGGCTTGATTTCCACTTCGATACTGCCTACTGGGCCGCGCTCACCGTCTTTATTCCAAACAGTAGTGCCCTTTTTGTCCTCAATTACCGCCTTGTCTACCCATTCTATTACAATATTTTTGTTTTGCTTTACCTTATCTATTTTCTTAAAGATAGTCTTGGCCGTATCCCATAGCGTGCGAATAAAAGCAATAGGTCCGTTGCCGCGCTTGACTATAGCAAGCCCGAATTTATCCGCATTTTGCTCATAAGCGGTATTAACATGCAAGCCGCCTAAGTACAGCCCATGCAGACAAGCTATAATAGTTATGCGTGCATCGTGCACCTTGTCTGTTGTAACCTTTAAGTAAACTCCCCATCTGCATTTATCCTTTAGAAATGCCTCCAGATAATATGCCAGCCTACCTATCTTTCTTTTGGTGGATTGTTTGGCGGTGTAGCTGGAGCTTGTAAGCATACCCGCAGTAACCACATATACCGCAACTTCGCCATTGACAAAAAGTGCGCTTCTGTCTGCTACTTTGCCTGCAAGGATTACTTCTATCGCATCCTTTACCTGCACAGGAATATTGCAGCACTTGGCAAAATCGTTAGTTGTGCCTGTGGGGATATATCCTACTATCGGCTTGACTTCTTCTGCAATAATACCTTGTATTACCTCGCTAAATGTTCCATCTCCGCCCACAACAATATAGGTATGATATTTGCCTGCATTTGCTTTGCTTATTTGGATAGCCTCTTTGTGTTCTGAAGTGCTAACAATATCCACTTGCTGATATTTTTCTAGTAATCTCTGCTTTATATAGCCTAACTCTTGTTCGGACTTGCATTTGCCGCTATTGGGGTTATTGATAATTAAACAGTTCATCTTTTCCTCTTTTTTTATATATTTGCCTAGCTATAAGACATAGTAGTAAAAAGCAAAGTATAAAAAAGCAGTTGCCGCAATATTGCTGATATGCCATACAAAATGGGTATAATTGACAGATTTCTTCAAATAAAAGCCGCCGCCTGCAAAAATAATAGCAAAGCCTGCGCCCAGCAATTGATAAAACCCTTTGGGATAAGGCAAGCTATCTACAAGAAGCCCTACTAAAATCAGCAAAAAGCTAGCTGCAATTAAAATAAGCGAATGCTTTTTGAATCGTTGGACACAAATGATATTAAGTGCAACATTGACTACTGTTGCCACAAAAATTAATGCCAGCATAACAGAAGCAACGCTCCCTTGAGATACTACAATCAGCAATGGGGTAGCCGCCCCAAACAAAATTAGGGCAACCATAGCGTGGTCTGCTTTTTGCCAAATCCTTTTATGCAAAAGGTTGCGTGTCCCGTGATAAATAGCACTAATCGTATAAACACCTATTAAACTTAAAGAAAATATCATAATGGCAAAAATTGTAATGCTATCCTTGCCCTCTACTTTTAGAATCATAAAAACTAGCCCTACTGCAGACAAAACAGCGGCAAAAGCGTGGCTTATGGTGTTTAGCCGCTCTTCTTTAGGCTGATATAAGTGCATTTTTGGTCGCTCGTTCATTGCTGCTCCGTCAAGGGGTAGTAAAATATCTTATTTATTATAACCGATAACATCTATAGATTCAATACAAATCGATTATTTTGTTTGCATAATAGCTTAATTGTGCTAAAATATGTAGAGGTAATTATTACGATAAAGTTATGAAGTACAAAATTATTGATACACACGCTCATATTTTTCCTGATAAAATAGCAAGCATTGCATCTGCAAAGATTGGAGCTTTCTATACTTTACCTATGTTACATAGCGGCAGCGTAGCAGAACTGCTTGCACTTTGTGCGGAAAATAATATTGAAAAAACAATAGTGAGCAGTTGCGCTACTAAGGTAGAGCAAGTAAGTTCTATAAATAAGTTTATTTGCGCAAGTGCGCAAAATCCTAAATTGGTTGGGCTGATTGCCTTGCATCCTGATTTAAGCACTGCGGAGTTGGACAGGCAAATAGCCTATGCTCTTGACAACAATCTTAAAGGTGTTAAGCTGCATCCTGATTTTCAGCAGTTTAATATTGACAGCAAAAAGGCGCAAAACCTCTATGCCGCACTTGAAGGCGTATTGCCGATTTTATTTCATGTGGGGGATGAGCAAAGAGATTACTCCCACCCCAGACGATTGATTAAAGTCCTAAAAAGGTATCCCAAACTGCAAGCTGTAGCCGCCCATTTGGGAGGTTATACTAAATGGGACGAAGCAGCTTGTTATGCTGAAGTTCGCAATTGTTACTACGATTGCTCCTCTGCGTTATGCTTTATGGATAGGGATAAAGGGGCAAAATTAATAGAGTTTCTTGGGGTTGATAAGGTGATGTTTGGCTCGGACTATCCTATGAGCAATGCAGCAAAAGAAATAGAAATACTGCTTTCGTTGGGGTTGGATGATATCAGTTTAGAAAAAATATTTTATACAAATGCTAATAGGTTCTATGGCGGACTATTATGAGGTAATGGGAGCAATGTGGGGGGCAAGGAGCAAGCCTTTGGGGTCTGGATTGCTTCGCTGACGCTCGCAAAGGCGGCAAAATACATAAAAAACAATAGATACTCAAGGAAAAACAAATGAAGGATTTAGCTAGTTTAAGAGTGGCAATTACAGGAGGAGCGGGAGGCTTGGGCAAGGCAACCGCTTTATTTTTAGCTGACAAAGGCATTACCGTTTATGCTCTGGATATCAATGAGCAGTTGCTTTTGCAAATACAGCATAAGGGCATTATACCAAAGAAAGTCAATATCTTAAATGCTGATAGCGTAAAAGCGGCAGCCAACGAAATAGAGCAAGAAGGCGGCCTGGACGCTGTAATTAATTTTGCAGGCATTATGGCTATGGGCTCGCTGGTTGAGGAAAAGGAAGCAACTCTGCAAAAGTTAATGGAAATTAACCTTTTGGGTATGTATATCGTCAACAAGTATTTCTTCCCTCTTATCCATGCCTCCAAAGGCAGAATTATTAATATAAGCTCTGAGATAGGATGGCTTAGCCCTCAACCTTTTAACGGTTTCTATGCCGCATCTAAATATGCTGTGGAGGCGTATACTGACTCGTTAAGGAGAGAGATGCTCTTTTTAGGCATTAAAGTTATCAAAATCAACCCCGGCTCTTTTAAGACTCAAATGCATTCGGCAGCGGAGGACAGCTATAACAAAATGCTGGAAAAGACTACTCTTTACAAGGATATAATAGCTAAGATGCGTCCGCTAATGCAAAATGAGCTTAAACATGCAAAAGACCCTGCAGTTTTGGCTGCAACAGTGTATAAAGCGTTGATTGCTAAAAGACCAAAACTTGCTTATAAAGTCAACACCTCTAAAGCGCTTAGCCTGCTTAGCTTTTTGCCAGAAAGAGTGCAAGATTTTCTTTATAAGTTTGTCTTTACCTGTATTTTGCGCTAAACTGTGCAGAAAAAAATAAATTATAGTAAAATTATTAGAAAATCAGTTGGCAAATTCGAAAAATTTGTGCGCTTATTTTAAGTTTTTGCTAAAAAATTTCTTTCTAATTGCGTTTTTTGCTATTGAAAAAATATACAATTAATGATATTATATATTATGCAATGGTTTCAGCAGTTGCAGTAGCGGTAAATAATGCATAATATTTTGATACAAAAAGCTAGCGAGCTGGGGCTGGCTCTGGATATAGACGCAGCGCACTCCTTGCTAGTTTTTAGTTCTATGTTGCAAGAAGCAAGCAAGAGCTATAACCTTACCGCAATAGTCGAACCTTATGATATACTAATTAAGCACTTTGTTGATAGCTTGAGCGCACATGACCTAATCCCTTACTCTGCAAGCGTAATAGATATAGGCAGCGGAGCAGGAGTGCCGGGGTTGGTGATTGCTATAGCCAGGCCTGATTGCAAGGTTACCTTAATGGACTCGCAAGCAAAAAAGGTAGCATTTATACTTAAAGTAGCGCAAGAGCTTAAACTATCTAATGTCACAGCTTTGCACCAAAGGGCGGAAGAAGTGGGTGTTCTTAGGGGCACTTACGATATTGGCACAGCAAGAGCAGTTGCAAATTTGCCGATTTTGATAGAATATATCATTCCTTACCTTAAAGTGGGCGGGAGAATGATAGCTTACAAAAGTGAGTGCGACAAAGAGATTGCCTCTGCCGTCAATGCGCTTAAAGAGCTAGGCAGCACTATTGAAGAAACTAGGCGTTTCGTGCTGGACAACACTTATAAAAGGTGCTTGATAGTTGTAAAAAAGCTGGAAAAAACAGCAACAAAATATCCGAGAAATGTGGGGAAAGCAAAGGCTAGCCCTCTATAAGTTACATAGGCAAAGGAGTGGGAGGTATGTCCAAAAAACGAATAGGCAAAGGCTTGTCCGCATTGCTCAATAATATTGAGGATACAGCGGTATCAGAGCTTACGCTAATCAGCACAGAGGAAGGGGAAAAAGTTTATGAGGTAGAGCTGGACAGGATAGCCTTTAATCCGGGACAGCCACGAAAACACTTTGGGAGAGAGGAGTTAGAGGAGCTTGCTCAATCTATTAAGGAGTTTGGCATACTGCAACCTATAATTGTGCAAAGGCAAGGTGACGATTTTAGGGTTGTAGCAGGGGAACGAAGGATAAGGGCGGCAAGGCTTGCGAGTCTTGAGAAAGTGCCTGTAATAGTAAAACAATTAAATGCAAGGCAAGCAAAGGAAGTGAGCTTGGTAGAAAACTTGCAAAGAGAAGACCTAAATGCCATTGAAGAAGCGGAAGCGCTTAAAGAGCTGATAGACTTGTACTCTTTAACCCAGGCGGAGCTGTCGGACAAAGTAGGCAAAGCGCGCCCCAGCGTAGCCAATTCCTTACGATTGCTTAACTTGAGCAATGAGGTTAAAGAGCTGGTGCGGGAGGGACGTTTGAGCGCAGGGCATGCCCGCTGTTTGATAAGCATAGAGGATAAGGCAAAGCAATTAGAGTTTGCGCTGAAAATTATTCATAACGGGCTAAGCGTAAGACAAGCGGAAAAGATGGTAAGGGTGTACCTGAATCCGGAGCTGGGCAAAAATGTGCTGAGCGAACAGGAAAAACAGGAAATGGCAATGGAGTTCAAAGGACTTCTCAATGATATGAAAAGGCTTTTTGCCACAAAAGTAGGCGTTACCGGCAATAAAAGCAAGGGAAGGATATACATAGACTATTATAGCCAAGACGATTTGGCACGCATTTATGAGCTGGTCGAAGTATTAAAAAATAGCAGCCTATGATATTAAGGAGAATATAGGTATGGTTGACATTAATGCAAGGAAAAAGACTACCTTTTTCAGGTCAGGTTGGTACATATTAATTATTATGCTTGCAACCCTTGGAGCTTGGGTGACCAAAATCCCTTATATTGCTGTGGGAGTATATTGTGCAGCTATGCTGTTAATGGTGCTGATTGACCAAGAAATGACAGGGCTTATACCTATTGTCCTCAATGCACCTTTTATTTTTGCAGACCCCTCGCTGGCAAACACCCGTGAAATGACTGTTATCTTAGTTATTTTAATTGCTGTCTTTATGATATGCTCGCTGATTTATTATGAAAAGCATAAACTTGTAATGCACTTTAACAGAGGGCTTGTTGCATTTTTGCTTCTTGGGCTTGCATTGCTGTTAGGAGGACTGCTAGACGGACACTTGCTCTCTAAGGGCTGGCGGTTAGGATTGCAAATAATCTTGGGACTAAGCATACTATATCTCTTTTTATGCAATTTTATAAGGACCAATTGGAAGCTGAGCTTTGCTTATAGCTTAGTTGGTGCCAGTTTAGTGGTTGCAGCTGAGTTTTGGCTGTCTCTTATTTTGGGAGGCGGCAACTTTTTTGATAACTTGGTTGCCGGCGGCTTTCATCTTGGCTGGGGAGATGCCGGCGCTGTGGCAATGGCGTTGCTTGTGCTTGCGCCTTTTTCGCTATATCTTGCTATGCGTGCAAGGCGGCCGCTATTTTATTCCATTATATATTTTGTCAATATAGCAACCGTAATAGCCTCAGGGGAGTCTTTGGCATTCCTAGTAATGCTAATCTTTACCTTAATTATGTTTAGTTTTGGGCTTAGGCGGGCTCGCAGACCTAAGAAAATTATTTTAGAAGTGTCGGTATTGAGTGTTGTTTTCTTAGCGGCACTTGTGGCATTTCCGCTTGTGCGTCCTGTGGCAAAAACAATTTTCAATCCTGGATTGGGAGAGCTGTTAATTCAATGGGAAATTGGGATTACTGAATTTATTAATGGAAAAAAACTGTTTGGTATGGGCTTTCTTTTCAATTCCTTCCCCGAAGGCGGAGCTTTTTCAGCGTTTTGGTATCAAAGCAGTATCCTGCAAGTTTTGAACAATCTGGGCATTGTAGGCTTGCTTCTCTTTGTTGCCTTTACTATCTTTAAGTATAAATTGCTTGCTTCTAATTTTACTATTTTTAGCAAGTTTTCTACATTTGCGCTAATGATGGCGGGGACGTATGCGGCAGTAAGCACCAATTACTTTCAAGCATATCACTTGTTGCCAATGGTTGTGCTGCTCTTTATAGCTTATAACGATATAGTCTTAAAGCCCAGGGGCGAATACGGAGCGGAGCGTTATCGGTTAAGAATAGACAATTACCGCTTTGTTTACGGAAAGTCCAGCAGATATAAGGAGCGGATAAAAATAGCCAATCCCAATTACAAATATTATAAAGTGAGGATGGCCACTAAAGGCAAGTTTTTAGATGATTATTGATTTAGGTTAACTTTTGATTGAAATTAAAAAGGGCAATTAATAACTGCCCTTTTTTTTATAAAAAATATTATCTAATTCTTGGGTTTTAGCGTAGGAAAAAGGATAACATCCCTTATGGAAGATTGATTGGTAAGCAGCATAACCATCCTGTCTATACCAATGCCTAAACCGCCTGTGGGGGGCAGCCCGTACTCTAGCGCAGTAACAAAATCCTCATCATTCATATGCGCTTCGCTATCCCCTTTTGCCCGCGCTTCTGCTTGTTCTTGAAAACGGGCACGCTGGTCAAGAGGGTCATTAAGTTCGCTAAAGGCATTGCCTAGCTCCCTGCCTGTTGCAAAGAACTCGAATCGCTCTGTCAACCGCTTGTCCTCCGGTTTGCGTTTGGCAAGAGGGCTTACCTCAACAGGGTAATCTATTATAAAAGTTGGCTGAATTAGCGCATCCTCACAGCAAGAATCAAAGACCTGATAAAGCGCATTGCCCCAAGAGCAATCTTTTGCCAGCTCCACTCCAAAACTTGCCGTCTTCTTGATTATATCAGGCAGCTTCATATTGTCAAAATCTATGCCTGTAATCTCTTTTACTATGTTTAGCATACTAATTCGCCGCCATGGGATACCCAAATCTATGTCTATGCCCTGATAGTTTAATTGAGTAGTGCCTAAAACTTTTTGTGCGCAATACTTAAATAGTTCTTCGGTAATATCCATCATATCATTGTAATCGCTGTATGCTTGATATAATTCGATAGAGGTAAACTCAGGGTTATGCTTAACGCTGATGCCTTCGTTTCTAAACAGCCTGCCTATTTCATACACCTTTTCAAAGCCGCCTACAATCAACCTTTTTAGATAAAGTTCAGGTGCGATTCTTAGGAACATATCTGTATCAAGGCTGTTATGATGAGTGATAAAAGGGCGGGCATTTGCACCGCCGGCAATCAAATTAAGGATAGGAGTCTCCACTTCGATAAAGCCTTTGGCATCCAAAAGCTCTCTCATAGCAGAAATGATTTTGCTACGCTTTTCAAAGGTGTCTTTAACCTCGGGATTGGCAATTAAGTCTACATAGCGTCTGCGGTAACGAAGCTCAGGGTCTTTTAGTCCATGAAACTTTTCCGGCAATGGCAGCAAGGACTTGCTAAGTAAAATATAGTTTTGCGCTTTTACGCTTTTTTCGCCCTTACGGGTGGTAAAGACCTCGCCTTCTATGCCGATTATATCGCCAATATCTAATTTAATAAACTCCTCGTAGGCTGCTTCGCCTATCATATCTACCCTAATATATACTTGCAGCTTGCCTTGCGAATCAAGCAAATGAACAAAGCTTGCCTTGCCCATTACCCGCTTGCTGATTATCCGCCCCGCTATCTTGACTATTTTGCCCTCATACTCGCTATATTTAGACAAAATGTCATTGCTTAGGGCTGTTTTTTCGTAAAGGGTGACTTCGTAAGGGTCTTTGCCTTGCGCCCTAAGGGCAGCAAGTTTTTCCAGCCTTACCGCCTTTAGTTCATTTTCGTCTTGCATTGTTTCTGCTATATGATTATCTTGCATTTATACTGCCTTTTACTTACTTATCTTTAAGATTTTTAAGTTGATAATGCCGCCGGGAGTATTGGCTTGGACCAGGTCGCCTTTCTTTGCTCCCAAAAGTGCGCTGCCTATCGGGCTTTTTTCGCTAATTTTATTTTCTCTGCTGTTGGCTTCCAGACTGGAGACAATTTTATACTCTTCTTCTTCTCCGGTATCTACATCTTGTACCAGCACTTTTGTGCCTAGCCCTACTTTCTTTATACTAATGGTGCTTTCGTCAATAATTTGTACATTGCTAAGTTTAGCTTCAAGCAAAGAGATTTCACGGTATACTTGTATTTGTGCTTCTTTTGCCGCAGCATATTCTGCATTTTCCGAAAGGTCGCCAAATTCTTTTGCCTTTTGTATTGCTTCTGCTATTTCGGTAGAGGCGGTTGTTTCCAGATAATGCAGTCTTGCAGATAGCTCATCGTATCTTTGTTGTGATATTTTTTCCATAATGCCTCCAAGTTGTTTGCATTTTCTTTTTCGATAGACTATAGCATATATGGGCGTAAATGTCAATAAGTATTGTTGCTTTAACTCAAATTGCCATAGATGTCTCTTAATATTAATAATATTAAGGTTTTAATTATTTTGAGATAATTTTTGTATTTTTAATCGCATAATACAGCGGTATTCCTAAAAAACATACTGCTCCCGTCTGCGAAAGCGCAATAGCGCCCATATTAATAAAAAAAGCTATATCCGAAGCAAATATCAGCCAAATCAGCGGCAAGGCTATGGCATTGAACACTATGGGAGGAAGCAAAGAGAAGGCAAGTTTAGCCTTTTCGCCAACTTTTAGTCTGCGCCAAAGCAGTCTTGTCGCTACACTTGCCGCAAAGGTAGCAAGGGTGCCAAAGAGCATATCATACCAGCCAAAAGGGCTTAGCAAATTGGCAAGGGCGCAACCTAAAGTTAGCCCTACTATTGCCTCCGGCATAAAAATAGGCAATATTGTCAGCATTTCTGCCACTCTAAATTGCAACGGTCCAAAACTTATTGGCTGCAAAAAGTAAGTTAAGGTAAAGTAAAGGGCCGCTATTATTGCAGAGCGAGCTAGTGCTATGGTGCTTTTCATTTGCTACGCTATATCCCTCTTTTTGAAAATAATAAAGATACTGCTTACAAATATAGTCACATAAGATAGCAACACTGCTAAATTAAGCCAAAAGTTGCTACCGCCATACAACATTGAAGAACCTATGGCAAAATAATCTATTAATGTAGCGGCGGAATAACTAAACAGAAATCTGCCTACGCCAAATTGTGTCAGGATTAACATTGGAATGCTAGTAGTTATAATAATAGGAATAACTATACCTAGCACATTGTTTTTGGTCAAGGTTGAAATTGCCATAGCAAGGGTAATATATACCCAAGTTTGTATCAATATAGATAAAACAACCAAAATCAAGGTAAGATTGCTACTTGCTGTAAATGCTTTGCTGGCATTAAATACAAATAAGGAAGTAAACGATACGCTTTTATAGGCTATTGCTCCATAAACAAAAGCTATAGCTATAGCACCGACAAAAAATGCTGTAGCTACGGTTAATGCTGCCAAAAGTTTGCTTAAAGTCAGCTTATTGCGTGCTATCGGCCTTATCATTACCATTTTCAGCGTACCTTTTTTTATTTCTTTGCCATAGGCGTTTGCACCGCAAACTATGCCATAATAAAGGATAGCTGTACCCATTAGCGATAAGTATGTGCTCATAAACCCTTGCATAGTTTTGCTTGTTAAGGACTCAAAAGCAGAGTCAGTAGCACCTAAAAAAGGGCGCATAGGGACATTGTACTTTTTAGCATCCACAATATACCTAAAAGCAGTTACCCATGATTTAAGCATATATATTTGATCAGGTGAACGGTAAAAATATTTGTTTTTTACCGTATTTTCCCTAGTTTCTTTATAAAGAGCTTCTATATCTGCTTTGGCAAGCTGTGCTTCCAAGTGGCTAAGCTCAATTTCACCGTCTTCGTTTAATGACCCATAGACAGGGTTGTAACTGCCAAAAAAAGGTATTTCGGGCGCAGGAGGCTGCTCTTCTGCACCTGAGTCATTTTCTTCACCTTCAGGGTCTTCTAAGACTTTGCCATTTTCATCGCCCTCAGGCAGTTGTGCTTCGTTCTCATACATTTCCGAAGTAAACTCCATAGTTATATTAAACATTGCGTTAATTAACAGCAGTGCCAGCACCGCTATAGCTGCAAGCACTATTATCCCTTTTAGGGAAATCATTTTTCTAATTTCCCATAAATATAGCTTCTTAAACATTATGCTCCCCTCCGTTAGTCATTTCAAAGAAAGCATCTTCTAGCGATACTTCCTTTTTCTTTACTCCGTATACATTGACGCCGCCAAGTACCAGCTCCCTAGTTAAGCTGGCTGCGGGCTCATTGGTGACCGCTATTACATCATTACCGGAAATAGTTACTTCGATGCTAAACTGCTCCTTTAATATATCGAAGGCAAGCTGCGGATTGTCAGTAGCAATAATAATGCTGTCTACGCTTACTCCCCCTCTTAGCTCCTCTATACTCTTTTCGCCTACTATTACGCCTTTATTAATAATGATAACCCTGTCGCACATCAGTTCCATTTCGGCAAGCTGATGGCTGGAGACCATAATTGCCATCCCTTCATCATGCGCAAAATGCTTGAGCATATCTCTGATTTCTTTAATACCTACAGGGTCAAGACCGTTGGCAGGCTCGTCTAAAATCAGCAGTTTGGGTTTCTTAAGTATGGCTTGTGCTATCCCTAAACGCTGTTTCATACCTAAAGAGTACTTTTTAACTAAGTCCTTTCTGCGCTCATACAGCCCCACAATCTTTAATACATCTGCTATCCTTTGCTCTACATTGTCTATGCCGCCGGTAATTGCGGCAAAGTACTTTAAGTTGAGCTCTCCGCTCATCTCCAAATAAAGGTCGGGGGACTCGATAACCCCGCCCACATTGCGAAGCGCCAGCTCTTTTTGCTTTTGCACGCTGTAACCTTCTATAAAAACCTCGCCCGAAGTGGGAGCGGCAAGCGAAGTAATTATTTTGATTGCTGTGCTTTTTCCTGCACCGTTAGGTCCTAAAAAACCCAAAATCTCGCCTTGACTAACCTCAAAAGATGCATTGATTAAGGCATTTATTACTTTGAATTTTCCGTTAAGTTGCAAGTCCTTATAAGTTTTGCTGACATTTCTGACTTCAAGTATCGTTTCTACTCCCATTCTGGCTAATTCGATCATTGACTATGTCACTCCTTTATTCTAAATTAATCTTTACCAACGTGCCCTTGCAAAGACCTTTTCTTTTTCGTCTAGGTCTAGCGCCAGCGTGCCGCCCGGATTCATTATATTCTTAGGATCAAAATGTTCTTTAAGAGCCTTGAAAATCTTGAGCTGATTAGAGCCGATTTGACCTTCCAGGTAAGGAGCAAACAGCTTGCCTATGCCGTGATGATGACTCATAGTTGCGCCCGCCTTTTGAATAGCGGACAGTATGCCCTTTTGATACTCCAAAAAGTCCTCCACGCCTTTATCTTTAGTTATAAAAATCCAATATAAGTTAGCTCCTTGCGGATAAGCGTGTGAAAGATGCGTCATACAAACAGTATGCGGACGAGAAAGGCAATAATCCATAACTTCTTTATGCACCCTGCTCATATTGTCCCAGTTGACGCTGCACTCCATAGTTTCGGTAGTAATGCCAAAGTCCATCATTGCATCTCTAAGATAAGGGTCGGTAAATCTGCCATGCTCCCATTTAGTTACAGGGTATCCGGTAAGAGGGAAGGCTTTATGCGCTCTGCAAATTTTGGCAATTTTGCGCTTTTGATTGCTTGCAAAGCCTTTTTCGCCTTCTGACCAAGCTATCATTATGCTTTGCTTACCTACAATGTAGCCTAACTTCCTTAGCAATTTTCCAAGAACGGGTATTTTGTCCACGCTGTACATTTTGGACATAACAGCTGTTTCGTTACCGTCACTAACCCTAAAAACTGAAGGGTAGCCAAACTCACTTTGCATTATTTCCCTTGCTGCCGCTTGTGCCTCCTCAAAAGAACGGAACATATAACAGTATTTTTTTCTATTTTGTTTAGTTAAGCGATAAAAACGCAAAGTAACTTGAGTCAGCACCCCAAAAGTGCCTTCTGAGCCTATCATTATTTGGTTGATGTCAGGACCTGTTGCTTTTGCGGGATAGGTATCCGTAACAATAGGACCGTTGCAAGGGGTAATATACTTTTGTCCTAATACCATATGCTCAATTTTGCCATAATAGGTGGAGTTTTGCCCTGCCCCTCTGGTAACTACCCAGCCGCCTACTGTGGAATACTCAAAAGATTGAGGAAAATGTCCGCAAGTGTACGCTCTTCTTGCGCCAAACTCCTCTACCGCATTATTTAACAATTGCTCTAGTCTAGGACCGCTAATGCCGGGCTGAACCGTAATAGTTTGATTGATTTCGTTAAACTCAATAACTTTATTATAGTACTTGCCCAAATCCAGCGAAATACCTGCCTTAGTACATTCTGTACCACGGGTAACACTAGAGCCGCCGCTATATATATAAAGAGGAACCTCTTCTTGGTGAGCAAAGGCAACCAGTTTTTCAATTTGCTCCTCAGTGCTGGGGTACAATACCGCATCAGGCACATTTTCTACAATCTTTTTTACCAATCTAATTACATCATAGCCGCTTTTGCCGTAAGCTACTCTTAAACGATGGTATTTGTCTGTAGAAATGTTATCTTTGCCTACAATATCCTCAAGTTGCTTTAGCTGGGCTTTGGTAAGCGTGATAGGTGCATCGTACTCTATCTTGTCGTATCCGGTATCCTTTGGAGTTACAAAGTCCTCATCGGCCATATCGAAAGTCTCTTTAAGGACGCCGTAAAGCGTCTCTTTGGGTACCTTAAATGCCTTTGGGTCGCCCCATTTAGAAAGTTCTCTATAGCTGCCCTCAGGTGCTTGCACCTCTTGCCAATTTGGTCTGAATCCTTTATATTTTGACATTGTCTTGCCTCCTTTTTATTCTTTTAAGCATTTCATTGCCTTGTAAATGCTTCTTAATTTTCTATAATGATGCTTATATACATTAATATATATCTCATAATATTTTTTAGTAATTTCCTGATTGGGCTCAAAGGCTTTGCTATGATGCACCATATTTTGTATTGCCGAATCAAAACCGTTATAAGTGCCTAATCCGACAAAGGCGCAAATAGCCGCTCCCAACCCGCTGGTCTCATAAGTTTGCGCTCGCTTAACCGGGATGCCAAACATATCGGCAGTGAGCTGACATACTATGTCGCTGCCTGCTCCGCCGCCTGAAATG
>Ga0265293_10009277_pt1 | contig 14199 bp, 13 predicted proteins | sample Munlanlewell138R_FD_192505 | JGI IMG/M metagenome (GOLD analysis project Ga0265293, IMG submission 192505) | Leachate microbial communities from a municipal landfill in Southern Ontario, Canada - Leachate well 138R | ecosystem: Engineered > Solid waste > Landfill > Unclassified | place: Canada...
AGGCGGGGATGAACCGTGGTACGGTGGTGTGCTTGGTCCTGATGGTAAATGTTCCCCGCGCAGGCGGGGATGAACCGGTTATCCGCACCCAGAAGTTCGCCGGAGCCGCATGTTCCCCGCGCAGGCGGGGATGAACCGCATCTGCTCGGCTATCCGATCCCCGACAGGACATGTTCCCCGCGCAGGCGGGGATGAACCGTCAGCAATACATCAGTATGAGCAAGGGATTGCATGTTCCCCGCGCAGGCGGGGATGAACCGAGGGAATCAGCAGCCTCGGCGACGCCACCCAAATGTTCCCCGCGCAGGCGGGGATGAACCGTATGCCAGAGGTAGCCAGCCTCTAATCAAGTGATGTTCCCCGCGCAGGCGGGGATGAACCGGAGCGCAACGTTGGAGGTCATCCGCCGGGAAAATGTTCCCCGCGCAGGCGGGGATGAACCGGTAAAAGCCATCCCGTTGACTTGCCCATGTTGATGTTCCCCGCGCAGGCGGGGATGAACCGTCCTTTTGCATTGCCTTGGTGGGAGCCTCCGTATGTTCCCCGCGCAGGCGGGGATGAACCGGGGTGCCTGTCAGCCTCGACGCTTCGGCCATGATGTTCCCCGCGCAGGCGGGGATGAACCGATCCTCGACGCCTCCGGCACCGTCGTCACCGAATGTTCCCCGCGCAGGCGGGGATGAACCGGCCATCTACGACGAGAAGAACATGCGCGGCGGATGTTCCCCGCGCAGGCGGGGATGAACCGGTGCCGGCGGTGGTGACGGTATGCCCTGCGGTATGTTCCCCGCGCAGGCGGGGATGAACCGACCTCTACGCCAACGACATCAAGCCCCTGCTCATGTTCCCCGCGCAGGCGGGGATGAACCTCGCACCGTCGCCAACCTCACCGCCAAAAACCCATGTTCCCCGCGCAGGCGGGGATGAACCGATGAACCGAGAAAAAGCACTTGAATTGCTGGCATGTTCCCCGCGCAGGCGGGGATGAACCGACACATAATATAGACGGATTGTTAGTTTGGAAATGTTCCCCGCGCAGGCGGGGATGAACCGCCAACCGCGAAAAGCTCAAGGCCGGCGGCGACATGTTCCCCGCGCAGGCGGGGATGAACCGGTATATGTGTCGGCTAATAATCCTTTTGACTAATGTTCCCCGCGCAGGGCGGGGATGAACCGATTGATTTGACTACTTTAGCCCTATGCCCCATATGTTCCCCGCGCAGGCGGGGATGAACCGGGTCACATCGCGGGTCACGTCCTGGACAAAGGTATGTTCCCCGCGCAGGCGGGGATGAACCGACCTCCTTTTGCGCCTGCTCCTTCCACTTCGAATGTTCCCCGCGCAGGCGGGGATGAACCGTACCACTTGTCCTTCAAACTACTGGTTTTTTTATGTTCCCCGCGCAGGCGGGGATGAACCGGCCTTTGTCCTCCTCCGTGGCGATGATCAAATGTTCACCGCCCAGGCGGCTGGATGAACCGGTCGACAGCAGCCGGCCTGAAAGCAAAGGACCCAACGGATATCCGTTGGGTCCTTTGCTGATTTGGTGTTCTCGTCTCGGCATCCCCCTATGCCGATTTTTTCTCCGGTCCGGCGTCATCCGCCAGATAATCGTCGATTTTCTCCACCAGCGACTGGATGTCCTGTTCGACCTTCCGGGTGATCGTTTCGAAGCGGGCTTGAGCGGAGCGGACCAGGTCTTCTTCTTTGGCTTTCTCGCTGTAGAGCTCCTGCTCCTCCTTGCTCAGGGCCTGGATCGTCGCCTGCAACTCGTCGATGCGGGCGCGAACCGCCTCACCTTTTTTGCCGATGGCTTCAATATTTTTCGATTTTTCCCGGATGCTTTTCTCGAAGCTTTGCCGTTCCTGATCAAGAGCCGCAAGCTGTCGGTCGGCGGCGACGAGCAGATCGGGTTTGGTGGTGGCGGCGGTTTGTTCGAGGGCCTTGAGGGTCGCTTGGAAGCAGGCCGATTCCTGGGGGATGATTTCCGTCAGGGCGGAGGCCAGCTCGATGAACTGCTTGAGCTGCGGGCCATGGCTCTGCACGTCGGTCAGAATCTCCCGCAGCAAAACTTCGTCTTCTGCAGAAAATTCCGCCTTGGCGGTCGACTCGGTTTCTTCGATTTCCAGCGGATCGGCCAGGGTGTCGGACTCTTTGGCGAAGACATCGGCAACGCGGGAGAATAGGCCTTTTTTAACTCCTTCCTGTTCCATTGAAAGCGCCTCCTAATTAAATATAGGTCTCAGGAAAAGCAGGGAACATACTAGCATCGATCGGCGGCAAAGGGGAGAAAACTCCTCCGGATTTAAATTTCCCCCTCTTTGACGCCGGCGACGCCTGCCGCCTCTCAGATCTTCTCGATGGTCAATTTCGCCTCGCCCAGCTCCTTGTTGGCCCGGCGCAGGTCTTCCTCGCCGCTGACGACCGCCGCCCGGCTGGCCGGCCATCCTTCTTTGAGGTATTTGCCGGCGACGGCGGTCAGGGCCTCCCGGTTGACGGCCAAAACCCGGTGCCGAAACTCCTGGCGCATTTCCCGAGTCATCCCCTGCAGCTGATTGGCGAATTCCCGGTGCCCACGGCCGCCGGGGGACAGAGGGCGGTCAAGGGTGCCGAATACGGCAAGCACGGCCTCCTTGATGTCTTCTTCGCTGAAGTCGCCGGAAACCGCCCAATCGACCGCCTGCCGGTAGACGTTCAGCGTGCGGGTCAGATTCGGGTCGCGGTAGCTGAGCATGGAAAAGATGCCGGTTTCCGGGTCGAAATTGGCCATGCCGCCGTAGGCGCCGCCTTTCTCGCGGATTTCCCGGTGCAGAAAGCCGGCGCGCAGCAGTTTTGCCAAGACCATCAGCGGTGCGCTGTCGGCATGGGTGTAGGGGACGGTGCGGAAGGTCCGGGCGACATAGGAGACCGGCACCGAAGCGGCGTAGCCGATGCCCTCGGCGGAACCGCCCGCCGTGGCTGCCGCGACCGCCTCCACCGCCGGTTGCCCAAGCCCGGCGGGTACGGCGGCGCAAAAGGACTGCAAGGGGGAACGGATGTCCGCAAATGCCGGCGCTTCGGCGGTAACCGCGTAAGAGGGGCCGTTTTGCGTCAGAAGATTTTCCCCCAATCGGCGCAACTGCCCCGCCACCTCGGCGAGATCGTCCGCTTTGTGTCCGGCGACCTCCCGCACCAGGCGGATGTAGTGCAGGCCGCCCCATTCCTCGCGCAACCGGGCGGCGGGCGTCAGCTCACTGGCGGCGGCGCGGGCGGCGTAGCTGTGCCCGGAGCCGGGAATCGAATTTTCCAGGGAAACCTTCATTTGATTGAACAGGGTGTACAACCGGTCGTAATCGGAAAAATCCGGCGCGCGGACGATATCGGTCAGAATGGCGAAGAGATTTTCCTGGTTGCGCACCAGGGCCTTGCCGCGGATGTTCACGCCGACGCGAAAAGCGTCAAGGCGGTGCGGATCGTCAAAAATCGCATAGCCGGCGCGCACGCCGCCGGTGGCGGCGGTGATCCGGTCGGCCATTTCCTCATAGGTGTGGCCGGCCGCCCCGATCTGGGAGAGAACCGCGCAGAACAGGGGAACATAGGGGCGCAGGTCGGCCGGCAGGTGGTCGGCCGGCAGAAAAGCGGTGAAATAGCTGATGCCGTTGGTCGGCTGCGGCAGCCAGTAAATCGGTTGCGCCGGGTCCCGTTCGCAAGCCACCTCCTTCTCCCGGGGAGGGATGTCGGAGATCCCCAGAGTGGGGAGCACCGAGAGGTCTTCCGGGGTTTCCTGGGCGTTCTTCAACTCCTGCGCCTGGCGGACAATGGCCTGCTCTTCTTCGGCCGTCAGCCGGGCGCGTATCGCATTCAGGCGCGCCGTGGTCGACTTCTCCTCCTCGCGCCGGGCATTCTCGTCGGGGCGCAGGGTCAAGGTGACCCGGTGCGGGTTGTCGAGGAGCTGGCGGCGAATGAGATCCTGAAAAAAAGGACCGGCGTCGAGTTCGCGCCGCAGGCGCTCCAGGTTGCGGTCGAGTTGCAGGGGGGCGACCGGATCGCCGCTGTGCAGCCAGGGGCCGAGAATCCGCATGAGCAGCTGAAGCGGATAGGGATAATGGTCGCCGCTGACCTCGCGATGGCCGAATTCGATCTGGTGAATGGCCGCCTCGATCCGCTCCCGGGCGAAGCCGTCGCGGGCGCAATTTTCCAGGGTGGCAAGGACCAGCTTTTCGATTTCGTCGGCCTTCTCCGGATTCGTCCCTTGCAGCCCGGCGGCGAATAAGGTTTCCCGGTTGTCGTCGTGATAGCCGGTCCCCGGCGCCAGGTTCTGGCCCAGGCGCGAATCGAGCAGAGCCTTGTGCAGCGGCGCGGCGGAATTGCCGAGGAGCAGGTGGGCCAGGACCGACAGGGCCAGCCGTTCGAAACTATCGGCGACCGGACAGGTCAGCCAGCCAAGCTGCACCATCGAGCGATCGACGAGGGATTCTCCGGCATCGACGGGGAAGACTGTTTCCGTCCGGCGAGGTTGATCGAAGCGCACCTCGTCGGGGACGGCGGTATCCACCTGGCGGGCCTCGAAACGGCTCAGCGCCAATTCCTCGATCCGCGCCAGATGGTCCTCCAGGGGAAGATCGCCATAAGTAAAAAACCAGGCATTCGCCGGATGATAGAAGTGCGCATGAAAATCCTTCAGCCCCTGCCAGGTGAGATCAAGAATCTCCAGCGGTTCGCCCCCCGAGTTATAGCCGTAGGTGGTGGTCGGGTACAGGGCATGGGCCATGCGTCGGCCGAGCAGCGAAGACGGATCGGCCATCGCCCCTTTCATTTCGTTGTAAACCACCCCCTTGAACATCAGCGGCGACTTGGGGTCGTCCGGATCTTCGAACTCCAGCCGATGCCCCTCCTGGCGAAAGTCCCGCTCCCGCAGCAGAGGAAAGAAAGCCGCATCGAGATAAATCCGCAGCAGATTGTCGAAGTCGGTGACGTTCTGCGTGGAGAAGGGATAAAAGGTCCAGTCGCTCGATGTCATGGCATTCATGAAGGTATTCAGGCTGCGCTTGATCATCGAAAAAAATGGATCGCGCACCGGGTAGCGCTGCGAACCGCAAAGGGCGGTGTGTTCGAGGATGTGGGCGACCCCGGTGGAGTCGCGCGGCGTGGTGCGAAAGCCGACGGCAAACAGGTTGTTGTCGTCCTGGCAGGCGAGGTGAACCATGCGGGCGCCGGTTTTCAGGTGCCGAAGCTGAATCAGGGTGGCGTTGATCTCGGGCAGGGGGGTTCGGCCGGTTACCGTAAAGCCATGCGCTTCACGCCCTTCGGTCCATTCTGGGTCAGTCATGAAATCCTCCGTAATTCTAATATTTTTGCCAGTTTAGCTGAGCCTTCCGGGATGTCCAGAAAAATGTTTGGGGGCAGTGACGAGTGACGGGTGACGGATCACGGATCCTGAACTTACTCGTCACTTTGTTACTCGTCACCCCTGCTTTTAATTAAGTACAGAAATGGTAAAAATAAATTAGATATCATTGAAAATAGGGCAAAATGGTTTATCGTTTTTGCGCAGGGCGTTAGGCGCATCAACAACCCCATCCAAGGAGGTATGCCAAATGCTGAAGAGATTACTGGTACTAACGGCGGCGGTCCTGCTGGCTGTGCCGGCGGTCGCCATGGCGGCTTTTCAGACCGGCGATTATGAACTGACCTTGAACGGCAGCGGGTCCAGCGACAACGACTTCGACAACAACACGTTCGATGTGCAGTTTAGTCTGGGCTATTTTTTCACCGAGCAGCTGGAGGGGATTCTTCGTCAGCAACTGGGCTTCGTCGGGCGCGATAATGCCGATGACGACTGGAACGCTTCGACTGCCATCGGCGCCGATTACAACTTCAGCCTTGCCAACTTCAGCCCATTTCTCGGCGCGACCCTCGGTTATGTGTATGGCGACAACGTGGATGAGACCTGGTTTGCCGCTCCGGAGGGCGGCGTAAAATATTTCGTCAATTCGACGACTTTTGTCCAGGCGCTGGTGCAATATCAGTGGTTTTTCGATGAAGGCGACGATATCGAGGACAATTTCGACGACGGTCGCTTCGTCTATGGTTTGGGTCTTGGCTTCAGATGGTAGCAGAGAGTTGTCTTCCGAAGGAAAAAAGGGTTGCGAAAGCAACCCTTTTTTCCTTCTGCTGTTCTATTGAATGAGACATTCACATCGTGCGGGAGGTGGCCGCAAATGCCCGAAGTTCTGGTTCGCTGTCCGATTACCCAGAAACAGATACCCACCGGTATCGCCCTCGATTTCGAGGCGTTTTCCCGCGCCGTGCTCGAAAACCGGTCCGTCTATTGCCCCTTTTGCCGGATGGAGCATCCCTGGAGCAAAAAGGATGCTTTTCTGCGCCGCTGAAACCGATCAGGCGGTGCGGACCAGGCAGCGCAACACCTCGGCCACGCTCCAGGCCTGGGCGATGCAGCCACGGGGAGTGAAAGGCGCTTCGGCATCGAAGACTTCGCCGATGGAACCGATGCAGCCTTCCTGTAGGTGGGGCAGAAAACCGGCGAGAAAGGCGCTGGCGGTTTCCCGCTCCTGCGGGTGAACGCGCAGCCAGGCGTCGATGAAGGGGCCGATCAGCCAGGCCCAGACCGTTCCCTGGTGGTAGGCGGCCTCGCGGTGGTGCGGATCGCCGAAATAGCGGCAGCGGTAATCGGCATGATCGGAGGCGAGCGAGCGCAGGCCGACGGGGGTCAACAGGCGCTGGCGCACTGTTTCGAGCACTGGCTGCCAGAAATTTTCTTCGAGCGCCGGATGCGCCAACGACAGCGCCAGAATCTGGTTGGGCCGGCAGGTGGGATCGTCCCCCGTTTCGCCGTCCACGACATCGTAGAGATACCCTCCCGCCTCATACCAGAAGCGGCGATTGAATGACTCTTTGACCTGCTGCGCCAGTTCCGCCAGCGGTCGGGCCGCCGCTTCCCCTTTTTCTTCGAGCACCCAGGTTTCCAGCAGACGCAGCGCATTGTACCACAGGGCATTGATCTCCACCGCTTTTCCCCGGCGCGGGGTCACCACCCAATCGCCGGCCTTGGCGTCCATCCAGGTGAGTTGATAGCCCTCTTCACCCTGATGCAGCAGTCCGTCGGCCGGATCGACGCCGATGCCGAAGCGGGCGCCCCGGCGATGGCGGGCGACGATGTCGAGCAGGCCGGGGAGAATCAGGCGCAGCGTGCCGCGATCGCGGGTCATGCGCAGGTAGCGGTCGATGGCGTGAAAGTACCATAGCGTGGCGTCGGCCGCATGGTACAGCCCCTGGCTTTTCCCCTCGGGAAACATGTTCGGAATCAGCCCATCGCGCACATAGTGGGCGAAGGTGCGCAGGATCCAGCCCGCCTCCCGGTGCCGGCCGGTCACCAGCGTCAGCCCTTCGAGGCTGATCATGGTATCGCGTCCCCAATCGGTGAACCAATGATAGCCGGCGATAATCGTCCCGACCTGGTCGCCGCTGGCATTGGCGCGCGCCGACTCCTCGACGCGGCCGGCCGGGGAAATGACGAACTGGTCGGCGGCCAGGGTCAGTTCGGCGATGGGGCCGGTGACGCCGCCGGCGATATCGAGCAGGCGCTGGCGGCGCTGCGCCTCGGCGCCGATGACCTCCTCCGGTTTCAGCGCCAGCGCTCTGCGCCACGATTCGGTGGAGGCAACCAGGGTGGTGTCCCGCCCGGGGAGCAGGTCGGTGCTGAAGGCGCCGGGGGTCCACAGCGTGCCGCAAGATTCATAGCCGCGCTCGGCTTCCTGCCGGTAAAAAAATTCCCGCGTGATAAAGCCGAAAAATGTGAAGGATACCCGTTCGCCGAAGAGGCGCATCTTCAGCTTCGGCATTTCCGGCGTGGAAGAAATCTCGTAGCGATCGCCGGTGATCGACAGGGCGTAAGGGCCGGGCAGCGGTTCGTCCACCCGCGATTGGTGCGTGCGGAAGTGAATGAACGGGCGCAGTTCGAGGCGAACCGGCCACGGACCGGAGAGCAGCCGGTAAATGATGTAAACCGAATTTTGCTGATACGGCATCAGCAGCCGTTTTTCCAGAGTGACCCCCTCCACCTCGTATCTCCACACCGGAAGACCGTTTTCGAGACGGAACTCCAGCAGATGTTGCAGCGAGGAGCGCAGAAGCTCCGGTTCCGGCTGTTCTTCGAACCCGAGGCGAATCGTCGATCCATCTCTGAGAACGAGATATTCCGATAGCTGGTTAAACAGCACCATGCGGCCGAGCGGGGCGGGGAGGGCGGCAACCAGCAGCCCGTGATAGCGGCGGGTGAGGGCGCCCGAAACCGTTCCGGAGGCGTATCCGCCCAGACCGTTGGTCACCAGCCATTCGCGCGTCAGATAGGGTGCCGGATTGGCCAGATCGGATCCCGGACCCGGCACTTGTCGAACGAGTTTGCTCATGCGTGCATCCTTCGGGTTGAAACCAAACCGGCCGGAACTGGCTAACCAGTCCGGCCGGTGAATTTTTCCGGGATTTATGCAGCTTACATTCCCGGTTGTGTCTGCCCCGGCTGTTTCTGATCGGGCTGGAAGCGCTCCTGGTCCATCATGGACCCATTGCTTTTGTCCTGCTGTTGTTTCTGCTGGCTGCCTTCCCAGTAAGGCGCCACGCCGTAATACTGGTGAATCTGGCGCCCCTGATCCTTGTTGAGCACCTGCTGAATGTCGCCTTTGGGCGCTTGCTTGAGCATATCGGCGCTGATATTGAGCACCAGGGCCTGCTCCTGCGGCTGAGCCTTCAGGGCTTTCCAGGGGATAATGTATTTGTCCTGACCCTCGGTGGCGGAGACGATCACGTAGCCGATTTGTCCCTGTTGCAGGTCGAGCACAACCTTATCCACCTTGCCAAGTTTTTCGCCCTGGGCGGTCTGCACGGAGAACTTCTGTACATCTGAAGCGTTGCTGATCTGCTGCTGTTTTTGTTGCTGCTGTTGCTGCCCCATCTGCTGGGATTGCTTCTGGTCGGCCGCCAAAGCCGTGCCGGCAAAAGCCATGCTGGCCAGGAAAGCGACGGCGGTCATCGTTGCTGCCTTTCTCATTGCGATCTCCTTGCTTTTCGTTGATGGTGAGGACCGGCGTACGCCGCCGGTCCTTTTGCGGTATTGAAGCGGTTATCAATACCTCTGCTCTTTCTGCTGCATCTGCTCCTGTTGCTGTTCCGGTTCGTCCTGCATCAGTTGGTCGATCTGGCTGGGTTCTTCCTGCTGCCCCTGCTGGCCGCCCGATTCCTCCCAGTAGGGAGAGACGCCGTAGAACTGATGGATTTCACGGGCCTGCTCCTGATTCAGCGCCTGCTCGATGTTTCCTTGGGGTGCTTCCTTGAGTTTATCGGCGGGAATGTCCAGGATTAAATTGTTGTCCTGGCCAACCTTGAGGGCGTTAAAGGGAACGATGTACTTGTTTTCGCCCATGCCGAGAACGCCACCCGACGCAACGACCGCATAGCCGATGCGGCCCGCCTCCAGGTCCACCAGCACCTGGGAAAGTTCACCCAGATCTTCCCCCTGGGCATTTTGTATTTTGGCGCCTTCGAGTTCGTCCGCCGAACGGATATTCTGCTGTTCTTGCGGCTGGGCTTGCGCCTGTTCCTGCTGGCCGGGTTGCTGCCGCTCCTGCGATTCGAATTGTCCCAGAGCCCCGGGCTTGTCCTGCTCTTGGCCCGTTCTTTCCTGGGCTATGGCGCCACTCGCCAGAGCGGAGCCGGCGACAAACAGTAACGCGGTAATCAGAGCTGTTTTTTTCATCGCTTCACCTCTTTCGTAAAAGGGAGCGACTTGGCCGCTCCCGGATGGTTGTTATCGCGTGCCGGGCTGGCCCGGTTGCATTTGCTCCTGCATTTGCTGCTGCTGACGGCCGCCTTCTTCCCAATACGGGGAGATGCCGTAGAATTGGAAGATCTCCCGTCCCGATTGCCGGTCGAGAGCCTGCTCGATCTCTTCGCCTTGCGGCACCGGCCGCAACTGGTCCAGGGACTCGACATTCACCACCAGACCTTCCTGCTGGGTCCCCATGCTGATCATCTGCCAGGGAACGATGTATTTATCCTCGCCAACGCCGAGGGCGCCGCCACCGGACAGGACGACAAAAGCGAGCCGACCCTGGTTCATGTCGACGAGAATTTCATCTACTTCGCCCAATTGCTGTCCCTGCTGGTTCTGGATTTTCATGTCGTCGAAGCTGTCGACGGCTTGGAACTGGTTCTGCTGTCCGGCTTGTTGCGCTGCGGTTTGCTGCTGCTGCATTTGTCCGGAAGTGGCGCCGTAGCGATCCTGCTCCTGCCCGGTCTGCCCGTTCTGGGCGGCCAGGGCGCCGGAGGCGCACAGCGCCCCGCTGGCCAGAAGCACTGTCAATGTCCGGGTAAATTGTTTTCGCATTCCTCTGTCTCCTTGTGGGTGAGTGGATGGGCCTCGGGTCAATGCAGCTGCCCCTTGACCCGTTCTTTTTCCTTTTTGAAACGTTCGAGAATATCGCCGGCCTCCTCCTTGCTCATGTTTTTGCGTATGTCCTTGAAAATTTCATTCTCCTCTTCCTTGAGGTGGTGCTCGACTATCTCGTGCAACACGGCGGCCTTGGCGTGAAATCGTTCATCGTCCGCGTCCATCTCCTGAAGTTCGTTCAGCATCAGGCGGGCGGCGTGATGTTCCTCCATCGACTCCAGAACATCGTCCTTGCAGGTTTTGCAGTGCTCGCGAACGCTCGGATATAAAGCTCTTTCCTCCGCCCGCATGTGCGGCATGATTTCCCGGTGGAGCTTGCCGACGAGTTCTTCGCGACTGGACGATTGCTTGGTTTGCAGCATTTTCTGGAAAATGTCCCGGACTTCCTTGTGGTCCTTGCGCAGGGCATCGAACAACTGGTCGTGCATTGATCTTCTCCTTTGGCTGAATGGATGGAATGGACAATCGGCTGCCGTCACGTCTTCTGTATAGACTCAAATCGGGCATTGTCAAATCGCTTGAGATATCTAAGTTATTAATTAAGCAAAGAAATTTCTGTTGCCAATGATTTTCCCCCTGTTAGAGTTTCCGCAGAAACAGCAGTTTCGGGAGGAAAATGCCATGCAGGAAGGAGCCACTATTCCGAGCCGGCGTTCGTCGGCGGGCTGCTCCTGGTGGGGCGGCAGGTGAAAGCAAAGGGGCCGTCGGCGCCGGAAGGAAGGCGCCACGCGGGTACGATAAGAAGTCTGTGGCGTTGGCTGGGGTGGCACGAACTTTCGGCCTTGGTGGTTTTTGCCCTGATGGCGCTATCCCTCTGGGCTTTTGTCGAAGTGGCCGATGAGGTGACGGAACGGGAGAGCCGCGCCATCGATACCGCCATCCTGCTTGCTTTGCGCAACCCGGCGGATGCCGGCGATCCGCTCGGCCCGCTGTGGGTCGAAGAGATCGTGCGGGATTTCACCGCCTTGGGGAGCCTAGGGGTGCTGACATTCATCTGCCTGGCGATCGTGGGGTTTTTTTTTCTGCGCCGGAGCTTCGGCATGGGGCTTCTGTTGGCGGCGGCGCTGGTCGGCGGGGGACTCCTGAGCGCGCTCCTCAAGATCGGTTTCGCCCGGCCGCGGCCCGAACTGGTGTCGCAGTTTTCCTACGTCGTCAGCTTCAGTTTTCCCAGCGGCCATTCGCTGATGGCGGCGGTGGTCTATCTCACTTTGGGCGCGATGCTGGTCAGAATACAGCCCAATCGGCTGCTGAAAGGATATATCCTTTTTCTGGCGCTCTTGTTGACGCTGCTCATCGGCGTCAGCCGTGTCTACCTCGGTGTTCACTGGCCCACCGACGTCCTCGCCGGCTGGTTCCTTGGCGCCGCCTGGGCGCTGTTCTGCTGGCTGGTGGCCCGCGGCCTGCAAAAGCGTGGGAAAGTGGAAGAGTCGATGCCGGAAGATTCGGCATCCGGGCGTCCGCATGGAGGAAGGTCATGATTCGCCGATTGCAGATGTTTTCAAGGTGCTGGCCCGCGAGGTCCGCATGAACGGCAAGCGGCTCACCCTTTTTCGCCTGTTCGGTTTTACCGTTTACGTCGATGCCAGCTGGATCTTCATCGCCATCCTGGTGACCTGGTCCCTGGCCATCGGCTATTTTCCCGCCCGTGTTGCCGATCTGAGCGCCGCCGTCTACTGGACGATGGGGGTCCTCGGCGCCCTTGGCCTGTTCGCCTCCATCATTTTCCACGAATTCTCCCATTCGCTGGTCGCCCGGCATTATGGGCTGCCGATGCGCGGGATCACCCTTTTTCTCTTCGGCGGCGTTTCGGAGATGAGCGAAGAGCCGGAGAACGCCAAGACAGAATTTCTCATGGCGGTGGCCGGACCGGTTTCCAGCATCCTGCTCGGCTTCGTCTTTTATTTTGTTTACCGCCTCGGGCAAGGCGCCGACTGGTCGGCCGCCGTCGGCGGGGTGATCGGCTATCTGGCCTTCATCAACTGGGTCCTGGCCGGCTTCAATCTGCTGCCGGCCTTTCCTCTCGACGGCGGCCGGATGCTGCGCTCGGCCCTCTGGCATTGGCGGGGGGATCTGCGCTGGGCTACCGGCAAGGCGGCGTTTTTCGGTTCCGGATTCGGCATCGTGCTCATCGCTCTCGGGGTGGTTTCCGTTCTCACCGGCAATCTGGTAGGCGGTTTCTGGTACGTCATCATCGGGCTGTTTCTGCGCAACGCGGCGCAAATGTCCTACCAGCAGGTGGTGATGCGCCAGATGCTCGGCGACGAGCGGGTGCGCGCCCGGATGAGCACCGAGCCGGTGACGGTGCCCCCCTCCTGTACGGTGCGTGAACTCGTGGAAAATTACATCTACACATACCACTTCAAGTTCTTTCCCATCGTCGAAGATGGCCGGCTCGTGGGTTGCATCAGCACCCGCGGTATCAAGGAAATCCCGAAGGAGGAGTGGGACGTCAAGAGTGTCGCTGCGGTGGCCGAGCCATGCTCGCCGGAGAGCGTGGTGTCGCCCGATCTGCAAGTGCAACAAGCGCTCAATATCATGAACCGGACCGGCAGAAGCCGGCTCATGGTCGTCGAAAACGATGTGCTGGTGGGGGTCATCGCCCTCAAGGACGTCATGAAGGTTCTTGCCCTGCGCATGGATTTGGAGGGCGCCAGACGATAACCGATGGAGGAAGGGCAGGTTGGCCGAAAAGACGTTCCGACGCGGTGAAAGGACCTTTGCCGCTTCGCGTTGCCCGTCGGCGCGACTGTGCTATAGCTTTGAGCCGGGCAAATTCCATTCACCATTTAACCGGAACCAGGAGGTTCGAATGAAGCACGAAGAGACGATGCCCCTCGGCAGGTTTCGTGAACAGCTAAGCCGCTTTCCAGACGATGCCGAGGTGTTTTTCGGCTGCCCCGACGAAGCCAATCCCCTTGAATTCGTCGCGGTCGAGGAAGGGGGGGACAAGGTGGTGCATGTGAAGTTCCGGCTCAATGTCTATAAAGGCAGGGACTGAAAATGCAGAAGAGAGAACGAAACCGGCAAATAGGTTGATCCATCGGACCACCCCAGGGTCAGTAACCGAAAACCGCGATAATACCGCTTCTCGTTATGGTCATGGACGCGCGCCAGAAGCTCCACCTTCTTGCTGCGGTCGCGGTTGTAGAGCGAGTCATCGACGATGAAAACTTTAGGCGTCTCCTCCGAGGAGAGTGGCACTATCTGCCGCTGAATCACAGAAGCGCTGAGCAGATGCAGGAACTTGCGCCAGTAGGCATGGACCGAGTTGAGGAAACGGTCCACTGTGTCCTTGCCGATCTCGGTTCCAGAGGCATCGGCCTGCAGATAGCGAAACAGTTCTTGCCGGTGAAGACCAGACAGAAGACGAACCGCATCACCGCCACCGGAGCAATTCCGCACTACTTGAGGATGTTGCTTTGCCTCAAGAGTAGAGCGATACGCTGATTGACAAAGAACAAATCAATTTGGTTCTGACATGAAACAGTTTCTGCTACAGTATGGTCCAAAGCGTCACCTCCTGCGAATAGATGTGGTTGTTTGGCGATAACCAATTCTACCGCAGTTTGTGGCGCTTTTATTTAATTATTTCAGTAGCTTACAAGTTTTTTGGCTGCGAAAGTTGAGATGGTAATATGCGCCGGGATATTCGATTCTTAACGGCCGTGCCATCGCTGCCTCCTTGATTGTTTCGGGATTTGCCAAAACATATCAAAGAAGTTGAATGTGTCAAGAGTTGAGACCTGACCCTTTT
>Ga0265293_10009280_pt1 | contig 14198 bp, 14 predicted proteins | sample Munlanlewell138R_FD_192505 | JGI IMG/M metagenome (GOLD analysis project Ga0265293, IMG submission 192505) | Leachate microbial communities from a municipal landfill in Southern Ontario, Canada - Leachate well 138R | ecosystem: Engineered > Solid waste > Landfill > Unclassified | place: Canada...
TTCAAAGAACAAAATCGTTCTACCTGTTGTCGAGTAATTCACAAAGATCAGGGGATTATGAATAAATTTACAGGCAGTGGTTGTCGTACATTAACTGGTGATGCAGCTGCATTACTATTCGAAATCATTAGAGAATATGACGCTGACTTTGGTAAGGTTAAATAACTTATCAAATTAAATATATGAATTGATATATGAATTGAAATAGGAATTGAAATAAGAATTGAAATAGGAATTGAAATAAGAATTGAAATAAGAATTGAAATAAGAATTGATGTAGTACTAATGTAGAGTGTGTAACTTTAGTGAGGTGTATGATTGAGTGATTTACTTAGATAATGCGGCTACAAGCTGGCCAAAGCCGGAATCGGTATATCAAGCGGTTGAACAGACTATTAGAAATGCTGGCAATGCCGGACGTGGTGCGAACACTATGTCGTTAGCAGCTAGTCGTATTTTAGTAGAAACTCGCATGTTATTGGCGGAGCTTTTTAATATACCTAATTCAGAGAGAATTGTATTCACGCAAAATGTAACTGAAGCACTGAATTTAGCGCTTAAAGGGACACTTAATGCTGGAGATCATGTTGTAATCAGTCCATATGAGCATAACTCGGTAGTACGTGTACTGGAATACTTGCGTGTTGAAGTTGGCATTACTTACACAATTGCACCCTGTCATGTATATGACGAAGAGGATGCTCAATTTAATAGTAATAATTACACAGAAAGTGTGCTAGCTGCTTTTGAAAGTTCCATAAAACCAAACACCAAAATGTTATGCGTAACCCATGCCTCTAATGTACTTGGCACAATATTGCCAATCCATGAGCTTGGTAGATTAGCGAAATCTTATAATTTGTTGTTTTTGGTAGATGCAGCACAAACAGCTGGGATAATACCAATTGATGCACAGGCAATGGAAATTGATTTGCTTGCATTTACGGGACATAAGGGGCTACTTGGTCCACAAGGTACGGGTGGTCTTTATGTGAAGAAGGATGTATTGATTAAACCATTAATTCATGGTGGCACAGGCAGTCGTTCTGCTAAGCTTTCACAACCAGATGTGTTCCCAGATGCGCTAGAGAGTGGTACGCGTAATTTAGCGGGAATTGCTGGATTAGCTGCTGGAGTAAGGTATTGCTTAGAGCACATAACAGAAATTCGCAGTCATGAAATATTACTGTTAGACAAGCTGTTAGCTTATTTGCAACAGCAACCGCATATAAGTATCTATGGGCCAACTAAGGCAACAGAGCGTGTCGGTTTAATAGCATTTAACGCAAGTAAAATGCTGGCTGATGAATTAGGGTACGTTTTAGAAAATCAGTATAATATTGCAACTAGAACAGGTCTACACTGCTCACCACTAGCACATGCTTCGGTATCTACAATTGATCAAGGAGCTATACGTGTTAGTGTAGGTCCATTTACAACAGAGAGTGAGATTGATCAATTAATAGCGGCGTTGGGGGAGATTATATGCTGATAATTTTTAAAAATGTGCATGAAACGTTATCTGCTGAAAAAACTTTAAAGGAAGAAAATATCGTTCACCAGGTAGTTCCAGTTCCGCCATATGTTAATGAAGGCTGCGGGCTAGGAATTCGTATAGATGCAAAGATACATGAATTGGTAGTATCAGTATTTGATCAAAACAAGATTGCAGTAGAGCAATGGATAGAAGAACAATCCGATTAATTAAGTAGTAATCAAATTTTAATAAATATCAGAGAGGATGAGTTAAATGGGAAAGCAATACATGGTGTTAATTACGTCAACGTCTATAGGTGATGGTGCTGCTGAGCTTGGTGAAAAGCTGATGTCTAATTATCTAATCGCATTATCCGAGGGTGATAATTTGCCAACGCATGTGTTTTTAATGAATAGTGGTGTGCAATTAGCGACGGCAGGGAATAAAGTTGCTGATGTTCTGCAGGCTTTAGCTGATAAAGGAGTTGTTATCTTAGCTTGTGGTACTTGTCTAGACTATTATCAGATTAAAGACCAAGTGGCAGTTGGGCAAGTAAGTAATATTTATACTATGCGTGATCTTATGGCAGAGTCAGATAATGTAGTTACGTTAGGCTAAGAAGTTTAATTGGCGCTTCGTCTAACGACTTGGTGTATGCTAAGGTTTGTATATTTAAAGGTGGAGTGTATATGTATACAGCTGGGATTGACGTTGGTTCAGTATCAACTAAGGCAGTTATCTTTGATGGCAGTAATTATAAGTATATTATCATGCCTACAGGGTTTTCTCCGAAAGTAGCTGGAGAGCAAGCACTAGAGCAGATACTAGACAGAGCAAGTTTAACATTAGAGCAAATTGATAGAATTGTCGGTACAGGTTACGGTAGAGTTCACATGCCGTATGCAACCAAAACGGTCAATGAATTAACTTGTCACGCTAAGGGAGCTAATTATTTATTTCCTAATGCTAGAGGTGTCATTGATGTTGGTGGTCAGGATAGTAAGGTAATGTTATTAGATGGCGCTGGTAAGGTTAAGGATTTTTTATTAAATGATAAATGTGCTGCCGGCACAGGTAGGTTTTTGCAAGTTACCTCACAAGCACTTGGAGTAGAGCTTGATGAAATTGATGCTATAACGGCAGGGCAAGCACCAATTGATATTGGTAGTATGTGCGCTGTGTTTGCGGAAACGGAAGTTTTGAACCTAATTGTTCAAGGTAAAGAGCGAGGCGAAGTATTAGCAGGAGTGCTGAAGTCGATCGCCATCCGAATGGCAGCTATGAGTGCTAAGTTGTTTGGTGATTTTGCTCAAGACGAATCTAGTCAAGTTATATTTACCGGTGGACTTGCGCGTAGTAAAGCCCTAAGACAGATGTTAGAGCAGTACTCAGGCTGGAAGATTGAAACACCTGAACAACCACAGATTATCGGTGCATTGGGTGCCGCAGTCATAGCGTATCAATAAAGTTGCAATTACAAATTCAATTTAAATAAGGAGATGTGAAACAATGAGACCAAAAACAATGGAGTATTTCGACAAACTGATTGCTAATAGCTCAGTTGCACTTAAAGATGTTAAGGAACAGGGGAGAAAGGTAGTAGGACATTACTGTGTATTCTCACCTGTGGAGCTGTTTGAAGCAACAGGTGCGCTTCCGGTAGGCTTATGTGCAACTAAACAAGAGCCGATTGCTGATGGCGAGAAGGTATTGCCTAGAAATCTATGCCCACTTATTAAATCTAGTTATGGTTTCGCGGCTACTGGGAAATGTCCGTATTTCCATTTTGCAGATGTAATAGTTGGTGAAACAACATGTGATGGCAAGAAGAAAATGTATGAATTAATGGGAAAAATGAAGCCAATGATAGTGCTAGATATTCCTAATAGCTCTACTTATGAGCACCGTAAGGAACATTGGGTAGGTGAACTCCATAGACTTAAAAAATATCTCGAAGAAAAGCTATCAGTTGAAATAACTGAACAAACATTACGCGATACGATCAAAATGTACAATGAAGAACGTAGAAATGTTATGGCGTTAGTGTCGTTAAATAAAAATCAACCTGCTCCGCTATCTGGTATTGATTTATTGAAAGTATTATGGGGCAGAAGCTTCCAAATTAATCGTGAAGAATTTAAAGAAAATTTGCTCGCATTAATTGAGGAAGTTAAGCAGATCGTAGCAGATCGTAAAAATGATGATTTCAGTCAAGAAACACTGAAGAAGCCACGGATTCTAGTAACTGGTTCTCCGACTGGTGTAGGTCAAGAAAAGGTAATGCAGATTATAGAGGAAGCTGGCGGTCAAGTTATCTTACAAGAGGCTTGTAGTGGTATTAAGGGCTTCGTTGATTTAATTGATGAAAGTCAAGATCCATACCAAGCATTAGCAGAGAAATACATGAATATTCCATGCTCATGTTTATCGCCAAATGATGGACGGATGGAGCTTACGAGTCGACTTTGTAAGGAATACGACATAGACGGAGTTGTTGATATAACATTACAGGCTTGTCATACCTACAATATAGAGTCTTATACTTTGAAAGAATATTTGCGTGAGCACGGCGATATTCCACTTTTACAAATAGAGACGGATTATAGCCAAGCTGACAATCAACAAATTAAACTGCGAATTGATACGTTCTTAGAAATGTTGCAAGAATAACTTACTGAATATAAAGAAAATGTACTATAGCAGACATTAGATTGCGATATAGTAGTAAATTAGATTAGAGGTAAAGATATGTCATCAATCAAGGAATTTCAAACATTCGCAGCAATCGTTCAAGAACGTAGCTTTACGAAAGCAGCAGAGAAAACCTTTCAAAGTCAATCAGCTGTTAGTAAGCAATTGAAAAAGCTAGAGACTGTTGTAGGCGTGAAATTGATTGAACGCTATGAACGCGAAGTATTAACAACGGAATTTGGTGAAGTGTTTTATCAGCATGCTATCGTAATCATTGAAAGCTATAACCGTGCACTTGAAGCAATCAGTGAGCTGCAGGATTTACAAGGTGGTTTTTTAGATATCGGTGCTAGCACATTGCCGGGAGAGTACATTTTGCCAAATTTAATTGGTAAATTCAAAAAACAATTCCCTAAAATTGACATTAGGATGCAGATTGCTAAAACCGATGAAGTAATTGCGATGCTAAAAAACAGGAAGATTCAAGTTGCCTTTATAGGCGCGAATGTAGAAGATGATGATATAGAAGTCAGTCCGTATATTGATGATGAGCTGATATTGATTCGTTCGAATTGTATGGCTAAGGTTGAGGATAGAAGTAACCTGATAATAGAAACTGCTTTGCAAAATTTGATTATTCGTGAACAAGGGTCAGGCACTAGAAAAGTCGTAGAAGAATTTCTAGTGAGAAGCGGATATAAAATACCTGCAAATGCAATGGAATTAGGTAGTAATCGGGCGATTCTTTCAGCAGTTGCTAGTGGAATAGGGTATAGCTTTCTGTCAAAATGGGTAATTCAGGATGCTGTTAAATTAGGTCAAGTTGAGCAGGTAACAAGTGTAGAAGGTAATATTAAACGAAAGATATATACGGCAACATTGAAAAATAGATATATCAATCCAGCAACAATTGCCTTTTTAGAATATATTAAATAAATCCCAAAGATATAATTAGGAGATTGCAAAATGGAAGGATATAAAAAGTGGATAGGTTTTGGGTTTAGAATATCTATCTCAATTGCTATATTAGTCTATCTTTTCTATCGAATTGATTGGCAGGATGTACCGCAGAAAGTACAAGGTGCTGATTACAAGTTTATTGTGGCAGCACTCTTTGCTACGAATATTGCCATCATAATCAGTGCACTTAAATGGCACTTGTTATGCAAGCAAACATCAAATATTACTTTTTGGGAGAGCCTGCGTTGGTATTATATGGGGTTTTTCTTCAGTAATTTTTTGCCTGGCAGTATTGGCGGTGACGCAATGCGAATCTATTATTCTAGTAAAAGGATGGGAGTAGCTAATTCCGTTGCTTCGATAACTGTAGAACGAGTATTTGCTGGGCTGGCACTTGTGTTAACTGCAATTATTGGTTTCATAGGTGTGAGTGGATTGGGCAAATTTTCTTCACAAGTATGGATTCTAGCTGTTATTTTTGTTGGGTTATATTTAGTCTTGTTTAATCGTCGAATAATAAATTTCATGATAACTAGATTTGGTAAAAGTGTTCAGGGTTTCTATCAAACGATTGAACAATATAAAGCGCAAAAATTGTTGTTGGTCAAGCTTTTAATATATTCAATGGCATTCCAAGTATGCTTTGTATGGATAACTGATTTATTATATCGCGCCCTAGGTGAAGAAGTTAGCTTTATCTATCAATTAGCGTTTGTCGCTATTATTTCAGCGATTACGATGATTCCAATCTCAATGAATGGTCTAGGTGTACGTGAAGGCTCATATTCATATTTCTTTGCTATGATAGGAATTGCCGAAGCTACATCTATAACAGTATCGCTATTATTTTATTTGATAGTGCTTATAGCTACATCGCCAGGAGCAATATTCTGGTTAATATATAAAGGAAAAGTAGAAACAGAAGCTTAGAGTTCAGATTCAAAACACATATCAAATTGATATGTGTTTTTTTGTGAGTATCTTTATGAATAGGTGATGAAGAATATGTCATTAAATTAATACTAATTTGTAGTTATGCTTATATTGACATCACTAGTGATTGAATGATAATATCTAACTAGATTGCACAGCGAAAACATAGTAAAGAGTATTTTGTTAACATCATTATGCTTATGTTGACATAATGCATTTTTAAAAACTGCTGTGTAATTAATAATATTTTTTAAACTGCTAGCGTATATTTAGATGTGCTAGCCATCACATCATTATGTCAAGAAATACATAATGATATGTTCAATATGATAGGGAGGTGCTAATGCAAGAAAAGTAAGTGTTGTATTTAAAAGCAAAGTTAGTAGATTTTTAAAACTATTTTAAGGAGGGTCAGTATTGAAACTCAAACGACGGGAATTTATTAAGTTATCAGGAGCAACAGGAGTTGGATTAGCACTCGTAGATATGGGTTTTGATGTGGCTAAGGTTGAAGCTTCATCAAAGCAGTTTAAGCTAACAGGTGCTAGAGAGTATACATCTGTATGTACGTTTTGTTCATGTGGATGTGGAATGATTTGTCATGAGAGAAATGGTAAGCTGATTAACCTAGAAGGGGATCCTGACCATATCATCAACGAAGGTGCATTATGTAGTAAGGGTGCTGCGATGTCAGCTGTACCAAATTCTGATCAGCGTGTAACAACACCGTTGTATCGTGCACCAGGCAGTGAAAAGTGGGAAGAAATCACTTGGGATACAGCAGTTGAGAAAATTGCTGACAAGATTTTAGAAATTCGTGAAAAACATTGGATTTCTGATGAAACTGTAGGCGGTCAAACTTATAGAGTTAACCGTACTGACGCACTTAGTTTTATGGGCGGTGCGCAAAATAACAATGAAGAGTGCTACTTATTTACTAAAATGTCAAGATTACTTGGTAGCCCTTTCATAGAACATCAGGCTCGACTCTGACACAGTCCTACCGTTCCTAGTTTAGGAGCATCATTTGGGCGTGGCGCTATGACCAATCACTGGCTTGATTTACAGAACGCCAAAGTATTTTTGATCGAGGGAAGTAACTGTGCAGAGAACCACCCGATGGCAATGAAATGGATAATGCGGGCAAAGGAAAAAGGTGCCATTGTTATTCATGTTGACCCACGATTTACGAGAACATCGAAAATTGCAGATATTCATGCGCAAATTCGTCCAGGAACTGATATTGCCTTCTTAAATTCTATTATTAACTATATTCTGGAAAATAAACTTTACGATGAGCAATTTATTCTTGATCATACGAATGCATTAATGATTACTAATCAGCAGTTTTCTTTTGAGAATGGATTATTCTCAGGTTTTAGTAAAGGTAATTTCAAATATGACACATCTAGCTGGGGTTATGAGCTTGATGAAGCTGGGAATCCATTAAAGGCAGAGAGCCTTAATGATCCTCGTTGTGTATTCAGCAAAGTTAAGGAATTCTTTAAACGCTACGATTTCCAGACAGCGTCTGATATAAGCGGAATTCCAGTAGACAAAATCAAATTAATTGCTGACACATATGTCAACAATAGTCCGGGAACAATTCTATATGCTTTAGGAATGACACAGCATACAGTTGGTGTACAGAATATTCGTTCATTCGGAGTATTGCAGTTACTGACGGGTAACGTTGGAAAGCCTGGTAGTGGTGTTAACGCATTACGTGGTGAGCCGAATGTACAAGGTGCTACAGATATGGCATGCTTGTTCAACTACGCTCCTGGGTACTTGAGCTGGCCGAATCAAAATGTTCAAGACATTGAGACTTGGACAAAAGCATCAGGAACATTCCGTCGTACCTTCTTGGTTAGTTTGTTGAAATCCTGGTTTGGTGATAACGCGACACCGGAAAATGATTTTGGATTTGGATATTTGCCGAAAAAGAATGGTTCAGAGAACTATTCAATTTTCCGGATTTTTGAATCAGCTATAGAGCAGAACATGAAAATGCTCTATATCATGGGTCAAAACCCAATGATTACAAGCCCGAACTTGAACTTGGTACATGAAGCATTGTCGAATATGGAAATGCTGGTATGTGCTGATTTATTCATGACGGAGACAGCAGCTTTCTGGGAAAAGCCAGGAGTTGATCCGAAGACGATCGATACAGAGGTTTTATTCTTACCTGCGTGCTCATTCCTTGAGAAAGAAGGTACACTTGCAAATTCAGGTAGAATGATCCAATGGAGATACTCAACTCTTGACCGTCTAGGTCAGACAAAAACTGACTTAGAAATGATTGATATGATTTTCTGCAAAGTACGTGAGAAGCTACAAGGATCAAGAGCAGAAAAGGATCAGACAATTCTAAAAGCAAATTGGAATTATAATAGAGATCATCATTTTGCTGATCAGGTATTAAGAGAAATTAACGGATACAATACGCAGACAGGCGCATTGATGAACGGAATTGGCGAATTGAAAGCAGACGGTAGCACATCTTGTGGTAACTGGGTATATGCTGGCTGCTATGCTAACGGCGTTAACCTGACTAAGCGTGGCGATAACCAAAATGACCCAGGAGGATTGGGTATTTATCCTGGCTTCCGTTGGACATGGCCGGGTAACATTCACGTTCTATACAATCGTGCTTCATGTGATAAAAACGGACGTCCTGTTGATGAAAAGAATAAAGTCATTTGGTGGGATGAAACGATAGGTAGATGGACGGGGTATGATGGGCCAGACGTACCTTCTGCTACAGATGGACCAAGTACACCTAACGGACAACGGGCATTCAGAATGTCTGGTGAGGGTGTTGGTCGCTTGCTTTCTGGACCATTTAAACAGCCGCTTGCAGATTCTGATTTACCAAGAGATTCATCAGGTGTACCTGTTGACGGACCATTGCCAGAATTCTATGAGCCGGTGGAAAGCCCAACAGAAAATATTATGCACCCTGAAGTATCGATTAATCCATGCTTGAAGTATCCACGCCTTGCTGATAAGCAGCCGATTGGTACTGTTGCTGATTATCCATATGTATTATGTACATCAAGTATTTCTGAGCATTGGTGCGCAGGTACAGTAACTCGTAACATGCCATGGTTAAATGAGTTAGTTAAGGAAACATTCATTGAGTTATCATTATCATTAGCAGAAAAGCACAACATTAAAAACGGTGATCAAATTAAAATCTGGTCAGCTCGTGGTGAAGTTGATGCAAAAGCAATGGTTACCCATAGAATTAAACCTTTAACTATTAATGGTAAGGAAGTAGATGTTGTGTGGATGCCTTACAACTGGGGATATAAGGGACTGAGCCAAGCTGCAAGTACTAACTTAGTAACTATTGACGCTGGTGACCCTAATACATGGATTCAAGAGACTAAGGCATGCTTAGTTAATTTGAAGAAGGCAAATGCATAACGATTTCAAAAATAAAGGTGGTTTAACATGAGCAAATTACACAGTGCTATAGATGAATGGGTAAAAGAACATCCTTATCTCGATGAAATAGCCAATCTGCAGAAAATGATTATGACAGTATTGGAAGAACTGAAATTAGACGAAATCGCTTTAGAGGATTTAATTCCAAATTGGTCAGAAATCGAGAAAGAACTCGAAAAGGGAATTCCTGCATTAAAAGCGACAACAATAAATGACGCAGCAATTGAATTGGCAGTAGAAGGCGTTGGGAAAGTTTTAGAAGCTTTTGAAAATGCTGAACTACCACAACAATTAAGCGAGCAAATTAGTAAATTCAAAGCACTTATTGATGAAAAGCCTGAATTTACTAGCCAAGTACTCAAAGGTGTGTTGGCGGAGGAAAACAGCTATGTTGATGAATTGGAAAATGCTCAAATTAATCATGGGGTTGTCATGTTTTTGGCATGGAATATTCTTACCCACATTCTAGAGCCTTTGAAATTGCGAGTGGAAGAATCACAAAAAGATATAAAATGGATTAAAGAATACTGTCCAGTATGTGGACAATTGCCTGCAATGGCACAGTTTGTTCGTACTAGTAAAGGTAGAGAAAGAGACATGGTGTGCGGTTGCTGTACTACTAAATGGAGATATAAGCGCAGAGGATGCCCATATTGTAAAAATGATGATCAGAAAACTCTTAACATTATAGAGCTAACAGATGTTCTGGATTTGCGCATTGACACCTGTGATAAATGCAAGGGGTATGTCAAGACATATACAGATGAAGGTAATGAAGAAGTTGTTCTGGCTGATTGGTCAACGCTGCATATGGATATTATAGCCCAAAATGGCGGATTCAAAAGAATCGGTTATCAGCTATATGAGGTATAAAGCGAGACTTTTCAGATGGATGTTTTTCTCATCTGAATTTAGCGAGACTTATTTCGAGGATTGAAACAATTCCTATAAGGGTTTGTTAGGGAGTTTTGTTGAAACCGAAGATAAAGGATGATGAATAATGATCTATCTAGATAATGCAGCGACAACATTTCCTAAACCGAAAATAGTAAAAGACAGCATAACCGAATGGGTTGAAACTGGTGTCGGTTCTCCTGGTAGAGGTAGTCAAGGTGCAGCGATTAAAGCTGATAGCCGTGTTTTAAAAGTGCGTAAGCATTTAGCTAAGTTTTTTGGAGTGATAGATGAATTCCGCATTATATTTACCTACAGTGCAACAGATGCGCTTAATTTAGGAATTAAAGGCTTTGTTGAACGTGGTGATCATGTGATTATATCGTCAATAGAGCATAATTCTGTATTGCGTCCTTTGCGTCATTTAGAGATGGACGGGATAATTACACTAGATATTGTAGCGAGTGACAAAGATGGATATATTGACGTAGAACAATTATGGCAGAAGTTTACTGACAAGACCAAGCTGGTTGTTATTAGTCATGCATCTAATGTCCTTGGCTCGGTACAGCCAATTACAGAAATTGGTCAAGGAGTTCGTGAGCGTGGAGCTTATCTATTAGTTGATGCAGCTCAAACTGCTGGCGTACTGTCGACTAATTTAGATGAGTTGAACGCAGATATGCTGGCGTGCGCTGGTCATAAAGGTTTGTTCGGATTACCGGGAACAGGTTTACTAATACTCGGAGAACGTATTCAAAAGCTTGAATCGTGGCGCCAAGGCGGTACAGGGTATAATTCTGAATCTGAGTTTCAACCAATTAATTGGCCGGAGAAATTCGAAGCAGGAACTCTCAATATGCCTGGCATTATCTCTCTAGGAAAGGGTGTTGAATTCATAGAATCTGAGGGTATCGAGCAGATTATGAAACGTGAACATCAACACTTTGAAATGCTATGGGAAGGGCTTAGTGGTATACCTAATATACGACTTTACGGTCCTAATCCCGATCAACCACGTGTTGCAGTCTTATCTATGAACATAGATGGGTGGGAACCAGATGATGTGGCGGATATTTTACAGCATAATTATCAAATACAGGTTCGCTCAGGATTACAGTGTTCACCTTTGGCTCATCAGGTAATTGGTACGCATCCCGAAGGAACAGTACGAATTAGCCCAGGGTATTTTACTGAAACTAAAGAGATAAAACGATTAATAAATGCTATTAAAAATACAGCCATGACTCAAGTGGATTGGATGTTTTAATAAGTAAGTTAATTCGATAAAAAGATGTAAGCTAATTTTTATTGTAAATTATGAGAGGAGGAACGAAATGGAAATAACTATGTATCATGACGTCTCAAAATGTACGGGATGCCGTGCTTGCACAGTTGCTTGCAAGCAATGGAAGGATTTGCCTGCTGAGATAACTCCTTTTACTGGGGAATATCAGTCGCATCCAGACCTTAGTCCATCAACATATACAATTATTCGTATGTCCGAACGTGTAGAAGGTGATAAATTTCACTGGGATTTCTTGAAATTCCAGTGTATGCACTGCGGTGATGCTGGCTGCGTTAAAGCGTGTCCGCAGGAGGCGTTAACGTATGCAGATAATGGGATTGTTGCTTTTAATGAGGATAATTGCATAGGTTGTGGATATTGTGTTACTAACTGTCCGTTTGGAGTACCGCATATCAATGAAGCAACACAGAAAAGCACTAAGTGTAATTTATGTCAAGACCGTGTAGCAGAAGGGATGGTACCATCATGTGCACAGACATGTACAGCTGATGCTATCTATTTCGGCAGACGTGAAAAAATGGTGGCAATGGCTGAAGCGCGTGTAGCAGAATTAAAGAAGACATTCCCGCGTGCACAAACTTATGGAATAAATGAGGCTGGCGTTGGTGGAACACATATGATATATGCTTTAGAAGATTCGCCTGAGGTATATGGATTACCTGTTAAGCCTATGGTATCACCGTCACTTGCTCTATGGAAAGATATTGTTCAGCCGTTAGGTAAAGTGGCATGGGGTGCGGCAGCAGCAGTTATTGCGGTTAGTTATATCAAAAATAAATTCAAAAGCGACGACCATTCTGTAGATTATACTGCTAAGGCATCTGCTGATAAGAAAGGAGCCGATATCTAATGGCAAAGAATATAGAAATGGTAAAGGACGGTAAGATTTACCGTTTTACTAAATCTGCTCGTGCAACTCACTGGATTTATGTAGGCTCCTATGCAATATTACTCTTAACAGGGTTGCTGTTATTTGCAGACATTTTCGACTTCTTAGCTCCTTTGTTTGGTGGTTTTGAAGGTGCACAGTTAATCCATAGAATTATTGCTGTAGTATTCATACTACCAGCGTTTATATTCATGCTATTTGATCCTAAGAGCTTCTTCGGATGGATCAAAGAATGCTTTACATGGACTAAGGATGACTTCAAGTTCTTCCCTGGGTTTGTTAAAGAATTGTTCGGAATGCATGCAGAAACTCCTCCGCAAGGTTTTATTAACGGTGGTGAGAAGGTTAACTCTTTATTAACAATTCTTTTCACAACATTGATAATTGCTTCAGGTTTTATAATATGGTTCCCTGAGTTCTTCTCAGTTGCAATAGTTCAGTGGGGATATGTAATCCACAGTGCATCTATGGCATTGCTAAGTGCAGTAGCTATGGTTCATATCTACCTAGGAACTTCATTGTGGAAAGAAGCCTTAGAAGGAATGTTAACAGGTTATACTGATGCAGAATTTGTTAAAGGACACCATGTAAAATGGTATAACGAAGTTATGGAAGCAGAGAAAAAAGGTGAGAAAAAATCTTCTTAATTCGTAAGCTGAATATTATAGTAAATTAGATTAAGTTTTATCAATCAAACAAAGCTGCGCTAGAGGATGAATGCTAATTCTCTAGCGCAGCTTTTAGAATTTATACTAATATTTCACATGATTTACAATTTTTGATTTATCTTCGGTTTCTATAATACCTGCTCTTTATTTCTTACATCGTTTAGAGCTAACTCAATTTCTCGCTTGATTGCTTTTGGGTCAGTGTGATTGTGCCATTTAATAAAACCATAAGATAATAATTCTTTCTCGTTCTCCCAAATTTCAATCTCGGCATTATGCCCTGCTTCGATATATTTAGGTATAGCATTATCAATATTTTCGGTAACAATAACTGTTTGAACACCTTCGCCAAAATTAACTGGCGAATATACTACGAAAATCATTAATTCACCTCCTGAACGTAACTGCTAGACGATTATGCCATATAAGACATATACTATTTTATCCTAATGTAGTATAAAAGCAATATGCGTTTGCATGAATTTGAAATATAATGAGACTTATTCATGTAGAACTTGTATATCTATCTGAATTAATAATGTTTAGATTTCGTAAGGTTTGTTAATATATTAATTAGAATACAGTCATGGATGAACTATAGAGAATTTCTTTATCCTTTATACCATTTATGCTAACGAAATTATATAATAGGAAGAGGGAGTATGAGAAAAATGAGTATAGTAAGTAAAGTGGGAAAGTCTGGCGTATCTGTTTTATTATTAATTACATTAAGCTTAATGTTGGCAGCTTGCGGTGGTCAAACGATGACACCAGCGCCAGCAGAACCTACGCCAGTACCTCAGATAGAAGCACCAGTAGGACAAGAACATGCACCTGAACCAGTTGAATTGACAATTTCAGCGGCAGCAAGCCTTACAGAGGCATTATTAGAAATCGGGGAAATTTACAATGACGAGCAAC
>Ga0265293_10009282_pt1 | contig 14195 bp, 11 predicted proteins | sample Munlanlewell138R_FD_192505 | JGI IMG/M metagenome (GOLD analysis project Ga0265293, IMG submission 192505) | Leachate microbial communities from a municipal landfill in Southern Ontario, Canada - Leachate well 138R | ecosystem: Engineered > Solid waste > Landfill > Unclassified | place: Canada...
GTAATACATGGTGTTAGTTTCCATAATGATAAAAATTTTTATTAGTTAAAAATTATGTTTGTTAAAATGAAGGGGAAGTGTGGTACATATAAATCATTTATCCTTTCATTTTAAATCGTGGCAAATATATAATTTTTTTATTTATTGACTGAAAAATTATAAATATAAAAAAAGTCTTATATTGTTTAGTAAATCAAGCTTATGTACAATTGTGGGGGTTGTGCGGGAAAAAATAAAGAAAGTTGTTTAGGAAATAATGTTTATTTTTCCTTTGAAAAAACAGTGCTCAATGATACAAGTGAAATTGTAGCCGGTAAAGTGATATATGAATATAAAGGTAAATGGCAAATAAAAGATTAGGGGCGAGTTTTAACGCATAAAAACCAACATATTTCATTTATCCCATCAACACTCCGTCGGCGATGTGGAGTGTACGGTCGGCCATGGCGGCGAAGTTTTCGTTGTGGGTAACTATGACAAAAGTTTGGTTGAGGGTTTTGCGTAATTCTAAAAATAAGGTGTGAAGTTCTTTGGCGTTTTTCGAATCGAGGTTGCCCGAAGGCTCGTCGGCAAGTACTACCGATGGTTTATTGATTAAAGCGCGTGCAACAGCAATGCGTTGTTGCTCGCCTCCTGATAATTGGGAGGGTTTATGTCCGGCACGGTTGCTGAGGTTGAAGAGTGCTAACAATTCGTGTGCTTGTTCCATGGCTTTTTTTTGCGGGATTTTAGCTATCAGTGCCGGTAAATAGATATTTTCCAATGCCGTGAATTCGGGTAGCAGGTGATGAAATTGAAACACAAATCCGATGTGGCGGTTTCGGAACCGCGACAGCTCTTTGTCGGGTAGCATGAAAACATTTTCGCCGTTGATAAGCACTTCGCCGCTGTCGGGTTTATCTAAGGTTCCCATTATGTGAAGTAAGGTGGATTTTCCTGCCCCCGATGCTCCTACCAAACAAACGATTTCTCCTTTTTTTATTTCTAAGTCTATGCCTTTTAATACTTGAAGGTTGTGGTAGGATTTCTTGATTTGTGTTACTTTTATCATCGATAGAAACGTATTTATAGTATTAAGAACGATAAGGTGTCGATATTATTGGCATATTCCCAAACTTCGGGGAACTGTGATTGGCCTAAACGAAGGGTGTCGTTGATTTTTATGCGATTGCTTAAGATGCATTGGATATCGTCAGGCGACAGCCTCAATTGATCCCATAAAAATTCGGTGTCTTTATAATATTCATAATGTATCACACTGATGGGTGATGCCGCCGACGGATGTTCTTTAAACATCATAATGCCTTGGTCGTAGAAAGGGATTTTATTTAGTAAATGTATGGTTTTCTGGTATTCGAGGTTGTTTAAATAGGTATGATGTGCTTGGTAAACGGATTTGAAGTTGTCGAGTAAACGGAAAAGCGTACAGAATTCGTAGTTTTGGGGTACGAATATTTTAGAAACGCTACGGCATCCCAATCCGAAATACAAAGCCATATCGTTTACCAATGCGCTGAGTTCTTCTTCGCTTTCACTACCGTCTAACAAGGCAACGCTGTTACAATGTTTGCGTATAATGCAGGGGTATTTCGAAAAATAATAATTAAAATAGCGAGCGGAATTATTGCTGCCGGTGGCAATGATTTTATCAACGGCAGGGAGTTTGTCGTCGGTGAAATGGATATAATTTTTAAATTCGGGTTCGATATGGCATAAAATCTCCGACAAATCGGGTAACAAATGGGTGTCGTTGGTCGAAAGTTTTCCGATAAATACGTCTCCTGCCAGCAAAACACACATAAAATCATGAAATCCAACCATGGGAATGTTCCCGGCCATGATTACACCTATACGGTTGCTGTGTTTTTTTTCTTTGAGGGGATATTTACTCAACCATTTCTTTATTGCGTTTTCATCCAGCATTTTAATAATGCTTTTCACTGCCTCTTCCACAAAAAGTGAAATAAACCAAGGATTGAATTGATGTTCGTTTTCCAGGCTGTTTTCAAAATTTTTTAAAACAATTGTAAGCGAAGGATTGCTATTTGTTTGTATGATTTTCTTTCTATTATTTAATGTTTTACCTAATTCTACAAATGCTTTGATGCGTTTTTCCGTATCCATCGGCGTGAATTTAAAAATTTTTGCAAAACTAACGAAATACTAAACAAGAAACATTACACGTTAAAAATAATGTTATAAATTTTTCATGAAAAATTTTTTTATTCTTTTTATAGGCGGTCTTTTGTTTATTCAATCTTCTTATTCTCAAAGGAAAGAAACTTTTAAAGCATATGAAGATTCGATAATCAATCTTCATAGGCAGGTATTGATGGAAGAGAATGCAATAGCTAAGTATCAGAAAAACGAAAGCTTGCTCTATTTAGTGGAAGAAGCATTGAGTCAGCGAAATTCCATTAATTATCCTTTTGATTCATTGAAAACAATGTCGGTGTTGATTTCGCCCGATAAGAAGGTGCGTTTGTTTACCTGGTATTTGGTTGATGATGAAGGATTTCATGATCATTTCGGTTATATACAAGCTTATAATGAAGTGAAAAAACGTTATATGCTTTATCCTTTAACCGATAAGTGGAAACAAATCATATTACCCGAAAACAAACGTTTAGATCATTTGTCATGGTATGGGGCTGTTTATTATCAGATTATTAAAACGGAGACTTATCAAAAAACCTATTATACCTTATTGGGATGGAATGGCGGCAGTATTTTTTCTCAATTTAAAGTGATTGATGTGTTAAGTTTTAACAACAGGGGTTATCCGGTGTTTGGTGCTTTTTTATTCAGGTCTTACGGTCGAAGCAAACCCATGCGGATAATATTTGAATATGCTAAAAAATCATCATTAAATTTACGTTATGAAAAACAAGGGTATACGCAAAAATCTAAAAAAATAGACAGACGAACAAAACGTTATCGCATTGATACTTTATATACAACTATGATCATATTTGACCGTTTAATTCCCATGGATGAAAAACTGCCGAATGTGCCGCAGTTTAGAGTAGGGGAATCGAGTTTGAATGATGGTTTTTTAGAAAAGGAAGGTAAGTGGTATTTTAAAGAAGGAGTAATTGGTCGTAATCCGGATAAACCCTTGCCGAAATATGAATATAAACCCAAAGATTTATATAGAAAGACAAAGAATTAGTATGAGATAAAAAAAATACCGGTTATTAGCCGGTATTTTTTTATGATATCTATAAGATTATAATCCTATTTGAGCTTTATAAGCGGAAGCATCCATTAGTTCGTCCACTTCGGCGGGATTGGTCATGCGTATTTTAATGATCCATCCTTGACCGTAAGGGTCGTTGTTAATGATAGCAGGGTCGGCTTCGAGGGTTTCGTTGAATTCCAACACTTCACCGCTTACGGGCATATACATATCGGATACTGTTTTCACTGCTTCGATAGAACCGAAACTTTCTTCCTTGTTTAAGGTTTCGCCAACACTCGGAACATCTACAAACACTATATCACCCAATTCATGTTGTGCAAAATCGCTGACGCCTATAAATGCTTCGTTTCCTTCCACTCTTAACCATTCATGATCTTTTGTGTACTTAAGATTATCTAATATTTTCATTTCAATACGTATTTTAATTTTTAATTTTAAAACTTCGCAAAGGTATATTTTTTTTCAATCCGTTTAATCAAATTATCTTAAAAATATGAAATTATTATGGAATCCGCAAACAGGCAAGTGAAAAAATAGTGAGGAGGAGTAAGGGTTTATCTAATCACGGACAATCTCGAAGCTATAATCATCTAAAAAACGAATGATGGTAGAAGGTTTGGAATCACTTAAAATCGAAACATTGGGATCAACGACATAATCTACTTGTTCAATGATTTCTTTACGTATGTCGCTAAATTTTAAAGCAGGTGCTTGTCCGAAATAGTTTATCGATGTTGAAACAATAGGATTACCGAATAATCGAATTAATCGTTTACAAAAATCGTTGTTTGTGATGCGAATGGCTGCCGATCCGTCGGCAGCGACAAGTATTTTGGGGAGGTTTTTCACTTTGGGATAAATAAAAGTGGTAGGCCGGGAAGTTTGTGTTATTAAATCCCAGGCAATGGCCGGCATGGAGTCGACATAATGGGATAACTTTTCTGCCTGATCGAGCAGTACGAGCATACTTTTATTGGTAGGACGTTTTTTAATAATCATGATTTTTTCTATTGCCTTGCTGTTCATGGCATCACAACCCAAACCCCAAATGGTGTCGGTTGGATATATGATTACACCGCCTTTGGTGAGTGCTGAACTCGCTTTGATTACTTCTTCGCTAATATTCATATAACGAAATGCAAATAATTAATAATTATTGAAACGATAATATGTATACGTAAGTTTTGATAAAAAGTTCAAACAATGTTCGATTATTATCAGAATAATTTAGATTGTATTTTGATAAAACGATAATCAGGATGCTTTCATAAAAGAATAAAGTAAAAGAGAAATTTTTATTTTAATTAAAATAAAAGTTATACTTTTGCCGGCGAAAATAAATGTGTTATAATTTCAATGCAAATCATTATTGTTCATATGATAAAGAAATGGTACATAGGTTTTTTTTTATGTTTGATACTATTGCTGGTAGGATGTACCAAAGCGGAAGATAAAATCCGTGGTATTTGGCAAATAAGTAGCATTCATAAAAATAATGTAGAAACAGTAACGGAATCGCCGGGGGAAGTGGAGTCCTTGTTAAGTAATTGGTCATTCTATCGTTCAAAGATACTTTTGATAAATTATTATAGAAACAATATTTATTATAAAAGCAGCGGTAATTGGGATATAGATAAAAAGAATGATTATTTAACGGTTTCATTCAGCGATGCTTATAAAGAAGTTGAAAGGATTTATCGTATTGAGAAATTCAAATCGAACGAATTAAAAGTTTCTTTTAAAGAAGGAAACGATGAATGGTTATTAGTATTTTCTTTGCAATATTCATTTCAGGATTATGACTTTTAAAGCATTACAACTTAAAATCAGACGTTGGAGGGTCGCTAATTTATCGGAAACCAACACTGTACTTATGTTAAGTATATTTGTGGGGAGTATAGCTGCCATGGCTGCTATTGTGTTGAAAAATATGGTGCATTTCACACACCAATCCCTTCAACGGGCTTTTCCTGAAACGGATTTCAACTATTTGTATTTGGCTTTTCCGGTAATCGGTATCTTGTTGACGGTTTTAATCATACGGTATTTTATTAAAGATGATTTAAGCCATGGTGTTAGTAAAGTGTTATATGCCATATCGCGCAAAAACGGTAAGTTGAAATTACATCATACGTATTCTTCAGTCATAACCAGTACACTAACCGTAGGCTTCGGCGGTTCTGTGGGTTTGGAAGCTCCCATCTGTTTAACAGGTTCGGCCATAGGTTCGCAGTTAGGTGGTTTTTTTCATTTGAAAAACAAATCGGTGATATTGCTTACCGCTTGCGGTTCGACGGGAGCTATTGCGGCTATTTTTAACGCACCCATTGCCGCCATTATTTTTGCTATCGAAGTGTTGATGTTAGATTTAACTTCTCAATCCTTGCTCCCTTTGTTAATCTCGGCGGTAACCGGAACCTTGTTATCGTATTTCTTTATGGGCAAAAGCGTGATGTTTAATGCCATTCATTCCGTTCCCGATTTCGAAATGATGAATTTACCCTTTTATGCCTTGTTGGGATTGTTTGCCGGTTTGTTGTCGGCTTATTTTATGCGAACAACGACATTTATCGAACATAAATTTACCAAAGTTAAAAAGAAATGGATTAAAACCGCTATCGGTGGTGTAGTGTTGAGTGCTTTGATTTTTATGTTCCCTTCTTTTTTCGGCGAGGGTTACGATTCCATAGCCGATATTTTGGTGGGACGAAGCGACAGTCTTTTTTATAACAGTCCTTTGTATCTTTTTAAACACAATGAATACACTTACCTTGTTTTTATTATTGCTCTATTGTTATTCAAACCTTTTGCTACCGCTTTTACCGGTGTGGCAGGGGGAGTGGGAGGCGTTTTTGCTCCTTTATTGTTTATAGGCGGTATTGCGGGTTTCTTTATCGTGAGCGTGTTTAATGTGTTTTTCGGCATGGAATTATCGGTCATCAATTTCACCCTTGCCGGCATGGCCGGTTTGATGGGCAGTGTGATGAAAGCCCCCTTAACAGCCATCTTCTTAATTGCCGAAGTCTCGAGAGGTTATCAATTGTATATCCCTTTGATTATTACTACCGTTATTTCTTACATCGTTTTTTATCCTTTTGAAAAATATTCCATTTACACCAAGTCGCTTGCCCTTCAAGGTGATTTGATAACCCATGATAAAAACAAACATGCATTGAGCAAAATAAACGTAATGAGAATGATAGAAAACGATTTCAAAACCATACAACCCGATGCATGCCTTAAAGATGTTACTTTATTGATAGAAAAGTCAAATCGCAATGTTTTTCCGGTAGTGGATCAAGATAAACTTTTTTACGGTGTGGTTTTATTGGATGATATCAGAAAAGTTATTTTTCATCCCGAAAAGCTTTCGGATTCCATTAAAGATTACATCTATAAACCTGAAATTACCATCAATCCCAATGAATCTATGCTGTCGGTGGTAAAGAAATTTAAAAAATCAGGCTATTATAACATGCCCGTGATAGATGCAACGGGAAAATACTACGGTTTTATCTCTCGTGCCAATGTGTATACCCAATACCGTGATATTGTAGAAGAAATCTCGGAAGATTAAGCGATAATCAGGTATTCGGAAAATTCTTTTTAAACCGTTTAGACGCAAAGTAAAATTATTCTCACTGTAAAACAATGATTTGATAAATAATTATTGTAAATAGGGGAAACATATATTTATTAATGTATATTTGCACCGTAAAATATAAATAAATAAATAGAAGATGAATGCTTTTGTAAACATAGTATACAAATCCTTTTTCCGTAGAAATTTTATTATGTTTTTTTTGTGTATTATGCATCCTTTCATTTCCCCTATTAGTATAAAATTATTTTCATATATGGGAAAAAGCGTTTGTTTTAAATTGTTGATATATATATATAATTTCTTTTTTTTACATAAATTAAATTCATGCTGTGTTTGGGAAGTATTAACTTATATAGAGCGGGCTTGCCCCGCAAAATGTGAATTATTAAACAAAGAAAGTATTTTTCCAATAAACAAATTATCAACCGAAGTCATGTATGAAAGGTGCATAAAATAGTTATAATGGCAATTTTCATACAAATAAAAACATATAAAATATAAAAAAAATGGAAAAAGTAATAAAAATATTAAAAGTAATATCATTAATCAATTTGTTGATTATAACTTCTCTATTATTAAATTCTTGTAAAAAGAATGAAATAGTAAGTGAAAAAGCAGGTAAAGTTTTTCAAAAATCTGAAGCGTTGCCTCCTTGTGAATGGATAAATATTGATTATTATGAAGAAAGAATGACACCTTTTTCGGAATGTTATCATGTTAAAGGTGAGGCATGTGTTGATTTTATTAATCATAATGTTGTATGGTACTCACAATTAACCTATACACCAATTAATTGTATGGATAGGTTTATTATAGCAACGGAGGTAACCCATATATATGATATTTCTGCACCTGATCCCTACGAATGTTTACAAGATCCTTACAATCCGAATAATTACCAAGTTGTAGTTATACAAGGAGAAGAGATGGATCCGGAATTGTTTGCTTTTCGCATACATCATTTAGTTGATTATGTTATATCTTTTTATGGTCTTTAGTTTGAAGATTTAGAACATATTTAATATGTTCTAAATCTTTCTTTTTATAATATATTAAATAAGTTTGTTATGAAAATAAGTGTAACAGTAGTATTAATCTTTTTTTGCAGTATTGGTTTTTCGCAATCCTATCCAGATACATCTACAGTATACTATTTTATAAATGGTTTTGAAGAAGATTCTACATTGTTTTATAAGTATATTTATACATATGATAAGGATGGATTATTAAAGCAAACATATCAGAATTTTTATGAATTCTATATTTATAATGGGGTAGCATTGACAGGTGAGTCATATGCTTATTATTATTATGATGATAAAAAACTTTTAAAAGAGAAAATTATAATTAATAATAAGGGAGATACTTTAATAAAGGAATTTTTTACAGTAGTAAATGAAAATGATTTAGAGTATTCGTTTTACAGAAATAACAATAGTAATTGTGAACTAGATTATCATTATTATTTTTATAATGTAAGAAGTGGAAAATATCAAGTGTTTTTTAACGAGGTTTTGCAACATTTAAACCAATATGATGTGCCTTATTATTATAATGCCGATTCAATATTGTTTGAACGATATAAAGATAATTATAGAAAAAAGATAACATTCAATTATTTACCTGACGGTAGAGTATTGTCCTGTTTGCAAGAAGATTTTAAATATAATGATAAATTATTTTTTGAATTAAACTATGATTCCTTGCAACGATGTTATCAGATTGATGTTACCAAAATTATTCCTGATTCCTGTTCAGTTAAGTATTTATCTTATTCTATGAAATTTATTGATTCGTTAAAAAAGGAATTAATGTTAGTATTGACACCGAATACTTGTTTTCAAGTGGTTAAACGAGACTTAAAAGATGAATACTGTTATGATTCGAAAAATCAATTAACGGCATTAATAACAACAAGATCGATAAATAATTCCGAGTGGGAATCTTATGTTTCTACCTATTATGCATATAAACAAGGGGATGCTATTGTTGAAAATAGTATCAACAATCTAAGAATTTACCCCAATCCGGCTACCACGCAATTATCTATAGATTATGGTGATTATATCATAAAAGATGTGAAAATCTATGATGTAACAGGAAGGTGCATCAAACAGGAAGAGGTGAATCTAAATCGGATAAGCATTGATGTCAGTGATTTACATAGGGGGATTTACTTTTTAAAAATCAATACGGAAAAAGGAAGCTTGACAAGAAAAGTTCATATTATAAGATAATAATAAGTATCGTTAGGATGCTAATGATAAACTTATTATATCTTATTTATTCAGCTTCTTTTTGGAAACGAACAACTCTCTCAGGGTATTAAAATGTTTGATATAAGATATGCCTAAGCCTTGAGAGTAGGGGGCCATGGTAGATGATTGCATGACATCGTAATAATTGGCTAAGTTGAAAGCTTTGATTCTAAGCGAGCCGTCTTTGGTGAGTTTATATTCAACAATGATGTCGCCGACCACATTTCCGGCTACGGCTTGTTTTCCGCCTGTTCCTCCTTCGCTATGGTCATCATATATGTCCAAACTTCCTTGTATGATTAAACGGTTATCTAAAAGATTGGTAGACACTTGAACGTTGTATCCGTCAACGGTGTTGCTACCGTCGCCAGGACGATAGGAGAATCCGAGGTTTACGTTTTCGGTGATGGTCGACATCCATTTGTTTAAATGGTGGGAAGCCAATTCGCTTAAGGAGTATCCTATTCCAAGGTTTACGGTGTTGTTGCTGACTTCACTTGCTTCAAATCTTCCCAACAATAAAACCGAAAAGGTTTGACTCACCATTTCCTTTCTATCTGTAGTGTCAATAGCATTGAATACTAATGTTTTTAGGCTCTCTTCAACGTCGTCGGCCAGTTCAATACCGAAATTAAATTCGGGATTCAATATGTTTCCGTTTAAATAGAGTATACTTTTTACGGGAATGGGTCGGTTGGTGGCATTGGTTTGCGTTTCGGCTAATAATTCGCTGATAGATACTCGTGTAGGATAAACCGCTTTAACGGCAATTTGGCCTTCGGTAGGTTTGCCGTTCCATGTTACGGTTCCACCTTTTTCAAGCGTAAAATTACGGGCTAAAATATCGCCTAAATTCAATTCGAATGATCCGTTGTTCAACACATAGGTTCCATACATCTGGAATTTATCGTTGGGATTCAAATCCAACCGCAGGGTGCCGCTGCCGCTTCCCGATATTATACCGCCAATCGACGGGTCAAGTTCAACCCTGACAAAGGCATCGGGCGTGGCTGTTATACCAAGTGAAACACCTAAGAGCGATTTTTTTACTGGCAGGGTTGCCTGGGTATCGACCATTGTTTCTTCTATGTATTCTTTCTCAAAAACGATGAATTTGTTTTCTTTTACCGTTGTGTTCCAATCCATTTTCACGGTGATGTTGGTAGACTTTTCGGTTTTCATATCGGTTGTTATCCAAGTGATGTTGTTTTGGGTCTTTATACTGGCATTACCGCTGGCAAAAGCTCTTCCGAAAAACAATTCATTGTCTTTCGATTGCGTATTTAATACCATCACTTTATTCGCGTTGATATTTAAATCGACACTCCAGTTTTTCAGGTAACGATGGTTGATGACACCGTTGATGAGTCCTTTGTTTTTGTAAACATCCTGGAATGTGATATTATCGAAAATAAAACCCGTGTCGATAAATGCAATGTTGCAATGGTTTAGGTAATATTCCGTTTTCAGAAAATCAATTCCTAATATGCCGTTTGTCAAATGTATGTTTCCTCTTAAACTCGCATTTTTGATGGGACCGGAAAAGGTTAAATAGCCGGTGCCTATCCCTTCAACTTTCGATGAGAAGAATTTTAAATACGGTTCAAGTATTTTAATGTTAAATTCTTGAATATCTCCTTTCAAGTCAATGGTTTTTGTTATGGGATCAAAATAGCCGTAAACGTTAAGACTCAGGTCTTGCGATTCAAAATAATCGGGAATAATCGATGCCCCTATTGAAAGTCGTTTGCTTTCATTATGCCAGAAGGTTTTACCTTGAAGTGTGCCTAATAATACGTTGTTAAAAGTAAACTGTAATACTTCTACATTGGATATGACATTATAACCGAATTGATTGCTGGTTATGGCGGCCTTGCCGGTGGCATTGCCTTCCAAAGAAATCATATATTTCTTAAAAAACACTTCAAATTGTTCTAAAGGGATATCGTTAAAATTGGCATTCAATGTAGTGTTATGCAAGGACGAAAGAGAACCGTTCAGGTTAATGCGTTTCTTTTTGGCACTTAATCCTAAATTCTGAATAAAAATACTGTCTTTGTCAAATCGCGCATAATTAAAGTTGTCGAATATATAAGTGCTTGTGTCGATTTTGATAGATCCGTTATGGATATGGCAAAAGATATCGTGGGGGGATAAAAATCCGACAGTTCCTTGAACGAATACGTCTTGCACACTACCTTCGTTTTTGCTTCCTGCTAAAGTGGTAACTTTTATAGTATCATTTTCCGTTTCGGTACGTATTTGGATATGATCTAAAAACGGCAAAGTGTCGTTTGCTAAGTTATATGCGTCACAATCGGCAGTAAGAAAAAGTTTGTCGGAAATATTGTTTGATTGTATGGTAATATGCTTGAATTTTTGTTGAGCGATTGATAGCAAGGGGATATTGGCTGATAGTTTAATGTTGTTTTTAAGAGAATTTATGGTTGTTTTCAAGTGCAAGCCGTCATTGAACACCAATTGCGGGATAAAGAGTTCAAACAGGGGAACGGACTGTTTCATGTTAATTTCCAAATCGATGTTTTGGATGGAATCGCTAATGAGTTTGTTTGATTTTGTAATGGCATGGGGTAAATAATTGTTCAGAACATTTTGAACAACAGGCGCGATTTCCAAATAACTGAAATTTCCGTTTGCATTAATGGATAATGTAGAAGAAGTGAAATTAAGATTTTTGTCCATATTATCACTGCTTTCAATACTCAGTCGCATGTCGTTGAGAGGAAATGTCTTGTCATTTTCCCTATATGTTAAATCGATAATTTCAATTTTACCTTTTAAATTTTCAAGTTTGTTTCCCATAAGGTCGACAATAATACCCGAAGCCGATACAATGGCATTGGAATCCTTGCGGAAAATATTCAATTCGCTTAAATTAGCGTAGTCGATATTAGCAGCCAGTGTATATTCCGTTTCGCTTTGATTGAAATTTATCATACCGTTTATGCCTGTTTGCAAAAGATTATCGTTACTTACTAAACTGAATGAAAGTTGTTTTTGAAGAAAGTTACCGCTAATTTCGATATTCGATAACACATTGTTTTTATATTCTATAGAAGAAATATTTACGAAAGCCGATTGAATGTCTTGACCGTGCCCGTCGACGTATCCTTCAGCCGATATTTTTCCTACATCTTTGTAGTCAATAAGTTTATCGGTTTGCAATTCGGAAATATAAAAGTTGCCCTGATAGATTATTCCCTCTTGGTTTTTCACATGAAAGTCTTTGCAGCCGATATCCCCCAAGGCTGTTTTAATTTGCATTGAAGATTTAAAGTCATGATAGTATCCTGAGAAACTACCTTTAGCTTGAAGTGTTTCTGCTTTTTTAGCTATATCGGGTAGTTTGATAAATTGTTGGCCGGGTAAACTGAACTTTTCTATATCGGCAAGTTTTGCATCGAGGTTTATTATAGAGGCGTTAATCAAGGTGTTATCAATATCCGGCAAGCCTTTCAATGTAACATCGGCTAACAATTCGTTTTTGGTGCCTGAATTGATTTTTGCAGCTGTTATGTTCATGTCTGACAAACAGCCTTCCAGCTTTTTAACTTCTCCTTTTATGGTTTGATTCATTCCTTTAAATGCCGGAACGAAATAAACCAAATCGATGAATGAAATAGAGGAGGGAAACAATTGGCAGTCGAAGGCAATGTTGTTGATGAAATCTTGAAAATCCGAATAGTCGTTGTATTTGAAACCGAAATCAACGTGTATGTAAGATTGATGAGACGTGGTGAATTTGGTGTTTAAGCAATACAATCCCGAATTGCTCAATCGTAAATGACCTTTAAAATTCCTGATATTGAATCCGGAACGTTCTTTACAAGATAATTCTCTGATTTCGAAATTCAGACTGTCGCGAATGATTAACAATTCATCCATTTTCACAAAGATATCATCGAGCACGATATTGCTATAATTCCAGTGGCCTTCAAGTTGTTCATCTAATTTAGCTTCATTATAGAATGTAAACTTACCGTTTTTAAGGCTTAGGTTTTGGAGGGATATGCGTAATTTGCCATCCGAAGGAGTTTCGGGTTTAACGAAATCAATAAAGAAGCGCATATTGATTTCGTTTTCGTTTTTATAGTTTGCGAGAAACACTTCGGCATCTTCGGCGTGGATACGTGGAATACTCAGTTGTTTTGTTTGTTTATCGTAAGTGGGGAAATCGCATTCGCAATATTTAGCTGCTATCAGATTATGACCGTGTTGGTCTTCTAAAACGAGATTTTTTATCTGAATATCCAAATCCCATGAAATACGCAACGATTCAATGCCTACATGGGTGTTCATTTGTTTCGACAGATAATGTGCCGCTTCTTGCGCCACACGGGTTTGGATAGATGGAAATGAGAATAAGATGCCTATAATCAATAGTATTGAAACTATGGTTACACTTGTCCATAGCAACAACTTCATTAGAATAATAAAACTTCTTTTTCCCATTAATAGATTAATTACTTCTTTTTAACGAAAATAAACGAAAAAAGTTACTGATTGGTTTTAAATTAACGTGCTTTATTGTCTAAGCAAAGAATGCTTAGGTCTATTAGCAATACTTAGTTTTCTTTAACATCCATCACATCTCTGAGGATATTGCCTAATAACATAAACGCAAGAACAAGGAGCATAATGGCTATGCCGGGAATAATGGCTAAATAAGCATAATCTAAAATGATATATCCGTAATTTTCTTTGATCATGCTTCCCCATGATGGCATGGGTGGTTGAACACCTATACCTAAAAAACTCAATCCTGCTTCGGTGAGTATGGCCGAAGCAAAATTCGATGCCGAAATCACAATGATGGTTCCCGAAATATTAGGGATGATGTGTTTGAATATAATAGTGAAAGGTTTAAATCCCATGGCTTTCGATGCTTCAACAAATTCTTTTTCGCGTAAACTGATAACTTGTCCTCTCACAACCCGTGCAATATCAACCCACATGGTTAATCCGATAGCAATGAATATTTGCCAAAATCCTGCTCCCAACGCAAAACTGATGGCGATAACGAGCAGTAGGGTAGGTATTGACCATACTACATTGATAAACCACATGATAACATCATCAATCCGTCCGCGAAAATAACCGGCAACGGCTC
>Ga0265293_10009284_pt1 | contig 14194 bp, 13 predicted proteins | sample Munlanlewell138R_FD_192505 | JGI IMG/M metagenome (GOLD analysis project Ga0265293, IMG submission 192505) | Leachate microbial communities from a municipal landfill in Southern Ontario, Canada - Leachate well 138R | ecosystem: Engineered > Solid waste > Landfill > Unclassified | place: Canada...
GAAAATACCCAGATAGCCCATACGTCGCTAGGGGTTGAAATCAAATGGTAAATTAACCCACCATGTTCTTTGAATAAATGCAAATTAATATGATTGGCAACCGACAGTTTTGCTTCTGCCCTGAACGATTATATCTTGCAAACCAATTAAACTGGAGAGGTAGAACCCTCCAGTTTTAAAAACATCCAGATAATCCATACACCGCCAGGGGTTGAAATCCAATGGTAAATTAACCAATCATTTGTAGGGGAGCGGGTTCTACCCCTCCAGTTTTGAAAATACCCAGATAGCCCATACGTCGCTAGGGGTTGAAATCAAATGGTAAATTAACCCACCATGTTCTTTGAATAAATGCAAATTAATATGATTGGCAACCGACAGTTTTGCTTCTGCCCTGAACGCTTATATCTTGCAAACCAATTAAACAGGAGGGGTAGAACCCGCTCCCCTACGAAAAAATTCGAGCAATTCAATTACAACGGTTAGCGCCTGAAGTCTATAGACAATCTAACAAACAAAGAAAAAGAAGTGATAATATGGAGTTAAGCAAGAAGGGAGTTCAGAGTTGTGAAGTTGTGAGGTTTTGAAGTTGTGAAGTAGATCGGAGCAATCTACCCCTCCAGTTTTAAAAACATCCAGATAGCCCATACACCGCCAGGGGTCGAAATCCAATGGTAAATTAACCAACCATTTGTAGGGGCAATTTCGACGATTATCTATTATATTTATCAAGCTCCCAGTTTATCGGGTTATGCCATATATAATCGGCAATCATTCTAAATCCTTCTTCACTTCTTATGATATGGTCATAAAATGATCGCTGCCACATACTTGGATGCAACGGGATATCGTTCTCACGACAGTGCTTATTATACCGCTTTGATACAATTGACTTAAATGCTGCTATGATTGAATTTAAGTCAGGATTTTGCGTAACCTCATCGATTAATAAGTCGATTTCATCATCAATCCCCATTGCAATTATGGCGTGGATATGATTAGGCATGATCTGATATATATCAAAATTGGTTTGAGGAAAACGTTCTCTGAGTTTAATCCATTCATCATTGGCGATCGCACCTAATGTATTAAGATACATTCTCCCATCGATAATTTTACCAAACAAATGCTTTTTTTGATGAGTGCACATTGTTATATAGTACGCCCCATTGGTTGAGTAATCATAATTCGACAAACGTGTTGGAATACGTTGTGGCAATGCCTTTATAATCATCAAAATCCCCCCATAATGGTTATTGTGTTCAACCAGACGTAGGTTGTAATTTTGATGTAAATATTGCAAGCAATTTTTTGCCATCCATTTTTGTTTGATGAATGCAAGATAATGTGGTTGGCAACCGACGGTTTTGCTTCTGCCCTGAACGCTTATATCTTGCAAAACAACTAAACTGGAGGGGTAGAACCCGCTCCCCTACGAAAAAATTCGAGCAATTCAATTACAGCGGTTTGCGCCTGAAGTCTATGGACAATCTAACAAACAAAGAAAAAGAAAAAGGATTTTCAGAGTTATGAAGTTGAGCGGGTTCAACCATACAAATAAGCACTTTCATCTTACTGGTAAGCAAGCAGTAATTCCGTAGGCGGAGCATGGCCGGCTACGGTATTATTGCTTATATATTCCTTACGAGGGGGATATATGCTTTGATGTTTTCAAATTGGACAGGATACTGAAATCGAATCGCACAAGGGTCTTTTCTCTTGACTAAAAAGGGGTCAAGCAGAGTGATTATGGGGTGATAATTAACTTGTTAAAAACAAATCGATAGGAGCTCAAATGAATCATTATATTTCTTGGGTGACCGCTTATCCGATAGGGAGTGCGATCATTCAGTTTGCTATTTTAGGGACGCTTGGCGAGATACTCTCTCAATTTATAGTTCGTAAAAGCTTTAAATATCCTTTCACATTGGCGCTAACTGTGTGGAAGATGATAGTTTGGGGGGTATTGTCAATAGGGGTCAAATATGCTTTTACCGGGTTTGGCGGTTTTGTGTCGTCACTCATTGACAATGGGATGTGGCCAAAGTTTAGCGCAGGTACTTTAGGTTACGCGCTTTCACGTTCCACCTTTATGAACTTACAGTTCGGTCTTTTCTTAGTGATTATGCACCGTGTTTTAGACAATATTCCAGAGAAGGTTAAGAATTGGAAGAACCTTGATAAGAGTATGTATAGTCTACTCTGGTTCTGGATTCCTGCTCATACCGTTACTTTTATGGTGCCGGACGTTTTAAGGATAGGGCTTGCAGCTATTTGGTCAGTTGCGTTAGGGCTTATTCTGGGAATGTTTAATCGTAAGTAGTCATTTTTCAAGGGTCACCTCTTAAAATTTTATTCATTAAGGTGATAGTTTTAGGAGGCGACCCTCAATTTCATCTTTATGTGTCCCTTTCCAGTAGATTTTACCACAGGAACGGCAGAGTTTAAACAAGTCATTAGTCTCGTAAACATAGGAAGGAACTAACGATTTAATACGTGGTTTATCCACTTCCACAAGTAGGCTATTACACGCAGAGCATCTTGTAAAGGCGAACGCTTCATCATAGCGGATGATCGACCTTAGTTCGTCTAATTGCTCAAAAACCAAGTCGTTCTTCAGGAGTATTTTTTCATCGAAAATCTTTTTATTGTAATTCTTTACTGACCTTGTTAGAAAGATTCTCTTCTCGCTGTTTGCCAATCGAGTTAACGTATAGATTGAGATGTTTTTATGGAATAGGGTATCATACCCTAATAGTCTGAGCCATTTGGCTAAGCGTCCTAAGTTAACATCTGCTATAAATTTAGGATGTTTTTGCATCTAAAGTTAATAGGGAGTTACTTTCTTGAGCCACGGATTAGAACTAATCGTATCAACTGCATCAATGCCATTAAGGTGGATGCTACATAGGTTAAAGCGGCTGCGTTAAGTACCGCTTTTGCTCCGGAGATCTCTTCTTGGCTCACTAAAATACCTTGATTTAGTTCGACCATAGCTCTTCTTGAGGCGTTGTATTCGACTGGTAAGGTAACCACGTGAAAGAGTAATGCCCCGGCAAAGAAAATAATACCTAAGTCCATCATTATTGGTATGCTAAAGAGTAAACCTAATAAAAACAGTGGAAACGCTGCAGAAGAGCCTAATTGAGCGATAGGCAAGATACCGGTTCTTAGGACGAGCGGGTAGTATTTTGTAGCGTGTTGGATGGCGTGTCCCACCTCGTGAGCGGCGATACTGGCGGAAGAGATTGATCTACCGTAATAAACATCCTCAGAGAGGTTAACAGTTTTCTTAGCAGGGTTATAATGATCAGTCAGAACGCCTTTTATTGGATAGATATTAACGTCGGTAAGCCCTTTTCTGTCGAGTATTTCACGGGCTATTTCGCCACCTGTTAGGTTAGCCAAGTTTTGTTTTTTGCTGTACTTCTTATAATTTCCGTGCACTTTGCTCTGAGCGTAGAAAGCCAAGATTAAAACCGGAATAATTAGCAGCATAGTGGAATCGTAATAAAACATTTTCCCCCTCCTCTCTTTTTATATGTATAACGTTAAAGCTCTAATTTATATCAGAATTTGATTCATCAAGATCGAGATGAGTTATCAGAAAGAACCTACACGGAAAAACTCAACGATTTCTTCTATCCCTGAGTTTTTTGCCTCATCAACTGTACCGTAAAAGAGCATTTTCCCCTGATCAAGGAAAATAATTTTGTCTGCAATGCGATGAATACTGGCAAGCTCGTGAGTAACGATGATTACGGTCATCTTTAACTGGTTTTTTAAGTTTAGGATAAGTTCGTCCAGGGCGGCGCTTGTCAAAGGGTCGAGTCCCGCCGATGGTTCGTCGCAAAATAGTATTTCTGGATCTAAAACTATAGCTCGTGCTAAAGCAGCTCTTTTTCTCATACCGCCGGAAAGTTCAGACGGTTTAAGATTTATAGCGTGACTGAGATTAACAAGCTCTAATTTTATACGGATTATTTTCTCCATAAGTTCGCTTGGTAAGCTGGTGTGCTGTTCGAGTGGGATAGAGAGGTTTTCGAAGATATCAATGGAGTTTAGAAGAGCGCCGTTTTGGAAGAGTACCCCTATTTTACGGAGCACTTTTTCGTATTCATCTTCTTCCATAATGGTAATATTGTCGCCGAAGACGTTAACACTACCCTCTGCAGGTTGGTTAAGGCGGAGAATGTTTTTCAAAAAGGTTGATTTACCGCAACCGCTGGGTCCAAGAATAACAGTAATCTCTTCGGGATATATGTCGACCGAGATGTCGCTCAGTACTACCTTTTCGCCGTATTTAGCAGTTAGATTATTTACTTGAATTATTGGCTCTTTCATATCCGTTACGCAATATAGATGAGGCTGAAAATCACGTCAATTACTATGACTGCAAAGATTGAAGCGACCACTGAGAGCGTAGTAGCCTTACCGACACCCTCAGCTCCACCCTCTACTCTAAAGCCATAGAAGCTACCTATGATTACTATCGCCCAGGCGAAAATAGTGCTCTTCAGAAGGGTGATTAAGAGGTCTTTCATAGACAGAGCTTTGACCATTTGACCATAAAATGCTGAGGGGCTGATACCTAAGTAAGAGACGGCAACTATTATGCCGCCAAAAATACCGACAATTATCGAAATAATTACGAGTAACGGCATACAGAATGTAATGGCGTGGAACTTTGGCACTACTACGTAACGGATCGGATTGATCGCCATCATTTTCAGAGCGTCCAACTCTTCCGTGACCTTCATAGTTGCTATCTCAGAGGCGATGGACGAACCGCTTCGTCCTGCTACTATAATAGCCGTCATCATAGGTCCCATCTCTCTTAGCATTGAGACCGTAATTAAATCGGCAACGAAAATGTCAGCGCCAAAAAGTCTGAGCTGAACTGCAGATTGAAGAGATAAGATTAAGCCGATAATAAAAGAGAGAAGGAAGATGATAGGGACCGAATCTACGCCGATTAATCCCGCCTGCTGAATGAGTGACCCTTTACGCGCTCCCTTTTTCTTCCAAAGTGCTGCGATAGACCAATAGAAAACTTCTGAGGAGAGGGTAAGTATTTCAATAACTCCAGATTTACCGAGAAGAAAAGATTCACCCAAGCGCTCGAAATAGCCCGTTCGAACCCTTTTAGGTCTTTCAGGGAGGTCTCTCTGGCTAAAGATTTTAATTGAGTTTAGAACTTCGTCAGAGCCGTTAACTATCACGTCATCAAATGATTTCTCAGCAAGTAGACTGTTAGACTTTATGAGTTCTGAGGCTACTTCTTCAATAAAGACTACCCCAGCACTGTCAACAGAGTGAACCTCTGAGAGATCGATGTGTTTATAGTTTGTCAAATCTGAAACGGCTTTAAAGCTCATCCATAGTTGCGGCACTGTGGCTTTATTGAGCAAGCCTATAGGCTTTATGACCCCTTCATCGAAGTTAATTATTTCAGAAGTTGAGCGATGGCGTGCCATATTTTAGTAGAACTAATAAATAAAGTATGAGAGTCTGACAAAGACGTTGTGATTAATATCAGTCCACGACTTTATATCTTTATTGTAGGACAAGTTAACCTTATAGTCTAAAGCGAGTTGTCTGATAAATCGGACTGTAAAGATGTTTTCCCAGTTATAAGTGTTCGATTCGCTTTTATCGAACGGGACGAGTATGTCTGCAGTGGTATTATAAGAAATATTGTAAGGTGTGTGAAAGTTAGCCAGCACTGATATTTCGATACCCTCTTTGAAGTTAGAATCGATCTCTTGATAATGATGGATGTTGTCTGCATCTACCTCAACAAAGCGATAGACGTTTTTGTATAAGTCTTGTCGCATACCGAAACCGGCTCTAAAGTTTAAGGTAGCGCGAGGTCGGTTTAAGGGGCGTACGTTAACTCCGACACCCTCTCTAAAGACAAAGGGGAAAAAGCTGGGGTTGGTTCTAATATGATCAACACCACTCTCTTTTTTGATTACGTTACCGCTGCTATTTTGAATTACTATATCGGTCGGTTCGCTAAAAAGAGAGGACTCAGGGAACAGGTGGGTTTCTGAGTCTAACCTTGAATAGACGCCAAAGAGTTTTGATAAATAGTACACAAAAGTATTACGTAGTTTGAAGCTATCAGTTGAGATACGTAAGTCTGAATCACGATCTTTACTAAATCCAAGGTCTGTAAGGTTATGCATCGTATAATAATATGGAAAAATATCGTAGTTGAGCTTGTTGTCGAGCTGTGCAGTGATGAGAAAATTCATTGTAGGGTTATCTTTATCGGTTGAGTTGCTCGAACTTAGATTGAAATTACCGTGAATTGCACTGGAAAAGCGAAGATTTTTTCTTTCTTTATTTGAGTCTGCAGTTTCTAACACTCCAGCCCCGATGAGGCTATTTTCGGAGTTGATTACTAATGTTAGAATTCTAAGTTCGCCCGGTACGAGATCGACAGTAGCAAAGTCATTAATGGTGTTAAACGCTTTGTTATTTAGGACAATTTTATATCGTTCAGGGCGTAAAATCCAAGTTTGCACCTGCTCACCATACTCTTCGAGCGCGCCCAAGCCAAAGCCGAAGCTTTCAGCATCTAACATTCTGAATAGTTCATATTGAGCGTCTAAAGAGTTGCGATTTTCGTCGATAAGTTTTACTCTGAGCCCTGCCCAGGTAGGCTCTACGATGTTTACCACCTCTCTCTCAACTGTGACCCGTTTGCTCATCATCTGATTTTCAGTTCCAGAGCCGAAGTGAGCAATATACTCACCAGGTCTGAGGTAGATACTTTCGCCCATTCTGGCGGAGTAGAGGCTTTCATCGGCAAGGCTTTCAACTGTATAGAAAGGCTCATAATCTGATGAAGTCATAGCGGGTAAGAAGAGACGTCCAAGCCCTACCAAATCGCGTTTCCCCTCTCTTCCCAGCTGCTCCTCAGGCGGGGGTGCAAACCAAGTTTGGGTTTGCTTCTCTGTAAGTTCGGCAAGCAGAGGGTGAGGTGTATTCAGGATGAAGAGAAGGCTTGCTAAGCATAACAGCAGATTGTTCAATCTTTTTCTCATACTCAATGCCCTTTGAATCATCTCCGTTTACTCCTCGTCGTCGCCTAAGACGTTAAAATAAAAGAGTATCTTTTCAATAAAACTGTCGGTCTCCTCTTTAACTGTCTTGCTGAGCTGCTGGACGAAGATTTCTATATCATCAGAGTAGACTTCATCTTCACGATTAAAGGAGTGTCTCACCAGATAAGTGAGATCGCTACCTTGGCGTAGAAAAATGTCCATATCGAGGTGAACCGCCTTATAATAGTCACTCTTTAAGAACTCAAGTCGATTGATATAAGTTACCACTTCATAGTCAGGCTTCTCAACTAAAAAATCGCGTTGAGTAACTGTAAAGGTATTATATCTAACGAGATGATTTGTCATAGCGTCAGGTATAGCGCTTGAGAGTCTGACAGCCCAAAGGTCGTAAGGGGCGTATTCGATTTTATGAGCGGAGTGGCGGAATACTACTTGGCTTCGGTCGTATATTTTTGAGATACGGCTGTCTGGCACCTGTACTCTAAAGGGTAGCGGTTCGAAGAGCACGTATTGTAAGTCGCTGGATACGGGGTTATAATCAACTACATAATAGTTCCGTTCTATTGGAGCCGAGCTACACCCTCCGAGGAGTAGTAGCAGGACTACTAAAAGGGGCAAAAGTATTCTAATCATATTCATTCTTATCCTTAAGCTTGATACAAAACAGTTAGTACACCGATCAATTTGCTTTATTTCTTTCGTAAAATTAAAGATGGATCCTCACTCAAAAGACGAGTAAACTCTTCGAAGTTATCGACTGCCTCTTTAAGAGTTTCGAAGGTAGCTAAGATGTCTCGACGGCTTCTGATAACTAAAAGGTCGATATGAGTGAACGCTTCGTTAGCTTGGCTTATAGCGGCGTTAAGTTCGTCGACTACGCCAGAAATATCAGTATTTGCCAGATCTTCAGTAAATTTTGCCGTGTTGGACACTATATTTTCAAATTCAGCAGAGTTGATAGTAGAGTCGAGCTTGTTAACTGCTGAGAGGGTCGTCGAGGTGATCATTTCGAGGTTGGATAGCATACTGCTGAAATTCTCTTGGTTCTCTTCGCTGGTTAAAGCATCGATATTGTCCAATATACGGTCAAGCTTAACAGTTATCTCTTCGACACTTGAGGAGATATCGTCAAAAAATGTTGCACCGGCTATAATGTTTGAACCTGGTTCGAGAAGAGTGCTATTCTTAGTTCCACCAAAAAGCTCCACTTGTTTTTGACCTGTAATTCCTACCAAGATAAGTGTCGCCTCTGTATCGACTTTTATCGGAGTACCTTTTTCGATCCTTATCTCAACAATTATGCGGTTAACGTCAGTCGAATCGATCTTGATGCTCTCTACACGTCCAACAGTAATACCATGATATTTAACTTGAGCTCCGATTTGAAGCCCACTTACTGAAATATCTTCGTAAGCTATGTAATAAGTGTCTAATTTTTCGAACAATCGGTTCCCTGCTATGATAGCAAAAAATAGCAATAGTAGGGAGACTGTGATGAAAAGGAAGACCCCTAATCTGACTTTTTGTGCTTTAGTTACCATATCACCCCTCTTATAAGGATACAACAGGCAATTGTAAGTCTTTTGTCAACACAAATTTTGAGAAGAATGTAATACTCAAGTTGTTTCCTTTAATCGGCTATTCAATTTACTTGTTACCATTGGATTCAATGTACTCTTTGACTTTCTGAAGGATTTCTTTCTCTACACCTAAAATCTCGGCAATCATCAGGGCTGCTTTAGGGGGGACAGTACTGTTTTCGACCTCTTCGATTCGATAGTCCATATACTTGTGCAGCTCTTGTAAACGTATCTGTAAGCCGCTGTTATTGAGATTGCTTTGTGGGTGTAAAGTCTCTTTTAATGTTTCATAACTATTCTCGGATAGCCCTTTGATTCTGAAATGACCAGCCTCTTTGATAAGTGTAGGTGCTGTAAAATGGGTAGATGAGATAACGAGTGCGTTCTTGTTGATAAATCGCTCAATTGTGGCTTTGGCAAAAGCTTCACCCTCTTGGGGATTAGTTCCTCTGGCAAATTCATCAATCAAAAAAAGCCCATACCCTTTATTTTTGATAGCCCGATCAATAGAGATGAGCTCAGAAGCAAAGCTACTTAAATCCATCCTGTTGGTAGACTCTGTATCGTTACTGAGAAATATGAAATCGACGAGTGGTAGCGACGCCTCACTGCAAGGGAGAGGGGCGCCGAAAGCGAGAAGGTAAAAGAGTTGGCCTATAGTTTTTAGGGTTGTTGACTTCCCGGCCATATTGGCGCCGGTAATCAAGTTGATGTTTTTTCTTATACAGATATCGATAGGTTGATATTCAATGTTTTTAATCTTTAACTGTCTCTTTACCGGGATGTTAACCCCTTTGACAATAGAAAAGAGCTCTTGATTAGCTCCGCTCTTTTCAATGACGTTTGGGATTATACCCTTAGTTTCTATTGCAAAGATAGTTTTAGCAATTAAAAAGTCGAGGTTGGCAATCAAGGAATGCGTGTCAATGAGCTCTTGGGCACGTACTGAGATTTTTTTAGAGATCTCGCTTCGTACCCTTAACTCTTCCTCTTCGATGCTTGCTTTGAGGTCACTTTTCTCTTTTTCTAACCTTAGCTCTTCTTCGCTCTTTTTGAGGATAAAGGTTAGGTTGGCAAAGTTTTCTGAGGAGAGGGTAAACCATTTGCTATCCGAAAGTTTATCGATGAGCGCTTTATTGTTTCGTGACACTACGATCTGGTCTCCACCCCCTTTTAGATTTAACCCCTCTTTAGCTCGTTCTAAGTTTTTCCCCGCCAAGCTTTCAAGCTTAAGGTTGAGCTGCGAATAGTCTGACTTTAGCTCGTGCAGCAGTTTGGAATATTTACCGCTGATATGAAAGAGAGGGATGTTTTGTCTCTCTGGATCTAAATAGCTAAATAGGTTTGAAAAATCAGGTAAGTTTGTTATCTTGGTTAAGCCTTTCTCTACTAAGATAGAGCGGACTTTCTCGGAGTAAAAAACAAAGTGTTTTACTTCGTAAATGTCCTGGAGCTCGAGGGCTTCATCCGCTATTGCTTTGGTTAGAGAGTATCGAATATTATCGATCTTAGCGATAGAAGCGGTTAAAGAGGCGATGAACGATTTATCAGATTGTATCTTGTCTAAAAGAATTTTTATTCTGCTATATTCGCTACGTAGCTCAGCCTCTTGTCCCGGCAGATAAGGCTTTAGTGAGTGTTTGTATCTCCTCCCTAACTCAGATACGGGGCGGATTAGGTCTATTATTTCAGAAATATTTAACAGTTTTGCACTACTCTTTTCAAAAAATATAAGATGATTCACCTTGCTACCTACATTTTTTACTGTCAGTTGGGGAGTTGAGCTTCAAAAACATCGATAACTGGTACGGATAGAGTTCTTCTCAGCTGCTCACGTAAGATTTCCGAATCTAAGTGATTCCCTTGAGGATCAAAGCTGTTGACTGCAAAAGCAGATACGTTGAAGCTATTAAGTGCGAACAGTTTCTTTTGATTGAGAAGCTTGCTTAAAGATGCATCAGAAAGATAGAGGTTGAAAGGGTGCTTAGTGAGAAGCGGAAGGTTGTCAAAATTAGTCGTGTTTGATCTTAATGTCAACAGCGATCTCTCCATTATACTTGTCGGGATGTATAGCATCGAGTCTTCAAAATCCAGTTCATTTAATTGTTTAGCCAACTGCTTTTCGTGCCCTAAGAGAGTTCGGAACTCAAACTCGTATCTTTTTTCAGTGTCTCTCGATAATAAAGCAATATTTGCCAGGTCGTTGATTTGAAAAGTAGATACACTTTCGTCAATAACTGGGATTTTGGAAAGGTTGTAGATCCGCTTGAACTCTCTTTCAATCTCAGTTAGATTTCCGAACGAAGGACCTCCAACGACTACTAATGAGCCGACCATGCTTGAAGTACTTACCGCTTTACGGTCGATAGAGCCGTCGATAAGCACTAAGTCGACACCATATTCAGCCATCCGCTTAGCGATCTCTATTTGTGTACTAACTGTTGGCGGGCCGGTGATTTCCACTTCAACTGTGGAATCCGTTTTTACAAGCCAGAGAGTTTCTCCGCTTGCTTTGTAGGGTAGTTTCTCGACTATTGTCAGAAAGGGAGAGTGTTTATCAATCTCCCTCGTTCTACAGCAGAAAAGGGTATTTGGGTATAGCTTTACCTTCGGTTTAGGGGTATTCTCCACAAGGTCTACCTCCTCACCATCCCTACCGGTAGTTAAAACGCCAACTTGATAATCCTTTAACTTATCAGTCAGCCAATTCAATAAGGTGGTCTTACCGGAGTTTTTAGATATGCCGACAATGACGACTATCTTCCCCTCAGTATCGACTAATCCTTGCAAAAATGCGCTTTTAGCTCTGGCGCTTTGACCTTTCAGTTTCACACGGTTCAACTATTACCTTCTTGCCTCTTAAAAGTGACATTATCCCTTCATTAGACTTCTGAATCTCTGAACATTGATCGGTATAGTTATCTTCTTTTTGTGGAGTATATTCCGGCTCGGTGTAGGCAGCAATCATCCCTTCATAGTTACGCAAGACAACGCGCCCTGGCGATTGAGAGATAATATAGTTGGGACCTACCGGTATTTTGCCGCCACCACCCGGTGCGTCAACCACATAGGTAGGTATGCAAAGCCCGGAGGTGTGGCCACGTAAAGATTCCATAATTTCGATACCTTTAGATACCGGAGTACGGAAGTGTGAGATCCCCATTGAAAGGTCACACTGATAGATGTAGTAAGGGCGTACGCGGTTCTTGACCAGCTTATGAACAAGATTCTTCATTACATCCACATTATCGTTGATCCCTTTGAGGAGCACCGATTGGTTGCTTACCGGAAAACCATTGTCTGCCAACTTGGCAATAGCCGCACTCGACTCAGGGGTAATCTCTTGGCTATGATTGAAATGGACATTGATCCATAAAGGGTGATATTTTTTTAATACCGAAATTAATGAATCTGTGATCCTTTGGGGAAGAACTACTGGGGTCCTCGTGCCAAGCCTGATTACTTCAACGTGTTCAATGGCGTGCAGACGGGATAAAATATCGTCTATCCTTTCATCAGAAAGTGTTAACGGGTCGCCGCCGCTGAGAATAACGTCCCTAACCTCTTTGTGCTGAGCGATGTAGTCGATAGCCATATCGATATATTTTTTTGGCATTGGGGCATCAGTTTCGCCCGCTTTTCTCCGTCTGGTGCAGTGGCGACAGTACATAGAGCACTGGTCAGTGATGAGAAGCAGTACGCGGTCGGGATAACGGTGGGTTAGCCCCGGTACAGGTGAATCTGTGTCTTCATATAGAGGGTCATCCATATCTGAGGAACTTATGTAAGATTCGTTGATACGGGGGATTGCCTGTAGCCTTACAGGGTCGTTCGGATTACTCTGATCTATAAGTGATAGATAGTAGGGGGTGATAGCCATTCTGAAGGAGAAATCCTTGCTTTCTAAGATTTCTCTCTCTTCTGGTAGTAGCTCAATGTAATCTTTCAAGGTTTCGCAATCAACGATCCTGTTTTTTAACTGCCAATACCAATCATTCCAATCTGAATCGGAAACATTCGCCCTAATATCTTTTATTTTTCCCTGTAAACTCTCTTTTTGATCTATCATATTATTACTCCTAATTGTAAGTTGCTAAGCTCTTTATGGTAGAGGGTTAGTCGCAATATCTATCTTTAAATAGTTCAAACAGCACTTTATTTCTGCGTAACAGATCTAAGGAGGTCTTAGCGTGATTAAGCGCATAACCGTTGCCGAGAATCATATCTACGTCAGCTCCGACACCCTCGGCACCTAAAGCGGCTTTAGTGAAGGAGGTTGCCATTGAGAAGAAGTAGACTATTCCACGCTCTTTACAGGCAAGAATAGAACTCATCTCGGTATCTTCAACATTTACACAGTTGATGACTACATCGGCCATCTTTCCGCCTGTAAGACGGCTTACCTCTTTATTTATTGTTATTGCATCGGTGGCATCTGAAAGAATAATGTCATCACAGCCCGTTTCTATACATATGTCTCTATAGGATTCTCTTCTCACAATGCCTATAACTTTCCCTGTGTCACCAGCACGCTCCTTGGCTATAGCGTTACATAAAACGCCAGACTTACCGTGTGCCCCTAAAATAACTACATTGTCTCCAGGTTTCACTAAACGCTCAACTTGAGCAGGGGCGCCAGCTACGTCTAAGATGGAAAGTGCAAGGTTTTCATCCATATCGTTGGGCAATTTAGCATAGATACCGGAGCTGAATAAAATAGCCTCCCCTTCGATATCAACTTGATCTTTGTCGAGATAGACTTTCTTCACCTTTTTTACTTTCAAAGGGGTGAGAGATAAAGAGACGAGGGTGGCTACTTTGTCACCGACAGCAATCTGCTCTTTCATTTCAAACTTTGGCCCTATTTCGGCAACTCTTCCTATGAGCATTCCGCCGGAGCCGGTGTCTTCATTTTTGTGTTTTCCAGTTCTATCGGTAAGTTCGATAACGTGGTCGGCAAACGCTTTTTCTATGTCTTTGTACCCTTGATTTTTAAGTTTATTCACTATCTGATGGAAGGAAGCAGAATCGATGTTTAAACGAATGACCTCCAGTTTGAGCTCGTTATCCCAGATTTCGGTCATATCGTTGTTTAATATACGTGCAGGCTGTGGTAAAACCCCTTTTGGTTCTATGACTCTATGCGTTCCATATCTATCACCATTTAACTTCATATCTACCCCTCTTATCTTTTTTTATTTTCTATATCATAATCTGTTTAATTAGTTATTATGTCAACTGCAATTTGCTTTAGAGAGAGTGGATTAAGTGGTAGTACGAGTAGTCGATACGAGAATAAAAGTGGTGACAATAAAAAAAGGGGCGCTTTAAGGCGCCCCTTTTTTAGTTATATATTTGATAGACAGGTTTTAATCCTTAGGCCAAACTGTTGGCGTGGTTATACCTATCATTACTGGAGTTGCAGTGCTGAGTGAGAAGTCCTCTCCCAACCAAACGTCCTCTAACTCATCATAGAATGTTGAGTTCCAGGCTTGAGCTGTAGCAGCCCAGGTGTTAACTGCGTTAACTACACCAATC
>Ga0265293_10009285_pt1 | contig 14194 bp, 13 predicted proteins | sample Munlanlewell138R_FD_192505 | JGI IMG/M metagenome (GOLD analysis project Ga0265293, IMG submission 192505) | Leachate microbial communities from a municipal landfill in Southern Ontario, Canada - Leachate well 138R | ecosystem: Engineered > Solid waste > Landfill > Unclassified | place: Canada...
TCGCGGCGCCATCATGATCCGCCATGAGAAGGACAGCGTACCGTCCGAGGTGCAGGAGCCCCAGCGGCTTGTGGTATCCCTGAAGCGCACGGCTTTGGCCTTGCGGCCGACGGCTGCGGTGTGTTTTTCCACCAGGGCACCAATCTCGCGGCGGGCTTCGCGCTTCAGAAAATCGGCCACCCGTCGCGGCAGGTGAATGCGCTCGCCATGCACGACGATGGTCCGGCCGCCTTCATCCTCCTGCACGCTGACCGTGCCGCGCCTGCCCGGCTCATGCATGATCAGATGCGGCACGCCGTAAAGCGGTATCTTCACGCCGGGGCGCACATTGGGCCTGTCCGGCACTTTCGCCAGCTTCTCTTCCAGCCAGCCCTGATGGCGATGCAGGAAATTGTCCACCTCGCTGCGGCGCAGGCCGGGCGGCACGGTGATGCGCAATCCCTGTCCGCCGGCATCGATGCGCAGGGTCAGGCGGCGGGCGCGGCCGTTCTCCACGATGCGCAGCGGCAGCGTGCGCCCGGCAACCGTATGCTCGCGCAGCTCCGGCTGCTGCGGCACGGGCTTCGCAGGGCGGTTGAGATTGCGGAAGAAGCCGAATGACATGACCTCACCATAGGCGATTCGCCCCCTGGATGAATGGCCGGATGAACGGGCGGGATGAAGGGTGGTTTGAAGGCGGGCGGAAGGAGCAAACGAAAACGGCGCCGCAAGGCGACGCCGTTTGTTGCAGGAGAGGCTGAGGATCAGTCGTCGAGCAGGGTGTCGTCCGACTTCCCGCCACGCTTCTTCGGTGTGCTTGCGGTGGTCGCCGGAGCGGTCGCGCGGTTGCGGTTCGCCATGAAGCGATCGAATTCGTCCTGATCCTTGGCGCGGCGCAACTCACGCGCATAATCATCGAACTCGCTCAGCATTTCGTCGAGCTTGCGGCGTTCCTCGTCAAGGCGGGAGAGTTCCTTTTCGCGCCAGTCGTCGAAGGCGACGTTGCCGGTGCGGGTGCGGCCCCAGCCTTGCGCCTTGTCGGCACCGCGGCGGCAGCCGGCAAAGATGCCGTCGGTCGCCCGGTTGACGTCCTTCTTGAAGCCTTCCAGCCTGTCTCCCCAGATGATGTAGGCGAGCATGGCGAGGCCGAGGGGCCAGAACACCATGAAGCCGATCACCATCAGCGCGATGGTCGCCGGCGTCCATGCCGGGCGGATCAGTGCAGTCGTGTTCATGTTCTTCGCGTTCCTTCAGTTGGAGCGGGCCGGTCCGGCCGCCTGAAAAAAACATGGGAAGCGAAAAATGGCGATTCAAGATAAAGCCGCCGGAAACCTTTCAGGCTCCCGGTTTCGTTAGGTTTTTTTGAAGCGGTCGAGCGCGAGGACGGCAAGGCCCGCCACCAGCCCCCAGAAGGCGGAACCGATGCCGAACAGCACAAGCCCCGAAGCAGTGACGGCAAAGGTGACGGTCGCGGCCATGCGCTCGTTTTCTTTCTGAAGGGCGATGCTGAGGGCGTTGGTGAGGGGGCCGAGCAGAGCCAGTCCCGCCACCAGCGCGATGAGGCTTTGCGGCAGAACCGCGAAGATCGCCACCAGCGAAGCGCCGAACAAAGCGAAGATCAGATAGGCGAGCGCATAGAATGGCCCGGTCTTCCAGCGCTCGGCCGGATCGGGATGGACGTCCGGTCCGGTGCAGATGGCGGCCGAGATCGCCGCGAGATTGGTGGTCGAAGCCCCGAAAGGCGCGGTCAGCACCGAAAAAAGGCCGGTGACGCCGATCAGCGGAGCGGGGTCAGGCTCATAACCCGAGGCACGCAGCACGGCGAGGCCCGACAGGTTCTGCGAGGCCATGGTGACCAGATAAAGCGGCACGGCGAGGCCGACGACGGCGCCGGCCGAAAATTCCGGCCAGATCCATGTCAGCGTCGAAATCTCCGGCGTCGGCAGGCCGCCCACGCGGCCGGTCAGGAAAGCCGCCGCACCGCCGCCGATCAGCACCGCCAGAACGGAAATAGCCGGGTTGACCAGCCTGAGCACGAAGAAGGCGGCAATCAGCGGCACGATCAGCCATGGATCGAGCGGCACCGTCTTTGCCGCTTCGGTGGCGAAGGTCACGACGATGCCGGCCAGCATGCCGGAGGCGACCGAGGCCGGGATGCGCGAGATCAGCGTGGTCAGCGGACGGAAAAGAGCCGTGGCCACGAGGAGCGCGCCGGCAATCAGAAAGGCGCCAACCGCCTCGTTCATGGAAAAGCCGCTGGAAGCGGCAATCAGCGCAACGCCCGGTGTCGACCAGGCGGTGATGACCGGCATTTTCGTGCGCCATGAAAGCCATGCCGTCTCGAATGCCATGGCAAGGCAGAGCGCGGTGACCCAGCTTGCCGTCTGCAACTGGGTTGCGCCCACCGCCACGGCGGCGGCGATGACGATGGCGAGCGTTCCGCCGAAGCCGACAATGGCGGCCACGAAGGCCGATACGGGAATGGATATGCGCATATGGCGGAAGCTCGCGAGGGAAGGGGGATCAGGTATTTTGCCGGCTGGCTTGCGCTGCCATGTCGCGCACGGCTGAAATCAGCAGATCGATGTCCTGCGGCCGCGACAGGCGGTGGTCGCCATCCGGCACCAGCGAGAGCGTGACGTCATCGGCCGGCAGAAGGCCGACCAGCTTCAGCGCATGGGTATGCGGCACCGAGTCGTCCTGCATGCCCTGCAGGATATGAACCGGGCAGTGCGTGTCGATCGGGGCACTCATCATAAGATTCGTCCGCCCGTCCTCGATCAGGTCGCGCGTGTAGATATAGGGTTCGTCGACATAGTCTGAGGGAATCTCGAAATAACCCTGTTGCGCCAGTTCGCGGCGCTGTTCATCGGTCATGGCCGGCTCCACCAGTTCGGCGGTGAAGTCCGGCGCGGGCGCGATCAGCACCAGCCCCCGGACGCGGCTTTCGCCCGCCTTCAGCAGTTCCTGCACCATGCGCAGCGCAATCCACCCGCCCATGGACGAGCCGACGAGCACCTGCGGTCCGCGCGTGTGGCGGGCAAAAACGGCAAGGCTCTCGCGCAGCCATTTCGAGATGGTGCCGTCTGCGAACTCGCCGCCTGATTCGCCATGGCCTGAATAGTCGTGGCGCAGAAAGGCGCGACCCTGTCCCGTTGCCCATTCGGCAAGCGCTTCGGCCTTGGTGCCCAGCATGTCGGACTTGTAGCCCCCAAGCCACATGACACCCGGCGCGTCGCCTTCCTGACGGCGCACGGCGATGCTTGTGCCGTCGACATCCACGAACTCGACTTGGCGTGTATTCATGTTATGCTTCCCTGGAAGGTGATCTTGCTCGCAGCGCCTGGCTGCATGAAAAAGCGCTTATGCGCTTTCTGCACCTCATGCTGACAGGTGCAACGGATTTTCGTGATTTTCGTTGTTTGCTGTGCTATTGACACCGCGCACCCGTTCCCCACATAGGCGTTCCCCGCAAAGGCGCCTCCGCACTCGCATATCAATAATTCGAGGAGAATACGACCATTCGCAGACCTTTCAAAGCAGCAGCGCCCACCAAGGACGGGCCGCGCGCTAACCGGGACATCAAGGTCCCCCGTGTCCAGCTTATCGATGCCGACGGCAACAATCGCGGCGAAATCGCCACCAGCGAGGCTCTCCTGCTCGCCGAAGAGGTCGGGCTGGACCTCGTCGAAATCTCTCCCAATGCGAATCCGCCGGTCACCAAGATTCTCGATCTCGGCAAGCTGAAATACGCTACCCAGAAGAAGGCGGCAGAAGCCCGCAAGAACCAGAAGGTCATCGAGATCAAGGAGATCAAGATGCGCCCGAACATCGACGACCACGACTACGAGGTGAAGATGCGTTCGGCGCGCCGGTTCTTCGAGGAGGGCGACAAGGTCAAGGTCACGCTTCGTTTCAGAGGTCGCGAAATGGCCCATATGGAGCTCGGCATGCAGCTTCTCAACAAGGTGCGCGAAGAGACCGCCACGATTGCCAAGGTCGAAGCCGAGCCAAAGCTCGAAGGCCGTCAGATGATGATGGTGCTGGCACCGCGCTGACGCGTGAGCCGGCAAGAGAATTTGCGGCGCTGCCAGAAATGGCGGCGCCGTTTGCTTTTTGACGGTATCTGCTCCGGGCGCTGCATCAGCCGGGCATGCTCGAAAATGGCAGAGGAGCAGGTCGCACTGCGGCGCTGCTGCCATCGTTATGCCGCAACTGTGCTGCAGAGGCATCCGACCGTGGAGAGGATGCCGCCCGTGCCCGCTGTTCAGAATGCCACTCACGATTCCGGCCGGCAGCAACAGGGGCACAGCCTCAGTCGCTATCAGCGCACCCGCCGTTACATGCTGGCGGGGCTGGTGGTTCTCCTGTGCGCCCTGCTTCTGTTCGGGCAGTCGACGTTCCCGCCGGAATCCGTGGTGCACGAGACCATCGAGATGTTCGGTGTTCTGCTGATCTTTCTGGGCATTGTCGGCCGCCTTTGGTCGACGCTTTATATCGGTGGCCGCAAATCTGCCGAGGTGGTGACTGGCGGTCCCTATTCGATCACACGCAATCCCCTTTATGTGTTCTCGACCGTGGCGGCTGCCGGCGTCGGCGCCCAGATGGGCTCGTTCACCGCCATGTTCGGCTTCGCGCTTTTGTGCGCTCTGGCCTTTCACGTCGTCATCCTGCGCGAGGAGCGGTTTCTCAAGGAGGTTCTCGGCGCGCCCTATGAAGCCTATCTGGCACGGGTGCCGCGTTTCTTCCCCCGGCTGTCGCTGTATGATGAGGGCGATACCGGTTCCTTCCAGCCGAAACTTCTGAAGACCACTCTTCTCGACGGACTGGTCTTCCTGCTCGCCATGCCTTTCTTCGAATCGATCGACAGCGCCCAGATGGCGGGTGTGCTGCCGGTTCTGTTCACGGTGCCCTGAAGGCATGTCGCCGACGACGGGGTGTTGCGCTTTGTGCGGCATTGCCGTATAGACCCGCCGTTCATGAAAACCGCCCGGCAGGGCATGCCGTGGCGGTTTCGCTTGCTTTCCGGACTTTGGTCGGTCCGGAGCGAAGACAAGGGCGAACCCGCCCGATAAGGAGACAAGCAAAATGCCCAAGATGAAGACCAAATCTTCCGCCAAGAAGCGGTTCAAGATCACCGGCACCGGCAAGGTGCTTTCGGCTGCCGCCGGCAAGCGCCACGGCATGATCAAGCGGTCCAACAAGTTCATCCGCGATGCCCGCGGCACCATGGTTCTCGCAGAGCCGGATGCCAAGAAGGTCATCAAGAATTTCCTGCCTAACGGCGGCGGCATCTGAGCCGGTTGGAACGATATTAAGGAGATCATGACATGCGCGTGAAAAGAGGCACTACCGGCCACGCCAAGCACAAGAAGGTTCTGAAAGCCGCCAAGGGCTTTTACGGCCGTCGCAAGAACACCATCCGCATCGCCAAGCAGGCGGTCGAGAAGTCGCTGCAGTACGCCTATCGCGACCGCAAGGCCCGCAAGCGCAACTTCCGCGCCCTGTGGATCCAGCGCATCAACGCTGCGGTGCGTGAGCACGGCCTGACCTACGGCCGCTTCATCGACGGCCTGAACAAGGCCGGCATCGAGATCGACCGCAAGGTGCTGTCCGACATGGCCATCCATGAGCCGCAGGCTTTCGCCGCTCTGGTGGCGAAGTCGAAGACTGCGCTTGAGTATCTCAAGGACACCACGCCGAACGCTTTTGAAAGCGCTGTAGCTTAAGCCAGCGTTTTCCCGAAGTTCTGCAACACTACGATTTGGGAAACCCGCGCTGGCAGGGCTGGCGCGGGTTTTTCTTATGGAACGAGATGAGCAAGGCCGTACAGGACGACAGCACGGATATGCTTTCCGCCGAAGGGCTGGCGACGCTGGTGCGCCTTCTGGCGGCGAATGCGCGTGCGCGCGTCGCGCGGGCCGATATTGACGGGCGCCACGTCTGGATCAAGCGCTATGATGTCGAGCGCCAGCCTTTCGGCAAGCTCCTGCACCGCGCCATCTCCCCGCTTCTGCCGGTTTTCCTGCGCTCCTCGCGCGCCGCGCCGGGATCCCTTGGCGTGGAGCGGGAACGGCGCAAGATGAACCTGTTTCGGGAAGCCGGTTTGCCGGTGGCCGATATCGTGTTCGGCAACGAGGCTGTCCTGGTGCTTTCCGATGTCGGCCGGGTGGCGCAGGCGCGCCTCGGCGACCTGCACGCCGCCGACCCTGCCGCCCATGATGCATTGCTGGTGACGCTCGCCGAAGGGCTGGGCGATGCGCATCGGGCCGGACTTTGCCATGGCAGGCCGCATCCGCGCGACATGTTCCTGCCCGATCCGGCGAAAGGTGACGGGCGCGTCGGTTTCCTGGATTTCGAGGAAGAGCCGGAAGCGGTGATGCCGCTTGCGATGGCGCAGGCGCGCGACCTGTGGCTGCTGTTCCTGCAAATTACCGCGCGCGCGATCTCTCCCGATACGCCGGCCCATGCGTTTGCCGCCTATCATGGCGCAGCTCCGCCAGCTGTCTTGCCGCCGCTGGCCCGCCTCGTGGCGTTCTTTCATCGGTGGCTGACGCCATTGCGGCTTTTGCCGGAAACGCTGCTCGGCAAGGATGCGCTCTATGCGGTGAAGGCCACGTCTTTTCTGAAAAATGCGCTTGATGCCGGACCGGCATCCGCGCCATCTCTTCAAGCTACCGGCCACGAGCGGCCCAGAGGACAATCATGACGGATATCGACCAACTGGAACGAACGCTGTCGGACGCGATTGCCGGCGCGGGTGACGAGGCCGCGATCGAGGCGGTCAGGGTTTCGGCACTCGGCAAGAAGGGCTCGATCTCGGAACTGCTGAAAACGCTGGGCGCCATGAGCGCCGAAGAGCGGCAGGTGAAGGGCCCGGCGATCAATGGCCTGAAGAGCCGCATCACCGAGGCGCTCTCCGCCCGCCGGACTGAATTGCGCGACGTCGCCATCACCGCGCGGCTGGAGGCCGAGAAGGTAGACGTCACGCTGCCGGTGCGTTCCTCTCCGGCCGAGCGCGGCCGCATCCACCCCATCAGCCAGGTGATCGATGAGATCGCCGCGATCTTCGGCGATCTCGGTTTCGCCATCGCCGAAGGGCCGGATATCGAGACCGACTATTACAACTTCACCGCGCTGAATTTCCCCGAAGGCCATCCGGCGCGCGAGATGCACGACACCTTCTTCTTCCAGCCGGACGAAAAGGGCGAGCGCAAGGTGCTGCGCACCCACACCTCGCCGGTGCAGATCCGCACCATGGAGCGCGAGAGCCCGCCGATCCGCATCGTCATTCCCGGCAAGACCTACCGGCAGGACAGCGACGCCACCCACTCGCCCATGTTCCATCAGGTCGAGGGGCTGGTCATCGACAAGACCGCCAATGTCGCAAACATGAAATGGGTGCTGGAAGAGTTCTGCAAGGCCTTCTTCGAGGTGCCGTCGGTCAAGATGCGCTTCCGTCCGAGCTTCTTCCCCTTCACCGAGCCGTCGCTGGAGGTTGACATCCAGTGCGACCGTTCGCGGCCGGGCGAAGTGCGCTTCGGCGAGGGCTCCGACTGGATGGAAATCCTTGGCTGCGGCATGGTCCACCCCAATGTCATGCGCGCCGGTGGGCTCGATCCGGATGAGTATCAGGGCTTTGCCTGGGGTATGGGCATCGACCGCATCGCCATGCTGAAATACGGCATGCCGGATCTGCGCGCCTTCTTCGACGCCGATGTGCGCTGGCTCCAGCATTACGGTTTCCGCCCGCTCGACCTGCCGCCCCTGTTCGGCGGACTGAGCAACTGATCGCGCGGCAAGGAACAGACACATGAAATTCACTTTCTCCTGGCTGAAAGAGCACCTCGAAACCGACGCCACGCTGGACGAGATCGTCGAGCGGCTGACGGCCATCGGCCTCGAAGTCGAATCCGTCGACGACAAGGCAGCGCTCAAGCCCTTCGTCATCGCCAAGGTGCTGACCGCCGAAAAGCACCCCGACGCCGACAAGCTGCGCGTTCTGTCGGTCGATACTGGTTCCGGCACGCCTGTTCAGGTCGTGTGCGGCGCGCCCAACGCGCGTGCCGGTCTGGTTGGCGCCTTCGCGGCCCCCGGCACTTATGTGCCCGGCATCGACGTCACGCTTTCGGTTGGCAAGATCCGCGGCGTCGAGAGCCACGGCATGATGTGCTCGGAGCGCGAGTTGCAGCTTTCCGACGAGCATGACGGCATCATTGATCTGCCGCCTGATGCGCCGGTCGGCACGTCTTACGCAAGCTGGGCGGAACTGGACGATCCGGTCGTCGAGATCAACCTGACGCCCAATCGTCCCGATGCCACCGGCGTCTACGGCATCGCGCGCGATCTCGCCGCTTCCGGCCTCGGTACCCTGAAGACCGGTCCAGTCGCAGCCGTCGCCGGCAAGGGCGAGACGCCGGTGAAGCTGACCATCGAGGCGCCCGATCTGTGCCCCGGCTTCGCGCTGCGCCTTGTGCGGGGCGTGAAGAACGGCCCGTCGCCGAAATGGATGCAGAAGCGGCTGATCGCCATCGGCCTGCGCCCCATCAACACGCTGGTCGACATCACCAACTACATCACCTTCGACCGTGGCCGTCCGCTGCATGTGTTCGATGCGAAGAAGGTCGCCGGCAATCTTGTTGTGCGTCGAGCTCAGGCCGGTGAGAAGGTTCTGGCGCTGGACGGGCGTGAGTATGAGCTGACGCCGGAGATGTGCGTCATCTCCGACGACAAGGGCGTCGAATCCATCGCCGGCATCATGGGCGGCGAGCTTTCCGGCTGCGATGAGAACACCACCGACGTGCTGATCGAATCCGCACTCTGGGATGCGCTCAACGTCGCCCGCACCGGCCGCGCGCTCGGCATCATCACCGACGCCCGCTATCGTTTCGAGCGCGGGGCTGACCCTGAATATATGGTGCCGGGGCTGGAACTGGCGACCCGTCTGATTCTCGACCTGTGCGGCGGCGAGCCGACCGAGGCGCAGGTGGTCGGCTATGCCGGACATAAGCCGAAGATCGTCCCCTTCCCGCTGTCGGAGGTGAAGCGGCTGACCGGCCTCGACGTGCCCAAGGACGAGAGCCTGTCGATTCTCACCCGCCTCGGCTTCAAACCGATCGGCAATGGCGATGTGGTTGATGTCGAGGTGCCGTCATGGCGGCCGGATGTCGATGGCAAGGCCGATCTGGTGGAAGAGGTGATGCGCATCCACGGCGTTGACGAGATCGAGTCTCGGCCGCTGTCCAGCCACGATGCGGTCAACGGCAAGATCCTCACCACGCTGCAGATCCGCAGCCGCTTCGCCCGGCGCGCGCTGGCCGTGCGCGGCATGCTGGAAGCGGTCACATGGTCGTTCATCCCGGCAAAGCACGCCGAACTGTTCGGCGGCGGGCAGGCGGCACTGAAGCTCGCCAATCCGATTGCCGCCGACATGTCCGACATGCGCCCCTCGCTGCTGCCCGGCCTGATTGCGGCGGCCCAGCGCAACGCGGACCGCGGCATGGGCGATGTCGCCCTGTTCGAGGTCTCCGGCACTTATGAGGGCGACACGCCGGAAAAGCAGCGCCGTGTTGCGGCAGGCATCCGTCGTGGCACCGCGAAGCTGGAGGGCTCGGGCCGCTACTGGAACGGCAATGCCGCACCGGTCGGCGTCTATGACGCCAAGGCCGATGCCATCGCCGCGCTGGAAGCCTGCGGCGCACCGGTGGACCGCTTGCAGATCGAGGCGGCCGCACCCGGCTGGTATCATCCGGGCCGCTCGGGCGTGATAAAACTCGGCCCCAAGGTCGTGCTCGGCCATTTCGGCGAGTTCCACCCGAAGGTGCTGGAAGCGCTCGACGCCAGCGGCCCTCTGGCCGGCTTCGAGGTGTTCGTGGATGCTATCCCTGAGGCCAAGGCCAAGCCGACCCGCACCAAGCCGAAGCTGGAGCTTTCCGCCTTCCAGGCGGTGAAGCGCGATTTCGCCTTCGTGGTTGAAAAAGCTGTCGAGGCCGGTTCGCTGGTCAAGGCAGCCCTTGCCGCCGACAGGAAGCTGGTCACCGACGTCAATGTGTTCGACATTTTCGAGGGGGCTGCGCTGGGCGAGGGAAAAAAATCCATCGCCATCGAAGTCACCATCCAGCCGGTTGAAAAGACACTGACGGAAGAGGATTTCGAGGCGCTGGCTGGCCGAATCGTCGAGAATGTGAAGAAGCAGACCGGCGGTGCGCTGCGCGGCTGAACGGCCTGAAGACATCAATAAGCGGGCAGGCGGAGCGATCCGCCTGCCCGCAATCGTTTCAGCCGTTGGTAAGCGAAAGCGCTTCTTCCGTGTAGCGCTTGCCGGCCACCTTGTCCGGCGACAGGGCAGCCCCGATGTCGGCCACCTCGGCCTCGCTCAGCCTGATCTGCGCTGCCGCCACGTTCTGTTCCAGATGGGCAATGCGGCGCGCGCCGGGGATCGGCACGATGAAATCGCCCTGATGCAGCACCCAGACCAGCGCCAGTTGCGCTGCCGTCACGCCCTTGCCCTCGGCCATCTTTTCCAGCAGCGTCACCAGCCGTTCATTGGCCTCCATCGCCTCTGCCTGAAAGCGCGGCAGGGTGCGGCGCCAGTCGTCTTCGCCCAGGGCGTCGGCTTTGCGGATGGCCCCGGTGAGCAGACCGCGTCCGAGCGGGCTGTAGGGCACGAAGCCGACGCCGAGTTCCCTGCAGACGGCAAAAATCTCGTCCTCCGGTTCGCGGCTCCAAAGCGAATATTCGCTCTGCACGGCGGCGATCGGGTGAACCGCGTGGGCGCGCCGAAGGGTCTGCGGGCTCACCTCCGAAAGGCCGAGCGCGCGCACCTTGCCCTCGCGCACCAGATCGGCCATCGCGCCCACCGTATCCTCGATCGGCACCGAGGGATCGACGCGGTGCTGGTAGTAGAGGTCGATGACATCGGTGCCGAGGCGCTTCAGCGAAGCTTCCGCCACCGCCTTGACGTGCTCGGGGCGGCTGTCCACGCCCGCCATGCGCCCGGCCCCGGTGCCTTCGTCGCTGATCCTGAAGCCGAACTTGGTGGCGATGGTGACCTTGTCGCGTACGCCTTTCAGCGCCTTGCCGAGGAGGCGCTCGTTCTCGAACGGGCCGTAGACTTCCGCCGTGTCGAAGAAATCGACACCGATCTCCACGGCCCGGTGCAGGGTGGCGATGGAGTCTTTTTCCTCCTGCCCGCCATAGGCGAAGCTCATGCCCATGCAGCCGAGGCCGATGGGATTGACGGTGAGTTCAGTTCCAAGTTTGCGTGGTTGCATCTGCAAGCCTCCTGTGTGGGATGAGGCAGAGATAGGAGCCGGATCATCGTTCGATAATCCGTTTGTTTGTGCATTGGCTGTTCTATATCTTCGATCAATGTCGCGAAACCAGCTTTCCCATCTCGCCGTTCTTTCGGTCGTTGCGCAGCACGGCAGCTTCCGCGCCGCCGCGCGGGAGCTGGGCATTGCCCCATCGGCCGTCAGCCACGCCGTCTCGGTGCTGGAGGCGCGGCTTGGGGTGCGGCTGCTGGCCAGAACCACGCGCAGCGTCGCCCCGACCGGCGAAGGCGCGGCCTTGCTGGAACGGCTGCGGCCGGCGCTCTCGGAAATAGACCTTGCGCTCGAACAGGCGCTCGAGGCGCGCGACACGCCGGCCGGAAAGCTGCGCCTCAACGTGCCGCGCACCGCCGCCGAGCTGGCACTCGCCCCGCGCCTTGCCGCCTTCGCCGCCGCCTATTCGGACATCACGCTGGAGATCGTCAGCGAGGACCGCTTCACCGATGTCGTGGAGGGCGGCTTCGATGCCGGTGTGCGGCTCGGCGAAAGCCTGCAGCGCGACATGATCGCCGTGCGCATCGGCCCCCAGCTGCGTGGGGCGGTGGTGGCCGCCCCCTCCTGTCTCGCGGGCAGGGAGTTGCCCTTGCATCCGCGCGACCTCGCCAATCACCGCTGCATCCGCTTCCGCTTTTCCAGCGGCGTCATCTATCGCTGGGAGTTTGCAAAGGAGGGCGAGGAGATCGTCATGGATGTGGACGGTCCTCTGATTCTCGGCGAAGACCGGGTGATCGTGCAGGCCGCGCTCGATGGCGCAGGCATCGCCTTCCTCTTTGAAGATTATGTGCGCCAGCCTCTGGCGGACGGGCGGCTGGTGCGCCTGCTGGAGGACTGGTGCCCGCCCTTCGACGGCTTCTTCGTCTACTATCCCAGCCGCAAGCAGATGCGCCCGGCGCTCAGGGCCTTCGTGGATTTCTTCCGCTGGCGCGGCTAAAAGGTAATCTTCCGGCCGCTTGGCTTTTCCGCTCCTTTGGGGCAAATCCGGGCCGATAATTCTGGAGGCAGAACCATGTTCCGCTGGGGTGTCCTTTCGACGGCGAAGATCGCGCGCGAGCATTTGCTGCCGGCCATCGCCGGTTCCGACAATGGCGTGGTGGCGGCCATCGCCAGCCGCGATCCGGCCCGCGCCCGGCAACTGGCCGACCAGTGGAACGTACCCCATGCCTTCGGCTCCTATGAGGAGCTGCTGGCCTGCCCGGAGGTGGACGGCGTCTACATTCCTCTGCCGACCTCGCAGCATGTCGAGTGGACGGCAAAGGCCATCGGGGCCGGCAAGCATGTGCTGGTGGAAAAGCCGCTGGCGCTGAAGGCGGAAGATATCACCCCGCTGATTGCGCTGCGCGATCGGCACAAGGTGCTGGTCAGCGAAGCCTTCATGGTCGTTCATCATCCGCAGTGGATCAGGGTGCGGGAACTGATCGCGGAAGGGGCCATTGGCCGGCTGCGCCATGTGCAGGGCGCGTTTTCCTATTTCAACGTCGATCCGCATAACATGCGCAACCAGCCCGATCTCGGCGGCGGCGCGCTGCCCGACATCGGCGTCTACCCGACCGTGACGACGCGCTTCGGAACGGGCAGCGAGCCTCTGCGCGTGCAGGCCACCATCGAGCGCGACCCGACGTTCGGCACCGATATCTATTCCTCGGTGCGCGCAGATTTCGGCACCTTCGAGCTGTCCTTCTATCTGTCGACGCAGATGGCCGCGCGCCAGATCATGGTCTTCCACGGTGACAAGGGATTCATCGAGGTCGCTTCGCCCTTCAACGCCGGGCTCTATGACGACCACGTGGTAACCCTTCATGACCAGAATCACGATGCGGCGCAGCTGTTCCGCTTCCCCGGCGCGCAACAATATCACCTTCAGGTCGAGGCGTTCGTGCGGGCCGCTCGCGGAGAGACAGACCGCATCTTCACGCTGGAGGACTCGGTGCTGAACCAGAAGGTCATCGACGCGGTCTTCCGCGCCGGCGAACATGACGGCTGGGAGCCGGTCTGATCCCCCGATGAGCAAGATTTTGTTGCCGGAACTTCCGGTCACCGCCGTTCTGGCCGATCTGGGCACAGCATTGGAGCGGGGCAACAAGGCGGTGCTGGTTGCACCGCCAGGCGCCGGCAAGACGACGCTGGTGCCGCTGAGCCTGCTCGATGCCGGCTGGCGCGAGGGCGGCACCATTGTGCTTCTGGAACCGCGGCGGCTGGCGGCGCGCGCCGCTGCGCGGCGCATGGCCTCCCTTATGGGCGAAGAGCCGGGCGGCGTGGTCGGCTATGCCATGCGCTTGGAAAAGCGCGTGTCGGAGCGCACCCGCATTCTCGTCGTCACCGAGGGCGTTCTGGCGCGCCTGATCCTCGACGATCCCGAGCTGCCCGGCATAAAGGCCGTCATCTTCGACGAGTTTCATGAACGCTCGCTGGACGGCGATTTCGGCCTCGCGCTGGCGCTCGACGTGCAGGGCGCGCTGCGTCCCGATCTGCGCCTTCTGGTGATGTCGGCGACGCTGGACGGCGCACGCGTGGCCAAGCTGCTGGACGACGCCCCGGTGATCGAGAGCGAGGGCCGCGCCTTTCCCGTTGACATCCGCTATCGGGAACGCCCCGCCGGCACGCCGGTCGAGGATGCCATGGCCGCCGCCATCCGCGCGGCCCTGTCGGAAGAGACCGGCAGCGTGCTTGCCTTCCTGCCCGGCCAGCGCGAGATCGAGCGTACCGCCGAACGGCTGGAGGGGCGCATTGGGGCCGACAACGACATCGTGCGGCTCTACGGCATGATGGACGCGAAGGCGCAGGATGCCGCCATCCGCCCGCCGCCCGCTGGCCGCCGCAAGGTGGTGCTGGCCACTGCCATCGCCGAAACCTCGATCACCATAGACGGCGTGCGCGTCGTCATCGAC